>ENA-OUQG01000665-OUQG01000665.1-human-gut-metagenome-genome-assembly--contig:-NODE-665-length-20327-cov-3.767512_pt1 | contig 20327 bp, 16 predicted proteins | sample MGYA00237943_ERZ548823 | MGnify/ENA primary metagenome ERZ548823 (study PRJEB26490, sample SAMN05194731) | human gut metagenome | biome: terrestrial biome; feature: human-associated habitat; material... | reverse complement strand
GAGGAGATTTCCCATCCGGTCGTTTCGTTATCTCATGCCAGCTTATTTTTTATTTACTCTGCAAGTTCATCCCAGCTTGTAACATCTCCAACATAGACACCTTTTACCTGATCGGATGTAAGGTTTGCTGTTGGGTTGTCAAGATTTACGACCACTGCGATACCATCCATAGCGATTGTTGTTGCGGTAAGTCCCTGCTCTGTCTCAGAATCTTTTAATTCACGGGAAGCCATACCGATGTCACTTGTACCTGCTGCTGCATCTGTCATACCTGTTGTGGAGTCACTCTCCTGAATCTCGATCTCTGCACCGGAGTTTGCGGCTGTGTAAGCTTCTTTTAATTTTTCCATGACCGGTGTTACAGAAGAAGAACCGCTGACTGTCACTTTACCTGTTGCTCCGTTGGATTCGAATGCTACCGCATCATCAGAACCGATATATCCGTTCTCTGTGATGACTGCCTGACCTTCTGCACTCATAATGTAGTTGATGAAATCCTGTGCGATGTCGCTTACTTCACCTTTTGTTGCGATGTTGAATGGTCTTGCGATCGTGTATGTACCATTTTTGATATTCTCTACTGTTGCTTCTGCTCCGTCAATGCTGACTGCTTTTACAGTGTCATCTAAAGAACCAAGGGAAACATAACCGATCGCATACTCATCACTTGCTACAGATGTAAGCATTACGGATGTGCTGTTTGTGATGATCGCTTCCTCTGTTGTGTTGTCCACTTTATTTCCATCTGCGTCTTTTTCTTCGATTCCAAATAATTCGATGAATGCACCTCTTGTACCGGATCCATCCTCGCGGGATAATACATTGACATATTCACTTGCATCAAAGTCTGTTGTAGCTGCCGGTGCTTCCTCTGCTGTTGTGTCTGCTGCTGCATCTGTAGAAGCATCTGCTGTGGTATCTGCGGATGTACTGGTGTCTGCTGTATTATCAGAACCACATCCTGCGATCATGCTGACTGCTAACATTCCTGTTACGAATAAACTGATTACTTTCTTTTTCATTTTGATTTTCCTCCAAATCTTTATGGGATCTTGCGTTTCCCATCTTTGTTTTTTTGTCTCTGTCTCATTGACAATGACTACTTTAAAGCCAGCGTGTAAAATCTAAATATCTTCCTTTGTAAAACGTCTGTAAAATGATGGTAAACCATTTTGATCCTCCTCTGTCCTGCGTTGCACCTGAAAGAAAACGAATCCGACCACAAACATGGCTGCGATCACTACCACTCCTGCTTTGGAAGTATCAAAAATCTGTGTGCGGATTCCCATTAACATAGTTCCCATAAAAGATGCACCCTTTCCGAATATATCAAAGATTCCGAAATACTCAGACGATTTTTCCTTTGGGATGATCTTTGCATAGTAGGAACGGGACAGTGCCTGGATCGCACCCTGAAATACCCCTACAAAAGTTGCCATCATCCAGAACTTCCATGCTGCGTCTAACTGCAGGGCGTAAACTGCGACTGCAAAATATGCAATGATGCAGGCAGAAATTAGTTTTCCTGTCTCAAATTTCTGTGTCATTTTTCCGAAAAGAATCGCACATGGGAATGCCACAACCTGCGTCAGAAGCAATGCCAGCAGCAGATTAGCGTCACTGATCCCAACGTCTTTTCCGTAAGAAGTTGCCATCTCGATAATCGTGTATACACCATCTATATAGAAGAAAAATGCGAGCAAAAAGAGGGCAACTTTTTTGTTATCTTTCAATTCCGCCACACTTCTTCCAAGTCTGGCAAAAGACTGCTTTACCATGGAGCCTTGATTTTCCACATAATATTTCTGTTCGTAATTTTTTAAGAGTGGGATTGTCACAAGCCCCCACCATGCTGCATTTAAGAAAAATGCGGCTGTCATGGCTGCCGGTGTGCTGATGCCAACTTTATCACCGCCTAACACCAGCAATAAACTAATGACAAATGGTACGCAGCTTCCGATATAGCCCCACGCATACCCATGGGACGATACCTCATCCATGCGTTCGTCGGTGGTCACATCTACCATCATGGAATCATAAAAAATCAGGCTGCCGGAAAATCCTACTTTTGCGATCACAAAAATAATCAGGAACATCAGCCACGTCTTCGGAATGGATAACGCTGCACATCCAAGAACACCTATCATCATGAAAAATGTAAATAACGGCTTTTTATGATTTTTGTTGTCTGCGACTGCGCCGAGGATCGGTCCTAAAATTGCAACAATGATCGTAGAGATTGAGATCGCATAGCTGAGATATGCAGTAGAATCCGATGCGGAAACGCCCATATTCTGTGCCATGTTTTTAAAATAAATCGGAATGATCGTGGACACTAACAGCGTAAATGCAGAGTTTCCCACATCATACAGTACCCAGTATTTTTCGAGTTTTGTCAGTTTTTGTTTCATATTCGTTTTCCTCATTCATTCTTTCCTGTGCCGTATACACATGATTTAAAAATAAAAATATTTGTCTATAGTAACCGTCACGCACCGCCTCGCCTGCGTTAAAGATTTCATGTTTGGAATCCTTCATTCTTACCAGCTGTGCGGTCTTGGCTTTTTTAGCAAATTTTTCAATGCCACAATTGTCAACCATGTCGTCTTTTTCCGCTTCAAAGATTATAAGCGGAATTTTTATACTGTTAATGTTTTTTCTTTTCCGCAGCTTGCGGGTTACTTTAAATCCTGCTTTTACCCAGGCATAGGTTCCACCGTAAGTCTGGTAATTGATATTCCGCAGACGCATATTGTAGATATACATGTATCGTTCTCTGGAAACGCAGCTGCTTGTTTCAAAGGATGGTTTGTCTGAAAAACCACTCTGTCCGGCAGCATATTTCGTTCCCTTTCCGATCGCGCAGAAAAAATCTGCGGTAACTTTTGCGAGCCACTTCGGATATTTTCCAGTATTCATCCCAAGCATTGGTGCTGAAAGGATTGCCGCATCGAAGGTCAGTGGGAACTCTTCGAGATACCGCACCCCAATGGCTCCACCCATGGAATGACAGAATAAGATTTTTCGTTTTTCTGTGGGTTCTACCACATTTTTCACAAAAAAATGCAAATCCTGCACATATTGCTCATAATCCTCGATATGAACTTTTTCACCATCCACAACAATCCGGTCGGAATATCCGTGACCCCTGTGCTCCGGGACATAGACAGAATATCCGTTTTGCAGGAAATAATAGATCACTTCCCTATATTTCTCTGCAAACTCACAGAATCCGTGGCTGATGACAATTCCGGCTTTCGCCTGTGGAATCCGGTATGTGCGGTAATAAATTGCAGTCTTATCGTAGCTTTCTATGTAGCCGTCTTTTTCATAGCTTCTCAGATATGGTTCCACATCACGCTTCATGGTTCGCTGATAATTCGCTTCTTCTGGTATCATGATGTTCTCTGCTCTTTTTTCTATCATAGGTATCTCTCACTGTCTCAACTCTGAAGGATTCTTTGAACCAATTCAGGCTGCAGTTCTCCAAAACGGTATTCGTCCCTGATTTTCTTTGCTATATCCGGGTAGTTTGTGATCAACGCATCCACGCCTGCCTCACACAGCATTCTCATATGTTTTTCTTCATTGATCGTCCATACATGAAGCAGTCTTTTCCGCTCTCTACAACGCTCTAAAAATCCCGGATAAAAAACGTTATATCCGGCCGGGTGAAGTGCGTCTGCCTTTACAACATCACATGCATAATCCACTGCATCAATGATTCCATCTTCATAGAGCATGCCCGTCTTAGCCTGCGGGTCTAACTCTTTGATTTTCCGGATCGTATAATGATTAAACGAAGAATAAATGACACGCTCCTTCATTCCAAGACGCTCTGTAAGCTCCAGTACCCGCTCTTCAATCCCCGAATAGAAAACAATTCCTGTTTTGATTTCCACATTAATGGTAAGATTTGTCGGTTTTATCAACAGATATACCTGCTCAAGTGTTGGTATCTCTTCCTTTGTATATTCCTGATGTGTTTTGTTAAAATTAAATTTTTTCAGTTCTTCATAGGTGTAATCTTTTACCCAGCCTTTTCCATTGCTGACACGATCGATCGTCTCATCATGGATGACAACGAGCTCACCGTCTTTTGTCATCTGCACGTCAAGTTCGATTCCATCTGCTCCCATCTCAACTGCTTTCCGGAATGCATCTAATGTATTTTCCGGAGCATAACCGCTGGCTCCGCGGTGTGCCCATACCTTTGTCTTTTCCTGATCCATTTTTACTCCTCTTTTCTATCTCTGTTCTGGTCTGCTAATACCGTTTCATTTTATGTATGTCTGCCGTTTGGAATTACCAGATACTCTCACATTTTCTGTATCTTCTTGCGAAGCTCCTGCATCTTCTGATCCACACCTGCGATCACGTCTGCATATTCCCTCGTCGCTTTTTCAACCGCTTCTAACTTTCCGGCATCCTTTTTGTAACACATCTGGGAATCTAACTCTGCCCAGTAGTCCATGGCGACTGAACGGATCTGTATCTCAACTCTCACTGCGGTTGTCTTATCCAGATAAGTTACCGGCACTTCCACGATCAGATGAAGGCTTTGATAGCCGCTTTTTTTCGGCTTCCTGATATAATTTTTTTCTTTGACAATGGTAAAGTCTTTCTGTCTGCGCACTGCGTCCGCAATCTGATAAATATCGTCCGCAAAATAACACACCACACGGACTCCGGCAATATCATTTAAAGTATTGACTGCTGTTTCGAAAGTGACTTCACGTTCCTTTCTTTCCAGCTTTTTCACAATGCTCTCGGCAGTTTTAATTCTGCTACACAAATTTCTGATTAATGGGCGTTCATTTTTCTTGGTCAGATCTGCATCAATCATGCGAAGTCTTGTTAACATCACATCAATTGCATACTGATACCGCGCCTGCACCATCGGCGCTTCCAATTTTACTTTTATCTTATTTGTTTCCATACATAAAAAAATAAGGCAGCTATGTAAAATCCATAGCCACCTTACGTGTGTTTTGTGTAAAATTTATTTTTTGTTCCTCTACATTAATCTCTCTTCACTGCCGCTTTGATCAGATGTGCCGTTCCTTTGATCCGGTGTCCATTTGCCATCTCTGTTAAGGCTCTCGCCATCTCCATTGTGACAAAACCACCTGTCATTTTTGCATATCCACGGATTGGCATATTGTAGTTGAACAGAACATTTAAGTTCGGTTTTCCCTGCCACTCGCTGATCTTTAACAAAATGCGGAGCACTCCGTAGAACAGTTTGCCAAAGATACCTTTTCCGTAATAAAGCTGGCATACTGCATCGTTCATCTGGATCTCACCGCTCCAGCTTCCATCCGGGATTTCTCTTCCGTAAAGTTCTCTGTACTCGATGTCATCCACGTTCTCAATCTTACCGCTGAAATATTCCGGTAAAATCTCTTTGCTATAGCCGCCTTCTGCTACAGTTCCTGCAACATCTAAGCTGCCTACTAATACCATAGTATCTGCATCGGTTCCTACCATGATCTGATAGTTACCAGATTCTACTTCCCATGTATCCGTTCTTGTGTCATAGAAACGGAAGGTCTTGTCATCAAATGCAATATGCACGGATTTTTCCTCGCCAGGAGCTAATGTCACTCTCGCAAAACCTTTTAACTCACGGACCGGACGGAAAATCGTCTCGGACCGTTTTCCGACATAAAGCTGCGCAATTTCTGTTCCTTCCACATCTCCAGTGTTTTTGATCGTGAAGGTCACGCCGTCTTTGTCAACGGAGAGATTGCTGTATGCAAAAGTTGTATAACTCAATCCATAACCAAATGGGAAACGGACTTTTTTGCCGACCGTTGTGTAATAACGATATCCCACATAGAGAGCCTCGCGGTACTCGCTGCTGCGCTCCTTACTTGGATAGTAGTGGAATGCAGGAGTATCTTCATAGTGAAGTGGATAAGTCTCATTTAATTTTCCGGATGGGCATACCTTTCCGGTGAGGACATTCATCATTGCAGATGCGCCTGCCTGACCACCTAAATATCCGTGAACAATACCTTTTACATAGTCAAACCACGGCATCTCAATAGAAGATCCTGCTGAGAGAACAACAACCACATTGGTATTCACGGCTGTGATCGCATCGATCAGTTCATTCTGTGCCTGCGGCATATGCATATGGGTACGGTCAAGTCCCTCAGACTCGCTGATCTCATCCAATCCTGCAAAAACAAGAACAACGTCTGCATTCTTTGCTGCTTCCACTGCTGATTTTGCAAGTGCTGCATTCGGTTTACGGTTGCGGATATATCCCTGCTCATAAGCGGTCATTACAAGTCCGCTGTCTGCGATCACATCTAAGATGGATTCCGGCTGTCTGGTCGGATTTACAAGGGAAGAGCCTGCGCCCTGATAACGCGGAGTCTTTGCAAAATCACCGATCACGGCTACTTTTGTTCCCGGTTTTAATGGCAGGATATTATTACTGTTTTTCAGTAAAACAACACTTTCTTCGGCTGCTTTTCTTGCTAATGCATGGTGTCCTTCAACATCAAATTTTTTGCCTTTTCCATCAACTGTTGCCTGATGGGTTGCAAAAACAACATTTAACAGTTCATCCAGACGCTGATCTAATACTTCTTCCGGTAATGTGCCGTCTTTTACCGCACAGACAATATCACGCATGCCTGATTTTCCGGTTCCCGGCATCTCAAGATGGCTTCCGTTCATAACGCCGAGTGCATGGTCGTTGCTTCCGCCCCAGTCTGATACGACATAGCCGTCAAATCCCCACTCATCGACTAAGATTTCCTGTAACATGTGACGATTCTCATTTGCATAGACACCGTTTACTTCATTATAAGAAGACATGATGGATTTGGATTTTCCCTCTTTGACTGCGATTTCAAATCCGGTGGTATAAATTTCCCGGAATGTGCGCTCATCGACAACAGAGTCGCTCGCCATACGACGGAGTTCCTGGCTGTTTGCCGCAAAATGCTTTGGACATGCTGAGATTCCCTTGCTCTGGATACCTTTTACATAAGCGGCTGCCATTTTCCCTGCATGATACGGATCTTCGGAAAAATACTCAAAGTTACGTCCACAAAGCGGGCTTCTCTTAATGTTAAGTCCCGGTCCTAAGATGACATTGACATCCATGGTCACCGCTTCCTCTGCAAGTGCAGTACCGATCTCCTCCCCCAATTTTTCATCCCAGCTGTTTGCGATCGTAGCTGCGGTCGGGAAACAGGTTGCCGGAAGGCTGGCATTTAATCCAAGGTGGTCTCCTGCACCGGCCTGACGTCTTAACCCATGAGGTCCGTCGGACATTGCCATGGATGGGATTCCGTACTTCTCAAAATCTACGGTCTCCCATGTATTTTTACCGGACATCATCAGTGCTTTTTCTTCCAGAGACATCTGTTTTATGATTTCCCCATATTTTAAGCTCATTTTTCGTTCTCCTGTTCTTTTGGTGCTCACGGATTTTATTTATTGTGTTATTGATACCAAAATGTATGTTATCTGGATCGCAACAATAAAAAATAAAACCCATGCTGCTATTATTTTTTGTTAGCATAATGGTAGCATGGATTTTATTTATAAAATGAAAAATGGCATAAATGGTTGTTTTTTTTACATAAACTGCAAAAGAGGAGATGCTTTACTACATCTCCTCTTTCTTGTATCCACCAGAACCACTGTATGCTATATTTTCCTTCACATCGTTCTTATAGTCATCTATTGTATATACTGTTTGGTTTGCATGAATCACTTTTTCTAACATATTTACTCTGTTTTTCAATGCCGCGCAAAGCGCATCACATCTTTTTTCATCAACAAAGAGCGATCCCCTCACTATTTCCCGGAATTCTTCCTCGATACCACTTAACTTTTCCATAGCAAGCCATTCAAAAGAACTCACAAGCTTTATCTGCTCTTCGTGTGTATTTTTAAACGGTTTGCACACCAATTTCGTTATATCTCCTATCATGGCTGTCGGCTTATCAAACCACATGGACGTTCCACTGTCAAAAATTGGGGCTGCACACATATATTTTAATGACTCTGCCTTACGGACTACCCCGAAATTATTCAAATGCCTGTCCTCATTTACAAGCAGATAGTCCAGAACGATCATCTGATCTAATGCCTTACGAATCTCCGGCACTCCGTTTTCCTCGCAGCAATTGATATAATGCTGATAGATTGAAATATGATTGGGCTTTCTGCTCGTCTGCATCAGATGCCATGCAGAAATAAGTTCTGTCTCCGGTGTGATAAAATCTTCACATACACTATATGGGTAATCATCCTCCACAAGAAGTGAATATTTTACATGTGGAATGTCCAGCCTGTCCATGATCCTGCTTGCGAGAACTTCATTATACGATTCCTGCTGTGTGGCACCACTTCCCCCTTTTATCAGGCAACGTTTATCATCTATTATTTTCCATTTCTTCTTCAGCCATCCATCTGAAGTATTATCCGGTGACATTAAACTTACCGGATTACCAGATGCTGTCTGGTCAAACAAAATATTTCCCACATCATCTGAAAATGTATTCTCAAAAAAATTTACCTGTTCCCACGTTATGCCTGAATTCTTCGGGCACACCCAATACTGATCTGACAGACTTAATCCCAGACACTTTTCCAACAGCATCTGCGTGGAGGACATGTGTAATTTCGTCAATGCATTCTCAATCCCCATACGGCTGGCTGGAATCGCACGTCCTTTCCACCATGCATTAAGCGCGGCTCTGTTAATGATGTTTTTTTTCACTGGAATTCCTACCGGTACACGTTCTTTCTCATACACTATACCAACAGTTGAAATTGCTCCTGAAGCTTCATCCAATTCTAAATCTGCTACTGGGAAATTCTTATGCATTAATGTATACTTCTTCATGTCAATCGCCCTCCTCTCTGCAAATTGCTATTACCATCCTATATCTGTAGAATCATTATTATCCCAAAATAAACTATTATGGTTTATTATAACAAAGGCATCTGTCGCTTTCAATCGGACTTTGTTCCAAATCAGGCTTGAACCTTAAAAGGGCTGGCGCATTCATGAACACGCCAGCCCTTTTAAGGTTCAAGACAGAGGATCACAGCGAATTATTTTTGTATACAATCTTTCCATCAATGATTGTATACAAAATTTTCGTATCTACTGCAAACGGACTTCCCTTTACCAGTACAAAGTCCGCATCCTTTCCTTCCTCAATGCTTCCCACCCGGTCCTGGACTTCGATATGCTTTGCCGCATTGATCGTGACAGCCTGTAATGCAGTAAATTCATCCAGTCCGCTTGCGATTGCTTTTCCGGCGCAAAGCGGAAGATATTGCTCCTCACTGACAGGAGAATCCGTGATAATACAAACGGAGCACCCTGCATCCGCCAGATCTGCCGGTGTGGAAAAGCTCTTATTTTTCAATTCATATTTGGTTGCATATCCAAAAGAAGGTCCGACCGCAAGCGAATACCCTTCTTTCGCAAGTTCGTCCGCGATCAGACTTCCATCTGTCACATGATCCAGCTTTAAATTCAGATCAAATTCCTTTGCAATACGGATTGCCGTGAAAATATCATCCGCACGGTGCACGTGGGCTTTCAGTGGAAGTTCTTTTCTTATGACCGGGAGCAGTGCTTCCAGTTTCGCATTATATTCCGGCATTTTGCTATAGTCCGTATTATCCGGATATCCTGCCGCTTCCTGTCTTTTTTCATAAAGCTCTGCCTGACGCAAAACTTCCCGGAGTTTCGCAGCAATTGTCATCCGCGAATAGATTCCCCTGCTTTTATAACAGTTTTTCGGATTTTCGCCAAACGCAATTTTCATTGCCGATTTTTCTTTTACAATCATATCATCAATACGCTTCCCATACGTCTTAATGACACAAAATGTTCCACCGATTACATTTGAGCTTCCTGGTCCTGTTGACACGCAGGTTACGCCGCCTGCTCTTGCCAGCTCAAATGCTTTGTCCTGCGGATTGACCGCATCGAGTGCAGAGAGTTCCGGCGTGATGGCATCCCCGATTTCATTAAAATCATCTCCGGCATACTCCACCGCATATCCGTCCAGTCCCAGATGACAATGTGCGTCCACAAATCCCGGATACACGTCAATGCCGGATGCATCAATTATTTCCGCATCATTGATAACTGCGCCCTCTAACACCGGAGCAATTTTCTTTATCTTTCCATTTTCTATTAAAATATCAGCCGTAAATGCTTCTTTTTCCACGGCATTATGGATGTTTCCCTGCTTTATCAACAAATACTGATTCATTCTTTTTAAACCTCGTTCATAACTGTTTTATATTCAGTATGTCCGGGTTGGTTTAAATTATGAAATATGGATTGAAATTCTACCATCACTTTATATAATGTTCTTTTACTTTCGCTAAAAAACCTCTGTGCAGGCTCCATACCCGCACAGAGGTTTTTCATTTCTGTCACACTTCGTGACATCTTACCCAATGTCCGTCTCCACTTTCCTTATACTCCGGTACTTCCGTCCGGCACTTGTCCGTTGCATACGGACATCTTGTATGAAAGACACAGCCGGATGGCGGGTCCATTGGGGAAGGGATTTCTCCCTCCAACGCCACATGGCGCTTCCGCTCCCTCGGATTCATGTTTGGCACAGATGCCAAAAGACTTTTCGTGTAAGGATGCTTCGGATGATGGATCAATTCGTCCTTCGGCGCTTCCTCCACGATATGTCCAAGATACATAACAACAATGCGGTCTGAGATATAGCGCACAACATTGATGTCATGGGAAATAAAAATACTCGCGAGCTTTCTCTCCCGCTGTATTTTTTTCAACAGGTTGACAATCTGTGCCTGCACCGATACGTCCAACGCCGATACCGGTTCATCGCAGACGAGAAAGACCGGATTTAAGATCAACGCTCTGGCAATTCCGACACGCTGTCTCTGTCCGCCCGAAAATTCGTGCGGATACCTGTCGTAAACTTCTGACGACAATCCCACAAGTTCAAGCGTCTCCAATACCTTTTCCCGGCATCCCTGCTTCCTGCCCTGAATCTGCAGCACTTCTTCTAAAGATTTTCCGATGGTCTCCCTTGGATCAAGGGAACTGTACGGGTCCTGAAATACGATCTGCATTTTCTGCCTGTATTTTCTGAGTTTGCGCTCGGAATAACCGGTAATATCTTCACCGTCCAGATAAATTTTTCCATCGGTCGGTTCCGTCAACTTTAAAATCGTTCTTCCAAATGTACTTTTACCGCAGCCTGTCTCACCTACCAGTCCCACAGTCTCGCCCTCATAGACTGTCAGTGACACGTCATCCACTGCCTTTACGACCGCTTTTTTCTTTCCGACCACTCCCTTTACAGGGAAATATTTTTTGATATGCTCCGCTTTGATTACTGCTTTTCTCTCGTCCATATATAACTCCCTTATTCACCAAACCTTGAGAAATGACATCTCACACTGTGATTTTCACCTGTTTTCTGCAATTCCGGTTCTTCTTCCCTGCATTTGTCTGTCGCATACGGACATCTTGACGCAAAACGGCAGCCCTTTTTGATCTGCGTCAGAAGCGGAAGACTTCCTTTTATCATAAACAGTTCCTGCTCGGAGTCTGTGGTCATCTGTGGAATAGACTGGATCAGTCCGACCGTATACGGATGAAGCGGATGTTCAAAAATATCCGTGACACTCGCTTCCTCTACCATCTGTCCAAGATACATTACGATCACCCTGTCGCAGTTTTCTGCCACTACCGCCATATCATGTGTAATGAGGATAACACCCATATTTTCCTCTTCTTTTAACTGCTGGATGAGATCCATGATCTGAGCCTGCACCGTGACATCCAATGCCGTTGTCGGCTCATCCGCGATCAGAAGATCTGGTTTACAGCAGAGTGCTATCGCAATCATCACCCTTTGACGCATACCGCCGGACAGCTCATGTGGATACTGCCGCATACGCTTCTCCGGTTCTGAAATGCCGACTTTCATGAGCATTTCCACGGCTTTCTGCCAGGCTTCCTTTTTCGCCACATTCTGATGGATGCAGATTGCCTCCACCACCTGATTTCCAACCGTGTATACAGGATTTAAGGAGCTTAATGCATCCTGAAAAATCATTGCAATGCGGTTTCCTCTGATCTTATCCATTTCCTTATAGGGAATTTCCATCAGATTTTCCCCTTCAAACCGGACAGTTCCGGAGTAGGAAACCTCTTCTTTTTCATCGTAAAGCCGCATAATAGACTGGCTTGTCACACTTTTTCCACAGCCGGATTCTCCGACAATGCCAACCATCTCACCGCGGCAGACATAAAACGATACCCCATCTATGGCTCTGATCTTTTCTTTCTTCGGTCCAAAGACAGTCGACAAATTTTCTGATCTCCTCCGCGCCAAAAACACCTGACGCTGTGGGAAAAACGGTTCAGGAATATGCCGACTTCCTCAGCAAAGATGCTTTTGATACCTATTTTGACCTGCTTTTGGAAAACAATTTCACCTGCATGGCAAGTTACTTTTCCCTGTCGGAACAGGATATGCTCACCATCTACCAGAGTCCATACTCCATGATTGGATCTGACACGATCTGCTCTGAGAAAAGGGGGCCTGCACATCCGAGAGCCTACGGCAGCTTTATCAAGCCGATCGCCGACTTTGCACTGAAAAGACATCTTATCACAATAGAAGAAGCCATCCATAAACAGACCGGTCTTACCGCCTCCGTATGGAAGCTTCCGAATAAAGGTCTGGTCAGGGATGGCTTTGATGCTGATTTTATTCTGTTTGATGAGACAAAACTGCGCGACTGTGCCGATTTTAAGGACGGTACACAGATCGCCGAAGGCATTGTCTCTGTTTATATCGGTGGGGAACTTGTCTATGACGGCAAAAACATCACAGAGGCAAGACCCGGAAAATGTCTTTTATAATTCAGGGCTACTCCTCCACTTTTGTGTTCCGGATTTCCTCTCTTACGCGTAAAATCATGGCTGGAGAGACAGATAACTCATCAAATCCCATCTTAAGGAAAGTGGAGGTCAGTGTCGTATCTGCACCCAGCTCGCCACAGATACCAACCCAGCAGCCATGCTTATGACCGTTATCTACAACCATCTGAAGCATTCTTAAGATTGCTTCATGATGGGAATCATAAAAGCTGTCAAGCTTTGGATTCTGACGGTCAATCGCAAGTGTGTACTGTGTCAGGTCATTTGTGCCAATGGAAAAGAAATCAACCTCCTCTGCCAGAAGATCCGAGATCATGACTGCTGCCGGTGTCTCGATCATAATTCCCAGTTCACAGTCCTTAAATGGGATTCCCTCTGCGGTCAGTTCTGCTTTCACCTCCGCAACGATCTCTTTGATACGTTTCACCTCTTTCACCGAAATGATCATCGGGAACATAATGGAGATCGTTCCGTAATAGCTTGCACGGTAAATTGCACGGAGCTGCGTCTTGAAAATTTCCGGTCGGTCAAGGCAGATTCGGATTGCACGGTATCCCATTGCCGGATTTTCTTCTTTCTCCATATGGAAATAGTCCACCTGCTTATCGGCTCCAATATCTAAGGTACGGATAATAACCTTTTTGCCTGCCATATTTTCTGCCACCGTCTTATAAGCGGCAAACTGCGCTTCCTCGGTCGGATAGTCCTCCGATTCCAGATAAAGGAACTCGCTTCGGAACAATCCGATTCCGCCCGCATCGTTGCTCAGTGCATTTGCCACATCCGCAACACCGCCGATATTGGCATAAAGATTAATTTTTTTGCCGTCTAAAGTAACATTTTCTTTTCCCTTTAATTCCAGTAAAAGACGCTTCTTATTTTCATCCTCGGCTTTTTTTGCCTCGTATTTTTTCATAATCTCCTCATCCGGTTCAATGTAAAGCGTTCCGGTATAGCCGTCCACGATACCCATCTTTCCATTGACATCCTCGGAAAAATCAATGCCGATCAATGCCGGAATGTTCATGGTTCTCGCTAAAATCGCAGTGTGGGAGTTGGTAGAACCATGTCTGGTCACGAAGGAGAGTACTTTGGATTTATCGAGCTGGACTGTCTCACTTGGTGCAAGATCATCGGCAAGAAGAATCACCGGTCCCTCTCCTGTCACGGAACCGTTTTCCGCATTCTGTAAAATAGAGATCACACGGTTGGAAATATCTTTTACATCTGCTGCACGCTCTTTCATATAATCATCATCCATCGCTGCAAACATCTTTGAAAAATTATCTCCGGTCGAAGCCACTGCAAATTCTGCATTTACTTCCTGTGTGCGGATCATATTGGTGATAGATTCCACATAATCAAGATCATCTAGCATCATCTGATGCACTTCAAAAATTGCGGCATTCACTTCGCCAACTTCCTTGACCGCTTTCTCATAAAAGCCTTTTAACTGCTCTTTTGCAGTTTCTTTTGCATCTGTAAAACGAGTGATTTCTGCTTCCACATCTGTGATTTTCTCGCGTTTTACCTGATTTTCCTTCTTATTGTAAATAGAAAGACGTCCGATCGCAATTCCACCAAATACGCTTTTTCCTTCTAAAACCATTGTTTTACCTCCAAAAATATTTCTGCTGTAATGCACATATGGACTGCCGCAAAGCAGTCCACAGGCACGTATTTTTTATAAGTTTTCTTCTAAGAAAGCGGAAAGTTTATTCATCGCCTCTTCTTCGTTTTCACCATCTGTCTTTAAGGTGATCTCCTGTCCACATTTGACTGCGAGACCCATCACTGCAAAAATACGTTTTGCATCTGCCTCTTTTCCATCTTTTTCGATGATTACTTTACATGGAAATGCGGCTGCTTCCTTTACAAATAACCCTGCCGGTCTTGCGTGGATTCCCTGTTCATCTTTGATTACATACTTAAATTCTTTCATTGTTTTTCTCTCCTCTTAAGCTGTTTTTTTCTTTAATACACCGAGAAGCGCACATCCGGCTGCGGAACCGACTGCCAGTGCAACCAGATATAATAATGGATTTCCTACGGTAAGGAATACGAAGATTCCACCATGAGGCGCCATTAAGGTACAGTTAAATGCCATGGATAAGGCACCTGCTGCTGCAGAACCAACCGCACACGCCGGTAATACATGGAGTGGATCAGATGCTGCAAATGGGATTGCGCCCTCTGTGATGAAGGAAAGTCCCATGATGAAGTTGGTAGGACCTGCTTTTCTCTCATCTGCTGTAAATTTGTTTTTGAAAATTAAGGTTGCAAGCGCGATTGCGATTGGTGGAACCATACCACCGACCATAACGGCTGCCATGATGTTATAGTTTCCGGCTGCGATGGAGGCTGTACCGAATACATAAGCTGCCTTGTTGACCGGACCTCCCATATCAACAGACATCATACCGCCAAGTAATGCTCCAAGTAAAATTGCACTTGCGCCGTTTAATCCGTTCAATCCGTTGTTGATTAATGTATTTAATGCGCCGATTGGCGGTTCTACTACGTATGTCATTAAAATACCTACAATAAAGATACCAAATAACGGATAGATCAATACCGGTTTTGTGCCCTCTAAGCTGTCAGGAAGTTTGCTGCAGATCTTCTTTAATAATAATACAACATATCCTGCAAGGAATCCGGCTACCAATGCACCGAGGAATCCACTTGTTCCGTTTGCTGCAATTGCACCGCCGACGAAACCAACGGCAAGTCCCGGTCTGTCTGCAATACTCATCGCAATAAATCCGGCAAGGATTGGGAGCATGAAGCCGAATGCCACGCCACCGATAGACTTAAACATCGCTGCCATCGGAGTGATCGTACCGAAGTTGGATCTCTGGTCTAATGGAAGTGAATTCAAATCTACAGAAAAACCATCGATCAGGAATGCAATTGCGATCAGGATACCACCGCCGACAACGAATGGAAGCATATGGGATACACCGTTCATCAGATGTTTGTAGATCTGATGTCCGAGACTGTCTTTTCCCTCTTCTTCGTCATCTGCTGCTTTTCCGCCTGCCTCGTAAATAGATGCATGGCCATTTGCCGCTTTTGTGAGAAGTTCCTCTGCTTTGCTGATTCCGTCTGCTACTTTACACTGGATCACTGGTTTTCCTGCGAAACGATCCATTGGAACCTGTGTGTCTGCTGCAACAATAATGCACTCTGCCTCTGCGATTTCTGCTTTTGTGAGCACATTCTTGGCACCGCCGGAACCTCTCGTCTCAACTTTGATCCGGTATCCAAGCTCTTTTGCCTTTTTCTCAAGTGCTTCTGCCGCCATATAAGTATGTGCGATACCGGTTGGGCAGCCGGTAACTGCGAGGATCAGTTTTCCATTGGAAACTGGTGCTTCTGCTTTCTTTTCCTCTTCTTTTTTCTCTTCCTCAGCGTCTTTTTCTGCTTCTGCTGCGTCGATCACGTGCAAAAATTCATCGACCGTCTTGGCATTGCGCAGGTTTGCTGTGAAATCCTCATCCATCAGTAACACTGATAATTTGCTCAGTACATCGAGATGTACGTTCTCTTTTGTGTTCGGGGCAGCGATCAAAAAGATCAGGTTTACTTTCTCACCGTCTAAGGAATCAAAGTCAACCCCTTCCGGTACAACCATAGCTGCAAGTCCCGGTCTTGATACCGAATCCGATTTGCAGTGCGGAATCGCAATTCCCTCGCCGATTCCTGTGGTGCTCTCCTCTTCTCGCGCATAGACACCTTTGCGGTAAACCTCTACATCATTGATCTTGCCGCTCTTTGCCATCAGATCGACCATGGCGTCAAGAGTTTCTTTTTTGCCTGTTACTTTCCCATTCAGTTCAATACTTTCTGCTGCGAGTAAATCTCTGATTTTCATTTGAAAAACCCTCCCTTTCTATTGTTCCCCAATAAACAATTTCTTATTGCTATCAAGTAAAGCAATTACTTCTGCTTTTGTAGCCAGTTCCTCGGAAAATGCAGAGGCACTTCCGGTGCAGACACCCATCTGGAACGCTTTCCCGTAACTTCCGTTCTCAAGGTATCCTGCGATAAATCCTGCCACCATGGAATCTCCTGCTCCCACGGAATTGACAACCTTTCCTTTTGGCGCTTCGGACTGGAAAATGCTTCCATCTTCTGCAACTAAAACAGCTCCGTCACCTGCCATGGATACCAGAACGTTTCTTGCTCCCTTTTCCTGCATTTTCTTTGCATAGGTGATGACATCTGCCTTACTTTCAATCTTCACTCCGAAAATTTCGCCAAGCTCATGATTGTTTGGCTTGATCAGAAATGGATGATACTGTAACACATTCACCAGAAGATCTTTCGTTGCGTCTACCACAATTTTCAAATCCTTATTCTGTAAATGTTTCATAATGTCCATGTACATCGAACCCGGCATAACATCCGGAATACTTCCTGCAAGCACGAGGATATCACCGTCTGACAGTGTATCGAGCTTTTCATAAAGCTTTTTAATATCTGCCTCCGCGATCGCCGGTCCCTGTCCGTTGATCTCCGTCTCTTCATTGGAACGAAGCTTTACATTAATTCTGGAAATTCCCTTTTCCACGCTGATAAAGTCGGCGCGGACTCCTTTTTCCTCTAACAGATCCTGTATTCTGTTTCCTGTGAATCCAGCCAGAAAGCCAAGTGCTGTATTCTCAAAGCCAAGATTCTTTAAAACCATGGAAACGTTGATTCCTTTTCCTCCCGGAAAAATAATCTCATCCGTTGTACGATTTACGATTCCGCAGGTAAAATTATCTACAGAAACGATGTAATCCAGCGATGGGTTAAAAGTTACGGTATAGATCATTTTTTCGACTCCTTTCTGATTACTGCTTTACATCTATGACATTCTTACATTTTTTATAAGCCGGAAGGCTAAGTCCTGTCGTGATGACCGTTGCTCCTTCAAACGGTGCAAACGTCACACTGGAAATCTGATTGAATTTGCTCTCGTCTGCCAGAACAAAACATTCCTTGCAGTTTTCCATGGATTTCTTCTTCACCATTGCCTCTTTTAACTCCGGTGTGGAATAACCTTTCTGAAGGCTGACACCATTTGCACCCCAGAATCCTTTGGTGAAATTGTATTTCTCCAGTGTCGTGACTGCCTCTTCTCCTACAATCGCCTCTGTGACTGCCTTGAACTCGCCACCTAAGAGATACACGGTAAATCCTCTCTCTGCCAGACGCTTCGCATGACTGATTGCATTTGTCACAAACACCGCCTGACGGCTTGTGATGTACTCGATCATCAGCTCTGTTGTCGTTCCGGCATCCAGATAAACAAAATCACCTGACGCGATCTGTTCTGCGGCATATTTTGCAATTTTGTTCTTTGCGTCACGATTCTTTTCTTTCCGGCTCACGACGTTGTCATCCTTAGTACTGTACGCCATCGTTTTAAGGATTGCCCCACCGTGAACCTTCGTCAACTGACCGTTTGCATCCAGTGCATTCAGATCTCTTCGTATCGTAGATTCCGAAGCATCAAGTTCTGTCATCAACTGCTGGACTGTCACACTCCCCATACTTTCCAGTATGGATAATATCTTCGCAAATCTTTCCTCTGTCAGCATTTATATTTCCTCCAATTTCCGTCAACATCCTTCAAGTCCGTTCATCTTTATATCTGAATTATAAATTCACATTCCGTCACAGTCAATCATTTTCCATCAAAATCATTCACAAAAATGCTTATTTAAAATTGTGCAGAAGTTACAAGAGCGGCGTTTGATAAACTTATTCCTCGCTGATTATGTAACAGAAACATTGCAACATAATTTTCTGTTACAAAAAAACTGCTGCACAGTGAGTTCTGATTTACTTGCTTCTCTCTGTACAACAGTTTCTGCGTTTTTGTTGTGATTTATTTATTTTCTTTTTTAAACCGTGCGATCGCATCTATGATCTTAAAGCTTTCGATCATGACTACTTCCGCATTTCTTGTCTTAAATTTCCGGACCATCTCATCAAATGGAAGCCCTGCAATGTAACACCGCAGTGCCATAATGATCGCGCTGTGCGTCACGATCAGCACATCTCCGTTTTCCCGTTTCATAATATATTCCATAGCATCCAGCGTGCGTTTTACCACATCATTGTAACATTCACCGCCTCCCGGTGTGCGCACATAGCGGCGGTCTTTTCTCCACTCCTGATATTCCGGACTGTTTTCCCGCTCGATCACACGCCAGTTGGAACCTTCCCAGCTTCCAAGGTTCATCTCCACCAGTCCATCCAGCGGAATACAGGTCGCATGCAGCGCTTCTGCAGCGATACGTGCCGTCTCTGCCGCCCGAAGCTGCGGTGAATGATAGACATGTTTTACCGAAATATCTTCTTCCACCAGCTGGCACGCCAGTTCCTTCGCCTGCCGGATTCCATTTTCATTCAGTGGAATATCGGTTTTTCCCTGAATCTTCTTTTTTACATTCCACTCTGTTTCACCATGACGTACAAAATATAGTTTCATCGCTTGTCCTTTTCTATGATAAAAATAAGACCATCTGTATTTCATCCCGGTAGCTTCCGTCTTTCAGTTTAAATGCATGAGGTTCTCTTCCCCACTCGCGAAAACCTAATTTTTCATACAGACGGATTGCTGCCACATTGTCATCAAAAACACCCAGTTTCAGCTGCTCAAGTTCTGTTTTTCTGGCGTTTTCGATCGCATATTCCATCAACTGCCTTCCAAGTCCTATTCCGCAGTATTTTTGGAGAATAAAAATTCCGATTCCCGCCTTATGCCGGAATTTGATGTGATTTCCCTCTTTTAAAACCATGACACAGCCAATCATCTGCTCTTTCCGAAACGCTCCGATCAAAAATTCTTCCCTGCGCTCTGCTATGTCTGAAATCATCGCCTCTGCTGCGTCCGCTGTGAAATCTGTCTCCTCCGGGTATCTCGCCAGAAAATACGTTTCACGGTAGGTGATGTCACGCACCTCTGAAAAAGTTTCTGCGTCCTGCTTCCCCGGACTGCGCAGTGTTATGTTCTGTCCATTTATCACAATCTGTTTCTCTTCTATCTGCATATGCGGCTATCTCCTATGAAGATATTTTAACATATAGAATTCGATTAACAAAGTTTTTCTTGCTAATAAGCTCTTTCAGTTTTCCTGTTTCTTTTTATTGCCCATCGTTATCGATTTATTGTACTTTTATATGCGGTATGTTAGAATACAAAATTGGATGTTTTATGCATCATCACTCGCAATAAAGGATACCTTAATTTTATAAAATATCTGGGGAGAATATTGAAAATGCCTAAGAAGATAAACTACTCTAAATTGATCAAAGAAACGCTTATTTTAACGGTCGCTGTTGCGGTCATCGCCGCCGCTGTTTTCTTTTTTCTGGTGCCGAGCCATGCATCCGTCAG
>ENA-OUQG01000650-OUQG01000650.1-human-gut-metagenome-genome-assembly--contig:-NODE-650-length-20560-cov-4.486223_pt1 | contig 20560 bp, 17 predicted proteins | sample MGYA00237943_ERZ548823 | MGnify/ENA primary metagenome ERZ548823 (study PRJEB26490, sample SAMN05194731) | human gut metagenome | biome: terrestrial biome; feature: human-associated habitat; material... | reverse complement strand
TCCTTGACCTAAAGCCAGGTTTAGGTTTTACGGTTGGTTCACTCTACAAGCAAACCCATAGGATGAGAGGGACAACCATATGCTTGGAACCTTCACGTACCACAATCCAACCAAGATTTACTTCGGCCCCAATGCGCTTGAGGGGCTCGCGGACGAGCTCACAAAATACGGCCCGAACGTCGTGCTTGTCTACGGTGGCGGCTCCATCAAGAAAAACGGCGTATATGACCAGGTAGCCGCCGTTTTGAACGCCACTGGCAAAAACGTGACCGAGATTGCCGGCGTCATGCCGAACCCTACCGTCGAGAAGCTTCGCGAGGGCGTTGCCGTGGCGAAGGCGGCCAGCGCCGATCTGATTTTGGCAGTAGGCGGCGGCTCGGTGTGCGACTATTCCAAAGCGGTGTCGGTTTCAGTGAACTGCGACGAGGACCCCTGGGAGAAATACTTCGTTCGCTTCGAGGAGCCGAGCTGCCCCGTTGTTCCCGTGGGATGCGTGCTCACCATGGCCGGCACGGGTTCGGAAATGAACGCGGGCGCCGTGATCACCGATCATGCCGCCAAGCTTAAGGTAGGCCACGTTTTCGCGAACAGCGACGTGATGCCTAAGTTTTCAATCCTCAACCCCGAATTCACTTTGAGCCTGCCGCATAGGCAAGTCGTGGCCGGTATCTACGACGCATTCAATCATATTTGTGAGCAGTATTTCAGCGGCAGCGACGACAACGTGAGCGACAGCATCGCCGAGGGCCTTATGCGCAGCGTAGTCGAGAACGGCCGCATCGCCGCAAACGACGACCAGAATTACGAAGCGCGCAGCAACATCATGTGGGCCGCGACCTGGGCGTTGAACACGCTCATCGCCAAAGGGAAACCCACCGATTGGATGGTCCACATGCTCGGACAGGGCGTGGGGGCCGTGACCGACGCGACCCACGGCATGACGCTTTCCGCCGTGAGCCTTCCGTACTATCGCTTCATCATGGATGCCGGGCTGCCGAAATTCGCACGTTTCGCGACGCACGTGTGGGGAATTAACCCTGTGGGCAAAAGCGAACGCGAGCTCGCCGAAGCGGGCCTTTCGGCAATGGAAGCGTGGATGCGTGAACTGGGTGTTGCGATGAATCTCGCGGAGCTGGGCGTGACGGAAGCCGACCTGGACGACGTCGTTGCCGCTACATTCATTATGACCGGCGGTTACAAAACGCTCACTAAGGAAGACGTGCGCAACGTTTTGTTGCAGTGCCTATAGAGGAGGAGCAATGCCTATAGAAGGAGAGGATATCTGAAGCAACGACGCCCCGGTGCGCGGTCAAGTTTAAGCCGCGCGCCACGCAGCATCACCCACGCAGCGTGGCACGCAGGCGATCGGTGCGAAGCAGCAGGTCAAACGCATCAAGCGCGTTCGTCACCACAACATCGGCGCACGTCAAAAGCTTTCCGCACGCACCTTCTTTCCCCATAATTGCAATCGAGAGCGCGGCTTCGCCGAACATGGCGATGTCGTTGAAGCCATTGCCGATGCACACGCAACCTTCGGCGCCAAGCTCGCGCACAATCGCGGCCTTACAGGCGCTCGCATCGTCACGAGCAAACACGCGCACATCAACCGGAAGGTTGTCGCATTCCGCACGCACCGTACCAAACGTGTCAGCCGTAAGTACGCTGACCTGGGTGAACTCTTTGATTTTTCGAATGCGGCTCGCAACCCCTTCAATAAGATGTCCGTCGACGGCAATGGTTCCGTTGTAGTCGCACACCACGTGGCGAATCCCGAACGTGCCACGTCCGGGGATGTCGATTTCCAACATAGGGCAGGGTTCCTTTCGATCTCGGCCTCGAATGCCTATCGCTTTTCTAAACATGCCGAACTCAAAGCCGATCCGACTTGTGATGCCCGTTAAAAACGGCGCAGCATTCCAAGCATGTCCGATTTCCGCAGATTTTGGCAGAAAATTGCGGTTGTGAACGATATGGATTGCCTCCTTAAAAGAAGCGATTCGTAAAACACCAGGTCAGAAGTAAGTCAATACAATAGGCTCTTGTTAAAGGCCCTTCAAACCTCTTTTAAATCGTTCACAACCGCAATTCTCTGCCAGAAAAGTCGAAATCAGGACACGATTTAGGCGAGGATGCAAAGAAGAACGCGACTGGAAAAGTACAGTGGGGAAGAGACGCGCTGCGTGCCCGCAGACAGCACACAGCGCGCAGCACAAGACGCAGACGAAGCGCGACAAGCGACAAATCCAAGTTGCAAACAACAGGGGCCAGGCAACAAACCGCAAAACAGCAAACCGCCAAGAAGCGAGCAGCACTCGAGGCAACGCACGAATACCGACCCACAGCAGCCCGCATCGGCCCGGCCCAATCCAAGCCAAAATCTAAACCGCACTTGCCCTTCTCGCCCAAACCGGACCGACTACTTCGGCCGCCCTGGCCCGAATCAGCCTTGCGCGCCGGACCGTATCGGCCTGCATTGGTTCGCAGCAGCCAATAATCGCCCGCGCCAATGAAGCACTTCTAGCCCAACACCGGCGAAACCCCTTCATTCAACTCCGGTGAATCGCCCGCTCCCATGGTCGGCAAAAGGCCCATATCCGAAGACACGATTCCAAGCTCTCGCCAAAGCCCCTCTTGCTTGAGGCGAAAATCGCCTGGCAGGCGCACCCTTTTCCCGAGGATTCGTGCAATGCCCTGCGCCGCCTCATCAAACAACGAAGCCCGACGCAGATGCTCGGCGGTCAAATTGACGCTCGTAACATCCATGGATTCAAGCGCTATGCGTCGCATCGAGTCGTTCGCAAGCAGGCGCTCCGCGGAGTGGAACTCCGCGCTGTCGTATTCAACATCGAGTCGTGCGGCAGGCCAATACAAATCACAGCGCAGCGACGAGCGGCCCGTCGCGGCCACATTTTTCGGAAGCGGCATTTCCGCATTCATTGTGGGGTGCGGCAAACCATAGCCGCCGAGCGAATAGGGAAGGCACAACAGCATGGCAAGCTCGCTTTCGCGCGGCGAAGCAGAGCCGGCAAGAATGAGGGGAAGCGCTCGACGAGCTTTCTTCACGCCTTTGAACTGGGGGGACTTCTCGACGAATGACGCAAGGGCACTGGGAGAAGTGAGCGGGGTCGCATCGTATCGAGCTAATCCGAAAGTTGAAGCGCGGCGGTACGTTCCGCAAAGTTCAAAGCCGAGCGCTATGAGCTGCTCAAGGGAGAGCACGCTTGTCATTTCGCAAAACGCCATTTCCGGCGTACTTACGTACAGGCCGTCTTCGATTCGCATGAACGACCGCGGATGAAACGGCCCTTTGCGAACCGAAGTTTCGATTCCGCCTCCCGCGCGTCGAAGGCGTGCGTGTGCCACGGTTGCGTGAATCGGCGACCCATCCGAAAAGAAGCGATCCCTTACGGCTGGCGCGAGCTCAGGCGCGACAGCCGATTCGAGGAATTTGACGGCAGCTTTTGTATCGCGCTCCAGCGTGCGACGATAATCCCGCGCACCCTGGAACGCGAAAGACACGCTTTGGTTGGCAGCAGTTACGCCCTGGCTGGCGGCCGGCATGTTCGGCGTGACATGAATGCGTTGGTCGGGAGACATGCCTCGGTCAATGGGCGCGTTCCAATCAACGCGCGCGCAACGGTTACCGCCGGCGACAACGCTGTCCCAAACGCGCAGAGCACTTTGCTTTCCGAGCACAACAGCCATGGCGGCCTCTTCCTCCGGCGATTTCGTAATACACCAGATGCAGCTTCGGCGACAACGACGTTTCTGCGATGGCGACGTCTTCCGAAATAGTGGCGTCGTCTTCCATAATGGCAACGTCTTCCATAATGGCAACGTCTTCCGCGATGACGGCATCTTCCGCATCTAGGGATTATGCGATGCACTCTATCATGGACGTGTCCGTTTCTTTCCCGTTTTGGCACAAATTTGCGGTTGTGAACGATGGATTTTTCGGAATGCAAAAAGAGCTCTACAAAAGACCAGGTCAGAAGCGTGTCACCTGCTAATGCGTTCAGAAAAGCCCTTCAGCGTGACAAAAAATCGTTCACAACCGCAAATTTGTGCCAGAATCACCAAATTCGAGACACGTTTTCGGCGAAACTAGAACAAAGAAGCTCGTATGCAGAGCGGAAGTACATGCGCAAAGATCGCGCGCCTGCAGCGGCGCAGACGCCCCTAGCGGAAAATGACCCATTTGCACAGGCAGAAGCCCCAAATACCCTGCATCGCCATGGTGATGAATTTGCCGACCATCTCAGGGCAACCGAACGACGCAGCCGCCCAGCCTATGAACCAGGTGCCGAACAGGAAGTTCCAAACGTACAGAGCGATAAACATGGCCACGCTGCGCCAGAAGTTGCTCGACGCTTTGAACGTGATGTTGCGGTTCATAAGGAAATTGAAGGAGCCGGAACACGCGACGGCGATGCCGTTCGCAACGCCCGTCGGCAACGCGAGCTGAGCCAAGGCAAACACGCCGAACTCAACGAACGTCTGCATGATAGACACGCCGTAATACATAAACGCCTGGCGAATGCCGCGAGCGAGAGGCGACTGGTCGGCCAGCCTTTCGGCGTCATCGCCCTGCTGCGAGAATGGCTCCGTCGGCACTTTGGCGGCGTTATCCGACCCCTCGCCAAAGCCAGCCCGTTCACAAGCAGCGTTGGTTCGCGCCCAACCGCAAGAAGCTGGATCATTGCCAACGCAGCTCAGTCTCTCGACACCAAGCTGCTCTGCGGCAACGCCAGCCCGCGCACAAGATGCAGGCCGTCCCGCAGTGATGTCGGTTTGCTCTACAACGGCATCAGCTCGTTCCCCATCGACGTGCGTTCGTCCGTCACCAATGCAAATTTTCCGCTCACTACCAGCCCTTCTTTCGTCGGCGCATAATCGCCCGACACCGACGCAATCCCGGTCACCATCGATAGAGGCTTGTTTCTTGGAGATATGTGCCTGCGCGTTTTTCATAGGCGCGATTCTAAAACTCACACGCAAACCCCGTCGAAACGTTACCTTTTCGTTGCGGTTGGGGAAGAGGTGCCGCGTGAACCGCGTGAACCGACGTTAGCAATGGCCCTGTCTCAATTCTAGCTTCTGTCCGCTCCTTACCCCAACGCCACGTCGAGCGCCATCATCACGCTGAAGCCAACGGCGAAAAACACTGTGCCTAAATTTGAATGTCTACCCTGTGAAACTTCAGGCATAAGTTCCTCAACCACGACATAGAGCATGGCGCCCGCCGCAAAGCTCAACAGGTACGGAAGCGCCGTAATCACAAGCTGCGAAGCCAAAATCGTGAGAACTGCGCCGATAGGCTCAACGACGCCCGAAAGAACGCCGCCCGCAAACGCCTTGCGCCGACTTGCGCCTTCAGCCCGCAACGGCATCGATATAATCGCGCCTTCTGGGAAATTCTGAATGGCGATGCCAAGCGACAAAACCAGTGCGCTCGCCGCCGTGATCTGCATATTTCCCGCAAGAAAGCCCGCGTATATAACGCCAACCGCCATTCCTTCGGGAATGTTGTGCAAGGTTACCGCCAAAACCATCATCGTCGTGCGGCTTAGCGTGCTTTTCGGCCCCTCCGATTGATCGCTGCCCACATGCAAGTGGGGAATCAGATGGTCGAGAATAAGCAGGAACAGCACACCAGCCCAAAACCCCGCAAGCGCCGGGAAGAACGACCACCTTCCCATGGATGTCGACTGTTCGATGGCAGGAATAAGCAGACTCCAAATCGACGCCGCAACCATAACCCCAGCAGCAAATCCCGCAAGAGAGCGCTGCACCAAATTCCCAAGCGGCATCTTCATGAAGAACACGCAAGCAGCACCGAGCGTCGTGCCTAAAAAAGGAATCAGAATTCCGAGAACCGTTTCTATTTGGCTCACCTCCGTTTCAGCTGTTGAACGACTGTGTCTTCGATATATGGCCCCGTCTTCCGTCAAGCAGCACACGGCACGGCGGAATAATTGAAAACGAAGAAAACGCCCTTCGTGTACGCCGCAGTTCCAAAGCGAGAAACGCGGAAGCAATCGGTGAATCTAGGTAACCTCATTGTTGTTAGTATAGTCTAACTTTAACATGGGGGGCAGCTGGCGAATCATAAGAAAGCACGCCCCTTGGTCGCGCGCTCAATCACCGGCGAGCTCGCTCCAAAGAAACGACGAGCGCAAGGCCGCACGCAGCGTATTTGTGTACTACAGTCAACGCAGTTGAGGGGGGCGCGCCCGTTGATTATCTGAACCCCAGGGGGCCTGGCGCCCAAAACGCCGAAGATGACGTAACGTAATATCCCGGAGCTTGAAATGGGCAAAAAACCGCGGCAGCATCACGTCACTTTGGCCGCAAGCCGCAACGGACGCAGACCATGGCGAACGCGAGGTGTCCGCCGAAGATACCAGTTCCGTACGCGCCATCGAGGCGTATTGGGCAACGCCGCTTCGCGAGGGCGACTTGCTCATAGCTGCGGTGCTCGTACATAGCCGCGTTGCTCGCGTAAAGCCATCGTGTTCATGTATGGCTGCGGCGAGCGCAAACGATTGGCGCACACAAAACAGGGGGAAACATGGGCGAACAAGGCACTCGAGGCCTCATGACGGTAGGCGAATTGGCGTCGCGCGTGGGCGTGACCGTGCGCACCATTCAATACTACGACCAGCGCGGATTGCTCCATCCCACCTGCAAAGGCGAGCAAAACCTGCGCCTGTACTCGTCAGCCGACGAGGAGCGCCTCAACCGAATCATCACCTTGAAGTACCTGGGCTTTTCGCTCTCGCAAATTCAGGAAGGCGAGGGAAGCGACTCGCTGGCAGAATTGACAGACGCACTCGCGCACCGCGAGGCCGAACTTGAGCGCGAAAGCGCGAAAATCCTACGAGACATGAACGTCGTGCAGGGGCTGCGCGCCCACCTTGCAAACCGCGACCAGGCGAACTGGAGCGAGCTCGCCGCCACCGTGGGCGTCGCGCAAGACCGCGAAGACATGCTCTGGTCGGCCATCACCGGCGAGGCGCTTGAGGAATGCCCCATTCCCGAGCTTTCACGCGAAGAAGTAATCTGCTGGCACCAACTCATGGGCGACACCATCGAGGCCATGCACGACGGCGTTTTAGTCACCGACGACCGCGCGAAGGCGTTGGCCATTCGCTTCTCCAGCTTAGGCGGCATGCCCCATGCTCTTGCCGGACTGAAGCGCCTCGCGTGCCAGCGCAGCTCGGGGCCCAAGCAATACGGCCGCGACTTTTACGCCGGCATTCAACGCCGCACGCTCAGCTTCCTGCAAGACGCGCTCGATTGCTCCCACGCCAACGCCAATACGCAGGCGTAACGACACGTTTACGTCAAACGCAGTATTGGCCACGACGCAGCGTCGCCACCTATCGTCATTCCCCGTCACAATTTCGATCAAAGGGGGAACAATGATCGTATCGTGGATGACCACGAACCGATGCAACCTGAAGTGCGCCCATTGCTACCAAGACGCAGACGAATGCGATAGCAGGGAGCTTTCAACCGAAGAAGCGCGCACGATGATTTCTCAAATCGCACGCGCTGGCTTCAAAATCATGATTTTCAGCGGCGGCGAGCCGCTTATGCGCGACGACATTTTCGAGCTGGTCGCGCACGCAGCATCGTGCGGCTTGCGCCCGGTGTTCGGCAGCAACGGCACGCTTATCACGCCCGAAATCGCGCGCAAGCTCAAAGAGGCGGGCGCCTGCGCCATGGGCATTAGCATTGACAGCCTCGACGCCGAAAAGCACGACATCTTCCGCGGAGTGCCCGGCGCCCACGCGGCCACGCTTGCAGGCATCGAAGCATGCAAAAGCGTCGGCCTGCCGTTCCAAATCCATACCACCGTGGTCGACAGAAACCGCAACGAGATCTGCGACATCACGCGATTCGCGAAAGAACTCGGCGCGATGAACCATTCGGTCTTCTTCCTGGTGCCCGTCGGCCGCGGCAAAGACATCTCCGATGAAAGCATCGACGTCGAGCAAAACGAGCAGCTGCTCGCCGACATCCTGCGCGCCGGCCGCGACGCAGGCATCGAGGTGAAGCCCACGTGCGCACCGCAGTTCATGCGCATTGCAGAACAAATCGGCGTGCAAACGCGTTACACGCGCGGCTGCCTGGCGGGCCTGACCTATTGCGTCGTGGGCAGCGAAGGCATTGTGCGTGCATGCGCATACATGACCGAAGACGCCGGCGACGTGCGCAAACAGCCCTTCGACGAAATCTGGCGCGAAAGCCCCGTATTCCAGAAACTGCGCACGCAAGCGTACAAGGGCGCATGCGGAACTTGCGACTACAAGGGCGTATGCGGCGGCTGTCGCGCCCGCGCCGCGTACTACCACGACGGCGACATCTTGGGCCAAGACAACTACTGCGCCTGGAGCCGCAAGAACGCGCAGCAAGCCGCGGCCAGCGAACGCCAATAGCGCCACCGAACATAACGAAAAGGAGCATACGATGAAGAAAATCGCGCAAGGCACGATTGCGATTTCTTGCGCGCTCGCCATGGGCGTGGGCGCGTTTTCCCTGGCAGGCTGCTCGTCGCAGACTGATTCGAGCGCGTCTGACAACGCGCAAGCAACCGCTTCCGCCTCGCAGGAATCTTACACGTTCACCGACGATCTGGGCCGCGAGGTAACCGTCGCTTCGCACAACCGCGTGGTTGCCGGCATGGGCAGCTTCGCGAACATCTGGGAGCTGGCCGGCGGCACGCTGGTAGGCGCTTCCGACGACGCGTTTTCCGATTACGGCATCACTTCCGACGCACAGAAAATCGGCGATTTCTCTTCGCTTAACGCCGAATCGATCATCGCGCTGAACCCCGACTTCGTGATTCTCACGGGGTCGAACTCGGGTCGTGGCGGCGGCGTTGCGCAAACCGAGCTCGCCGACACGCTCACCGCGGCGAACATCCCCGTTGCCTACTTCAAAGTGTCCACGTTCGACGACTACCTGCGCATGCTGCGCACGTGCTGCGACATCACGGGCAACGAGCAGGCATTTGCGGAAAACGGCCAGGCGCCGGCAGATAAAATTGAAGAGATTCGCGCGAAGGCCGAAGGCAAGCAAGCCGGCAGCGCGGTAGTGCTCACCACGTACTCGGGCGGCACGCGCGTGCAGTCGTCCTCCACGCAAACGGGCGTCATGCTTTCCGAGCTGGGTGCGGAAAATATCGCCGACTCCAACAAGGGCCTGGTTTCCGACTACAGCCTTGAAGCCCTGATCGAGGCCAACCCGACGACAATCTTCCTGCTTCCGATGGGCGACACCGACGAGGCGGCGCAGCAGGCACTCGAAGACCAAACGACGGCCAACCCCGCATGGGCGCAGCTTGATGCCGTGAAGAACAACCGCGTGATCACGCTCGACCCGAAGCTGTTCCAGTACAAGCCCAACAACAATTGGGACCAGGCGTATCAGTTCCTCTACGACGCGCTGTATAGCGAATAGGCCGACCGGTGCGCAATAACCAAACAACCAACGCGGCGGCCCCGAAGCACGAGGGCCGCCGTTTTCGGGCGATGTTCCTGCTGTCACTGGTGGCGTTGGCCGCCGTGGTGTTCGCTAGCCTGTCGTTGGGCTCTTCCACCATCGGCGCGACCGACGTGGCGGCATTCGTGGCGGGCAACGCATCCGACATGGCAAACAACGTGCTGGCGAACGTGCGCGTGCCGCGCGTGCTGGGCGGCGTGCTGGCCGGTGCTGCGCTGGCCGAAGCGGGCGCGCTCATTCAGGCGACGCTCAACAACCCCCTGGCCAGCCCGAACATCATCGGCGTAAACGCTGGGTCGGGCCTGTTCGTGCTGCTGTTCGCCTGCATTGCTCCTCATGCGCTGGGCATATCGGCGGCAGCGGCGTTTTTAGGCGCGCTCGCCTCGGCGCTGCTCGTGTTCTTCGTGTCGGCGTACGCAGGCGCCTCACGCTTGACTATCGTGCTCGCAGGCATGGCGCTCACGGCGATTTTCACAGCAGGCATGAACACCGTTCTTATTTTCAACCCCGATGCGTACGTGAATTCGTCGGGCTTTTTGGTGGGAAGCCTCTCGGGCGTCATGGTGTCAGAACTTGCCATACCTGGAATCATGATCTGCGCAGGGCTGATTCTAGCCATGGGGCAGGGAACGCGCCTGAACATTCTGTCACTCGGCGATGAGGGGGCGCACGCGCTGGGTCTGAACGTGAATTGCACGCGACTTGCGTTGCTCTCGCTTGCGGCGTTGCTGGCAGGCGCGGCGGTGTGCTTCTCGGGGCTCATCGGCTTCGTGGGCCTCATCGTTCCGCACGTGGTTCGCTATGTCGCAGGACACGACAACCGACGCGTGCTGGTGCTCTCGCCAATCATGGGAGCCATTCTGGTATGTGCGTGCGACACCATCGCGCGCACGCTGTTCGCGCCGTTCGAGATTCCCGTGGGCATTTGCATGGCGCTCGTTGGAGGCCCGTTCTTCATCTATTTGATTCTTCGTTCGCGGAAAGGGGAGGTCGATGGGCGAGCTTGATTTCGAGAACGTCGTATTTGGATACGGCGGAAATGCCCTGTTCAACGGCTTTTCCGCATCTTTCGCGAAAGAGCAGATCAGCTGCATCGTTGGACCGAACGGGTGCGGAAAATCAACGCTCGCCAAACTCGCCATGGGGCTTATAAAGCCCGCCGCGGGACGCGTGCTTATTCAAGGGCGCGACGTCGCGTCGTTGAATCCGCGCGAGAGGGCGCGGCGATTGGGCGTGCTTGTGCAGCAGCAAGAAGCGCCCATGATGACGGTGCGCGAACTGGCGGCGTGCGGAAGATTTCCGCATCACGGGCCGCTATCTCGGCTCGACGAGACCGATGCGCAATGCATTGACGAGACGCTTTCTCTTGCGGGCGTCTACGATTTACGCGACCGACCGTTGCGAAGCCTATCGGGCGGGCAGCGGCAACGGGCGCGCATGGCGATGGTGCTGGCGCAAGACACGCCCGTCGTGTTGCTCGACGAGCCCACATCGTTCATGGATGCGGCGGCGTGTTTCGACATGATGCGCCTCGTTCGCCGAGTGCGCGAGCGTGGCAAAACGGTTATCGCGGTAATCCATGATTTGAACTTGGCGCTTTCGGTGGCCGATGCCGTATTCGTGATGGAACGCGGGCGTTTGGCAGCACAAGGCGCGCCCGGCGAAGCGGCCGTGCAGAGTGCAATCGAGCAATCATTCGGCGTGCGCCTCGAGCATGTCGAAACGTCGAGCGGCGTTGCATGGGTACCGTTCGAGCGAGAAGATGCCTAGCAACGCTTCATTCGGCGAAAATTCATGCAGCGCCGCGTGCTGCGCTATTCCGTCGTTAATTTCGCCTTAGCGGGCAGGCAGAATCTCAATCCACTGACCCTCGGGGTCGGCGATGAAATAAAGGCCCATGCGAGGGTTCTCGCGAATAATGCAGCCCATCTTTTCATGAAGCTCGTGGGCGGCGTCAAAGTCGTCCACGACGAAGGCGATATGGGTGTCTTTGCCGCCATTCTCGTAGGGCTCAACGCGTCCACGGTTCCAGGTGAGCTCGATTTCGAAGGGCACGTCGTCGTTGCCCATGAACGTATTGATCCACGAGCCATCGCACGAACCAACGAAAACACAATCGCCCATCAAAAGGAAAGAGCAGGGGGGTGTTCCTATAGTTTCGTCAACTGATTTGTTGGCGAATTTCGCTCGATGAGGACAACGCTGCCGCGGGCCCCGTAAGGGGCCTGTGCCTTCCCTTTTTCGATCGGCTCGCTAGGCCGAGTACGGGACCTTGTCCCGCATAATCGCGTAGATCACCTTCAGCCTTTTGCGCGCGACGGCTTTGAGCGCCTCTCCGTGGCACATGCCGCGGCCCCTGCAGGCGCGGTAGTACTCGCCGAAGCGGTTCTCGCTCCTGACCAGGGAGTTGCATGAGAATATGAGCAGGTTCTTAAGCCTCCTGTTGCCCTGCCTGGACGCGGAGACCGACGATATCGAGGTGCCCGACTGTCGGTTGCGCGGGGCGATGCCGCAATAGGAGGCAAGGTGGTCGTGATCCGGGAAATCCTCGATGTTTATGCCTGTGGCCAGCTCCGACGCGGTCCTCGGTCCGATGCCGGGTATGGTGACGAGGCATTCGTACGTTCCGTCCCCCGCCAGAAGCGCGGCGATCTCCCGGTCGATCCCGTCCGCTTCCTCCAGCGCCTCCCTTATCCTCCTTGCAAGCATCCTGACCTGCGGGTTCTCCGCGTCGACCCGTCGCTTTGAGGGTCTGGTTGATGCCATGGCGGCGTTCCAGGCCGCATCCATCCTCGCCCGGTTCGCGCCCTTCGTGACGGCGCCGAACGCCGGCTTCCCGGCGTCGATGCAGCCCCACGGGCCTCCCAGCTTCTCGAGCATGTTCAGCCAACGCCGGTCGCCCAGGTCGGCGAGCGCCTCGAACGCGGGGCACGATTCCAGCAATATGCTGCGGAGGCGGTTCTTGTCCCTGGTGGCGCAGGTGACCATGTGGCTTCTCTGGGCTGCGAGCGACCTGGCCGCCTCGAGGGACTCGTCGGGCTCGGGGACCGGCAGCAGCGCGTCGGGGATGCCCAGCGCCGTCTTCGCGATGACGAGGGCGTCGCGCTCGTCGGTCTTGGCGTCGCCCGCGAACAGCCTGGCGGCCTGGTGCGCGGCGAGCCCGGGCAGGTACGCGACGCCCAGCCCCGCCAGCCTCGCGCGCGAGATTGCCAGCAAGCCAATGTTGCGACATTGGTCGACGACGACGATCGTATCGCGTGCGACCTGGGAAAACAGGCCGTCGAGATCGCCCTCCGAGTTGCGGACGCGCCTGTTGAGCGCGACCTCTCCCTCGCGCGTGACGAGGCATGCCCAGTGCGACGACTTGCCGACGTCGATGCCCAAAACGGCCTTGGGTGGGGATATTGCGGATGGCATGGTGGTATCCTTCCAATCGTCGGTCGATCGGAATGCTGCTTCCCGCGACACCCACATTACATGGCCGTGGCTCATCTTGGCGGAAGGCCCGGCAGTTTCCTATCAGTCGTCGGAAACAGCGGCGCCCGCGTCGGCAACACCCCCCGGGCCCTCTTGGGGCAGGGGCGGAAGGCCGTCCGCGGGCGCCCGATCGGCAGTCCCTCGGGACTTGCGTCAATCGTAGTCCGTTTTGCGATTGATTGCTCCAACCGCCGAACTAGCTGTTTTTACTGTAATGGGACAACCTAAACTGACGGGACACGCAAAAACGACATTGGCAAAATGCGCTCGGCGCCCCTTTAAACACCACCACAAATGCCCACTTCTCTTTCAGCGCGGACAAACGATCGAAACCCGCCATACACCTGCATTCTCATTTTCAGCCCATTTAACTCAAAAAAGACGATTGCCACAGAAGTACCCGTCTCTCAAAAGCAATTATTTTGTTATCATTGTTATGTTTTATACGCATAAGCGTTCTTGAACTGAGGTGACATCATGGCCGAGTTGGAAGCGGGCGAATTCGCCGTTTCGAAACAAGGCGAAACCATGCATGTCATTGGCAAAGTGGCGCGTCTTAATTGGAATTGCGCCGACAGAGGGGGTACCTTGAAAACATGGGGGTACCCTTCTTTTTTTCCTTGAAGTTAATTGAATTGAACTTGGCAAAAAAACCGCGAGGCGCACCGCGTCAGCGCAATGCGCCAATGCTTCGCGTGAATGCAGCGCGGTATTTCGCGAGCCTGGTTTGGAAAACGATTTCCCGTTAAAGCCGTAACGACGGGAATGAACATACAGAACAATTATTGGAAACACGGGAAACAGAAGGGAAGATGCAGAAGACATGAAGACAAGCAATGCAAACAAAGTCATCTCGGTCTTGGTGAGCGTTGCAATGTGCCCCATGATGTTGCCAACCGCAGCATTCGCCGCTGATGATGGCGCAGCATCGAGGGTTTCTTCATCCCCGACTGAATTGATTCAGCCTTCTGAGTCGGAAGGCGCCGATACGAGTGCAAGCTCAGGCGATACGCTTGCCCCGCAGTCCGAATCGATAGGTGAAGCGCCCAATGCGACGACCAGCAAAGCGGCTAATGAAGCAGACCCTACAGCCAAAACTGGCGGGGAAGGCACTACGGCATCAGTTGCGGAAGTGAACGGCACGACATATCCCAGCCTGCAGGACGCTATTGCCGCTGCGCCGCGTAAGGCAACGGTGAAGCTGCTGACCGATACGAAGGAGAACGTCACAATCTCCACGCCCTACGTCACGCTCGACCTGAACGGCCACACCCTTAACGGCAGCACGGGCGAGCGCAAGCCGGCGCTGACGGTTACGAGCAAGGTCTACGTCATGGACTCCAGCGCGGCCCAGACGGGCACTATCATGCGCGAGGACACCGCAGAGAACTCTGGCGTTTCTTCCCACTACGTCATCGACGTTCAGGGCGGCAATAACGGCTGGCTGTTCTTCCAGGGTGGTAACGTCAAGAACGATAGCGGCGCAGGCGGAACGAAGGGCGCGTCCCTTGTTCGCGTTGGCGACGACAGTAAGCCCGGCGTGCCGGGCCTAACCATTAGCGGCGGCACGCTCACGCAGAACAACTTCATCGTCCTAAAGTGCGACCACGGCAACCTCTACGTCAAGGGCGGCATCATTAATTCTGCGAACAGCTATGCGATCCAGAACTGGAAGAACGCTACTATCAAGGACAATGCGGTCATCAACGGCAACGTCTCTACGTGGACGTACGGCGGAGGCGGCTCTGACCTTCAGATTCAGGGCGGCACTGTCAACGGCGATATCGAGTCAGTGACTTACGATGGCGTCGAGGGCAAACCGGCGAAGGCGTCCATCACGGGCGGCACCGTCAATGGCACGCTGAACACGGTTGACTACAGCGCGGGTACCACTTCCAACGATCCCACAAAGGCAACGATCGGGGTCACGGGCGGTACGTTCAGCACCGATCCGTCCCGCTATCTGATCGAAGGCTCTGCGGCTATCCCGAACGGTGACGGCACCTTCGGCGTGGCAAAGGCTTACCTTGCGCAGGTTGGCGAAAATAGCTACTACACCATGGACGAAGCGTTCAAGGCGCAGACCGCAAGCGGCGAAGCCATCACCTTGCTGCGCGACTACACTACGGGCAGCACGTTCAACTCCGGAAGCATCGCTCGTGTGGTTGACCTGAATGGACACACCTGGACATGCACCGGAACCGATGCAAACTCCGCGGCGTTCGAAATCAATTATTCCAACGCATCGCTTACGGTGAAAAACGGCAAGGTCGTGAGCTCGCAGCTCATCGGCCTGATTCCGTCTGCCTCGGGCGGCACCATCACGTACGACAACTCTACCCTTACGTTCGATGGCGTTGAGGCCTCTACCACCGCCACGAGCGGCATTGAGACTAACGGCAACAACACGAACGACACCGTCGTTCTGAAGGACAGCACGCTCAACGTTCCCAATGGCTTCGGCATTTACTTCCCCAGCAGCGGAAAGCTGACCATCGACAACTCCACAATTAACGCGAAGACGATGGGCGTGCAGGTGTGCTCGGGCAGCCTGAACGTCAACCCTGGCAGCACGATTACCGTGTCGGGCGATCCGGTTGCAAAGACTGAGGGCGATGGCGCTATCCAGGACGGCGCGGCAATCTCCATCGTCAACCGCCCCGGCTACAAGGGCCTCGACCAGGTAGCTATCACAGGCGGCACCTTCACGGCGAAGGATGAAAATGCGGCACTTAAGGCCTACAGCTGGGATTCCTCGTCGAAGCAGGAGTCGCCTTTTGATAATGCCCATAACACGGTCACCGTTTCCAGCGGTGAATTTAACGGCAGTCTTGATCTTGGCAATATTGAAGTTAGCGGCGGTCAATTCACAGACAAAGAGGTTGCCAAGCACCTCAAGAGCGGCAAGGCAGTTTTGTTCAACGACGGCAAATATGCTGTCGGTAACGAGGAAGCCGTGAAGGGCGATGCAACCTATTCCGTAACTAATACCGACGGAACAGTTGTTTACTTCACCGATGCTCAGTCTGCCAACGATTACGCCCAAGAATCGGGCGCTCAGGCTCCTAAGGTTTTGAAGGCTACCGTTAACTTCGATTCCAGACAGGGTACAGCGGTTGACCCTCAGCTTGTTACTGTTGGTAGCAAAGTGGTAAAGCCGGCTGATCCAACCAAGGAAGGCTATACGTTCTCCGGATGGTTCACTGACGAGGACTGCACCAATGCCTATGACTTCGATGCTGATGTAGACGGCACGCAGCCTGAGTTCACACTGTATGCCGGCTGGAAGGCGGCCCCCGCTACCGTTGAGCCCGGTGCTGGCGACAACGGCAACAGCGGAAGCAACGGCAACAGTGCCAATAACGGAAGCAACGGCGATAACTCTTCTACCAATGAGAACGTTGTTGTCAACACCGTCAACAACAACAGCGACAACGCGGCAAGCGAAGCAAAGACAGATACCGTAAAAACGAGCGACAACCTTGCTCTTGTTTGTGGCGCATTTGCCGTGATTGCCGTTGCAGCTGCTGGTGTTGCCGCATTCGCATTGCGACGCAAGAAGATGAACTAGTTTATTACGTTTGCTGCGCTATATTTCTCGCAATGTGCAGCGATAGGGTTGTTTGACGAAAGAGGCCGAGCTTGGGGTTAGTCCAGGCTCGGCCTCTTCGCTTTTTGCAAGATTAGGAATGGGAGATTCGACTATTTTGGCGCCGTTTTCTCGATACGAATTGTAATCAGTGACTTTATTGCTTCGCATTTCCGTCTGTCGGATGAGAGCAGTGTCAAGTGCGATCGGAAGAAACGTTGTAGGCGGTCTCGTTAGCGCCGGGCATAGCGCAACTGGGTTTAACTCAGACAAGCGTATCGAGTACTCGAGCATGCCTAGTTGACATTAAAATGAGCATGTTGATGCTAGGTCGTTAGGCGTCCAACCTTCCGCTCGAGACTTCAGCGCACCAGTCCTTTGTGCCGCAGTGCGTGCAGGTGACCTTCCGTGTTGTTGGTGTGTGCGTGGCGAAGAACCAATCGATTCCCTTGGGTACGAAGAATCTGCGGCAGTGTGGGCATACGTATGCGGTCTTCTTGCGGTAGATGCGCACGAAGAAGATGCCGCAGACCGCTACAATTGCCATCACGATGACGAACGGTCTCCAATTACCTGTTGCGATCCACCATGCAATGGTGGTGATTTCGGCAATACCGATAGGAATGCTAATGGCGATTAGCGTTCTATAGAACGGCCACAGCTCGCTTTCCCTCATACTTACCTTCTGCATGGCATCTTCCATGTCGGGTATGGTCTCGGCTGGTAGGTCGCCGGTTCGGTTGAGCGAGTCGATCATGGAGGCGATGCGCCTACGGGCCTCAGTGCGTTCCTCTAGTTCTTTGGCGAGCCGCCTGTCCTGCTCTTCCAAAATGTCGCGCAGCACAACTGCGGAGGCGTTGCTTCCTAGGAAGTCGCGGATGTCGGCAAGCTTGAGACCAAGCGACTTCAGTACCATGATTCTGCGCAGCTTTGCAGCGTCGGCTTCGGTATAGATGCGTCTACCGCCTTCGGTGAGCCCTGATGGTGGTAGGAGCCCCTTTTCATCGTAATATTGCACGGTTCTTACGCTGACGCCGCAGAGTGCGGCGAGTTCGCCTGTCGAGTATGTTTCCTCTGCTTCGTTGTTGGTTTCCGGCATGGAATCCACCTCCTTTCGCCACATACGCTACGACGTTACGTTGCGTGACGAGCAAGCGCTTTTGCGATTTATTTTCGCATTACGCAGGGTGATTTTCCGTGGGGACGGTATTTGATTGAAATCCCGCCTGTTTTGCGGTAAACGACGAATTTCGCGGAGGCGAAAGGGTGCAGCTCGCTGGAGGTAATTGTTTTGGTGATTGGCTTCAGCCCTAAGCCATGAACAGAGCCACCCAGATTGGCATCGTTAGGATGCAGCCGAACGTGGTGATTACATTGATGGCGCTAGCGTACGGTGCGTCTTTCTCGTAAATCTGCGCCATTTGTACGGTTGCGGATGCTGATGGGGTGATGGTGGCAAGAAGCGTAATAAGCAGGATCGACTGGCCGTTTGCCACCAACGCGTTTATGCCGCTGAACTTGAGCACAAGCGTGACTATGGCGGGGATCAGCACTAGCCTGATGAACGCAACGAGCCAGACGCGCTTGTTGGCTACGATTTGACGCAAGTCCATGCCGCCGATGATCATGCCCGTTACCAGCATGGCGGCAGGGCCGATCATCTGTCCTACGTCGTAGGTAAAGGTGCCAAGGGGCTCAACAAGCTTGATACCGAGCACCATAAGCACGATGCCGGCAGCGACGGCAAGCAAGTTGATATTGAGAAGGACCGCGCGAACGTCAATGTGATGATTCTCGCTGATGAGAGATTTGCCATGTGTCCAAATCAGGATTGTTTGCACGCTCATGTAGGCAAGTGAGTAGACCACCCACTCATCGCCCAGGATGAAGCCGACAAGCGGGATGATTAGGTTGCCGCAATTCGAATAAATGCTTGCGGCCCGCTCAATGGGGGACAGATGAAGCGGCTTTGCCAGGACCTTCGTTAGCACGATTTGCCCAACTTGGAGCACGATAGCGCACACGACCGCGAACAAAAACCCCTGCAGCACATCTGGAGTTAAGTCAACCTGCGTTGCGGATATGAACGCGCATGGGCAAATGGCATACACGGACAGGACGGAGAGTGTTTTGCTGTCTCCTGTTTTCAGGAGATGAAGGCGAACCAGCGCGAATCCGACCGCCATGATCAGGAATAGCGAAGCGATTTTTTCTATAAGCAGGAGAGTTATCATGGCTCAGGATTATACTCCTGCGGTGCAAGGGACATATGGAGAGGGCAATGGGCTGATGGTTGTTGGGGTTGAGCTTCATTTTCAGTGAGTCGGGAAGTGGCTGGCTCCCTGATTGTTGTTATCTGCTCGTCTTTGTTGCGAGCGACTAATCCGATAGTGTTGCGGAGCCAATTCAATCGTCCAAGTGCCTCTTTGCGCCAAGAGGCACTTGGACCTATTCTTTGCCACTGAACGAGGCCGCAACTCTCATCGGTGGAGTGCGAGCTTCTGCGAAAGGCATAGAATTGAGGGGTCAACCTTGAAAGGCAATATCGATTGGAAGGTATTGGTTATGGCGTATATACCGGAAAAGCACAAGCGGTACGGCCTTCTGCCGCTCAGCGCAGAGAGATTCAATTAAAATTACCTGTCCAAACTGCGGGAAGCTAATGATCTTCATAGTGCGAATGATTTACATGCGATGTCGACTGCATGTGTGTTTGCGGAAAACTTCAGTCATTATTCATTTGGGTTAACCGCATGTGGCATGGCAATAATCAGTTATGAGTTGAAATTGCCCCCACTGGGATGCTTTGCCTCAGTCGAGCTAATCCCGGCACTTTCTTGAGCCGTGCAGTTTTTCGAGAGCCCTCTCGCAACGCTCCATACACTTCAAGCTTTTCTTCATCTGGGAGATAATCTTCTTGTCCGGCTTGTTTTCTGCATTCGGCAGCTGCCCGATTTCGCTCCGCAACTCCTCCGCGCAGTTTCGCATTCCTTCTTGTGCAAGAAGGGCGATGTCGTAGCGTCCGTATTTCTTAACGGCTATCTCTGAGCAGAACGTAAGGAGTTTTGCGCACTCGCTTTGCACGAAAGATTCCGATGATTGCACTGCAATGGTTGCGGCCGTGGTCACGCCAGATCCCGCAAGTCCGATCAGCGCGCCACCGCCGGTTAGAATCGCGGTTCCTCCAGCCATACCCATGCCTCCGACGGCCAACGAGCCTGCTCCGATGAAAGCAAGGCTGGCGCTCGTCAACGCTGCACCCGAGAGGCCGACCACTGCATCTCCTGCTATGAGGACTGCAATCTCGGGGGCAAAGAATAATGCGCCTCCTGCTGTTACTGCGGTGACAGCGAGAGTCGTCACTGCGGCTGCAGCCACTTTCTTTCTATTGCCGGTTATCGTTCCGACTGCGTGCGTATATGACTTCTGAATTGCCTTTACGTCGCTGTTGCTGATGTAGTCCTGGCCCTTGCAGAAGACGTCGGCGAGGTAGTCGGTTTTGAGCCTGAGCTTCTTGTAAGCTTTATTCTCTTCGAGGCCGAGCTGGTAGTAAGGCATGAATCTCGACAGCTCAAGGGCCAGCAAGTCAATCCATGAACGGTCCTCAATCTCCTTGGAGATCTTTTCCATCAGGTCGAATGCTTGCCTGCCGCTGCGAATGAAGAACTCATTCCTATTCGTTTCTAGGGATTCGCAGACACTATCCTCCCATTCATCTTTCCACTTCGATTTCGCCAGAGCCAAGTCTTTCTTCTTGGTGTTCAGGATGTCGAAGGCGACCATCATCGACTGGAAGGAGTACAGAAGCCTTGTTTGGTCGGAGTTTAGTGTTAGGAACGTGTACTTGGAAGAAAGCCTCCGAAGCTCCTGCTCCTGCAGCTGTTTTTGTCTCTCGTGCTCGACTGTTGCTTTCTTGTGTGCTGCAATAACATCTTCCTTAACGTATTTGGCGTCAAAAAAGCAGGCGACGGCGAACCTTCCGAT
>ENA-OUQG01000645-OUQG01000645.1-human-gut-metagenome-genome-assembly--contig:-NODE-645-length-20695-cov-4.483333_pt1 | contig 20695 bp, 16 predicted proteins | sample MGYA00237943_ERZ548823 | MGnify/ENA primary metagenome ERZ548823 (study PRJEB26490, sample SAMN05194731) | human gut metagenome | biome: terrestrial biome; feature: human-associated habitat; material... | reverse complement strand
ACGAGTTTGCCGCCCTCATCCGTCTCCATGGCGAGGCGAGCGCGGAGAACTTCATCTACACGCTCCAGCAGGCCGTCCGCGACGCGGCGGCGGCCGCCGAACTGCCCTACAACGTGGAGATCAGCGTGGGCTGGACGACCTACAACAGCCGCAGCGAGCCGCTGTCTCAGGCGGTGGAGCGCGCCGACAGCGAGATGTATGAAAGGAAGCGGAGCAAGGGTATTCATCGCTGAACCGCCGCATAGTCTTTGACAGTGGCGCGGCAGTCGGTGCCGCCCGTTAAAAAAGTCGATTTTTGGCAAAAAAACTATTGACAACCCCGCTGTGACCATGCTAAATTTACGTCAAGGGAATAAAGCAAAGGCAAAGCCGGAGTGATCCGGTGACGCAAAGCTATAGGGGCTTTTCCTCCGGGGAAGTCAGCCAGTTGCCGGTATGCACGTCCGTAAGGCGAGCATACCGGTTTTTCATACCCTGCGAGCGTATAACCTCGGCGGACACGGAACGCCGAAGCTATAAAACCGAGTGCGGAGCAGGAGCGGCGCAGCCGCGGCGCACCCCCCAGCAGAGAGGCCAGCTTCCCACCGTGAGGCTGGGAAACTCTTCTTGACCGGGCCCGGTGAGAGGGTGGCTTGTCCGCTGGAAGTGATAGCCGAAGCTGACGGCTTCCACCCCGCACCCATGGAAACGTTGACAGAAATTCTTGAATAAGGAGGAAAAACAAATGTCAACAAAAGCATTAAAGACCCAGTTGTTGGCGGCGATCGCCATGGTGCTGGTGGCAGGCATCGCGCTGGGCAGCTCCACCTACGCGTGGTTCGCGAGTAATAATCAGGTTACTGCACAGGGAATGACCGTCAACGCAACTGCTGATGCGTCTCTTGTGATAAAGGGAACCCAAGACAATAGTTTTGGCTCCGTGGGTACGAATAAGCTTGAAGCTAAGACGCTTAAGCCTTCTACGTCTTATGATGGTAAGAACTTTGGCAAGCTGGCAGCTGGCGTAAAGGTCGAGAGTTCCGGTGATGAGAAGGCTACATGGACGGGTACTTCTGGAGCGTTCCAATCTGCTGACCTTGAACTCGTTGATGCCGCAGATACCTACTATGCGACAACTGAGTATACGATTAAATCTTTGGTTGAAAATGCAAATGTATACGTGAAAAGCATCACACTGGGTGGTACTGGCGACAATATTGACGATGCTCTTCGTATTTCTGTTACCATTGGCAGTACGACCTATGTTTATAATGCTGGTGGTGGAACTAATAGCGGCGAGGGTGTTGGCAAATATGATGCAACCACATGGACACTTGTGGCTGCCAGTTACACGACTGCGGACGACAATACAAAGACCTTTAGCTTAGTTGCGGACACTGAAGCAAAGGCTACCATCAATATCTGGTATGAGGGTCAAGATACGAATTGCTTCTCTGAAAATGTTACTACCAACGACAAGACTATTACCATTGAGTTTGCTAAAGCCTAACTCCCCCTCCATCCGCCGTGGGATGGGAAGTACATAACGAAAAAATGTCTCTGCACTCCCGTGCAGAGACATTTTTCGCGCCCCGTCCTTGCCCCGCCGCAGCGTGTCATTGCGAGCCAGTCCGCAGACTGGCGCGGCAATCCGTTCCCCCGTTTTCCCCCTCTCTCCGCCCCTCGAAAAAATGATACAAAACCTCCCAAAAACCGCGCCGTTACGGGAAAAAATGCTTGACAGACTGCGTGCCCAAATGGTAATATCCAATGTGAGAAAGTGAATAGGTTGTGAGGCAAAACCGTTGCGAGACGGTGACGCAAAGCTAAAGGGACTTTATGAGTCAGCCAGTTGCAATTTGGTTTGCATCGGACTGACTTTTTTTCTGCCCCAAAACGCCCCCCTGCGGGGTGGAACAACGGAGACGAAACGGAAAACTGCCCATGAAAAAATTCGGTAAAGACCTACAACCGAATACAGCGGAACACCCCGCCGGCACCGCGCCCCAGACCGCCCAGCAGCTTTCCGTCCAGCTTCGACTGGCAAAAACCACCGTGAAGCTGGCGGCAGTCCTGCTGGTGCTGATCCCTGCCGTGGTGGTCTACCTCTCCAGCGCGTGGTTCGCCCGCAACACGGAGGTCACCGGCGGCGGTGCCAGCGTCAGCGTGGTCAAGCCCGGAGCCTCCCTCTACATCGCGGCAGGGAGCACCGTCCCCACCGACAACCACGCCACCACGGCGGAGATTAAGATGGAGGAATACCTGTACCCCATCTCCACCAATAACTGCACCGACTGGTGGTACATCACCGGCGGTGTCGGCACTGCGGAGACCTTCGAAAAAACCACCGCACAGACCTATACCTATAACGAAAAAACTTACACCGCCTACTCCGTGGGCAGCTACATTCTCTACACCGATGGCGACCCTCTGGACGTGTACCTCGGCACCGGCGGTATTACCTTGACCACCACCGGCACGGCGGGAAAATCGCTGTCCGAAGCCCTCCGCGTGGGTATCAAGACGGGAGATACCCTCCTGATCTACGCGCCTGTGCGGGAGGAAGGCGGCTACAAAGCCGTCACCGGCACGAACACCACTGACGCGACTAATGTCTATGACGGCACCACCATTTCCAAGTGGCAGGTGATTCAGACCGAGGACGGCTACACCGTTCCGAAAAACAAGCTGGCAACGGCAACCAACATCGGCACACCGGTGCAGATCTACGTCTGGCTGGAGGGCACGGACGCCCAGGCGATTTTGAGCAAATCGGATAACGCCTCCGGCTTGAAGCTGTCGGTGTACTTCACCGGCGTGGAGGCGGCGGCGACCCCCTAAAAAACGGGAAAGGAGCAAGCCATGGCACAGGATAAGCGACAGGAAACCCAGCCGGAGACCCCGATGGAAACCCAGCCGGAGCTCCAGCCGGTTGACGCGCTGCGCGATTCGCGGCGCAAGCTGACGCGCAGCATCGTGGTCACGGTGGTGCTGGCGGCTGTGGCGGCGTTGGCGGTGTTCGAGGGCATCACCCTCGGCTGGCTCTCCAACCCCAACCGTAACGTGGACGCCAACGAGACGGACATCCAGTCCGCCGGCGTGACGGAGCAGGACGGTCACGATACGTACAAGTTTGACGTCAACTTGGACAAGGGCGTCTGCATCAACGACGACGCGGCGGTGACCATGAACGCCTACGACAAGGAGCTGCCCAAGCGCAACGAGCGCACGCCCATCATTCTCCGCGCCGTGTTGAGCAGCAGCCACAGCACGAGCCAGAAGCTCTCCCTGAAGATCACCTGCGCCAGCAAGGAGCTGAAGCAGGAGACGCTGACCGAAGTCACGGCGGCACAGTATAACGGTCAGCTGTCCAAAACGAACTGGGCAGCGGGCGACAAGATCAACTGGCTTTCCAACGTGGTGAACGTCCGCGCCGGGTACATTCCCGGACTGCAAACCCGCGCCGTTGCAGGCACTTACACGCCGTATACCGTTGGCGACACAACAAGATACAAGGACGCAGACGACTATATTTACAACTACGCAGTGGACTACTTCCGGGCAAGCACGGCGATCACGCCGGTGAAGTTCGTGACGCCCGGCAGCAGCACCACGCCCGAGCCGACGAGTGTGAGCAGCCAGCTCAGCCGATCCATCAGCGTAAACCAGATCGGGGCGTTGCCGGAGAAGGCACCGGAAGCAAATCCCGACGGAAGTACAAAGACATACACATATAAAATTGATTATTATACGATAGGCAGCGGCGGTAATGTGCTGAATCAAAACAACACCGCCCACGTGGAATTTGAGGGAGCCTCCGGCGGCTACAAGCTGAAATACGGCGAGAAATACTTGAGTTACAACGCCACGTACAACAATGGATGGCTAAACGATGTGAAATTGAGCATCGCCGACAATCCCGATGATGCGGCGATTTGGACGGTGGCGGGAGCTGCCGGAAATATTCGGATTTCTTGCGAAATACAGGAAATACAGGATTATTTCTGGAATTCAACCTATTATCTTTCATTTTCTGGGAATGCATGGTCGCTGAGAGAGAATCCGGGGAATAGCGGAAAATTGACAATTACACAGCATTATACCGAAACGGTGACGACAACGTTTCCGGAGGTTTCGGTTGGCGATGAAAAAAATCTGATTATCAATGTGGATTTGGCGGGGGCGAAGGAACCGGACGACGGAAGATACTATGTGTATCTGATGTTTGACTATGACCACGAGCTGGTGAACAAATACCTTGCGGATAACGGTATTTCGCTGAAGCTGGGAGACGAGAACATTCAGTTCACGGATGCGTTCCAAATTGCGGTGGTGGAGACGCCAACCACTTAACAAAATGAAGGGAGGCGCGGTATGAAAAAATACGTAAATACGCGGGTTCTGCTGCTTTTCTGCCTGTGCGCGCTGTTGCTGGCGGGCGCGGCGGTGACGTATGCCTGGTACCGCCCTATCAAGCTGAATTTCGCCCCGGCGAAGGTGGACGGCTCCATCCGCGCCAGCTATTTTCAGAGCGGTGACGGCTCGCAAGCTCAACCGTTTGAGATAGCGAAGCCGGAGCAGTTTTACAATCTGGCGTGGCTGCAATATCTGGGAAAGTTCAACGAAGCTGGCGAAAATGGGACTATTCCCACCACATATTTCTATTTATCCGCTGATATTGACATGACGGGTTACGTCTTGCCGCCTGTTGGCACGGAGAAATACCCATTTGTCGGCAATTTTGACGGCAATGGTAGAACGGTCACGAGGCTGAAAATCGCCGTGCCGACAGATCTGCCAATCGAGGGAGAATACGAAAAACCGCAAATCGTTGGCGCGTTCGGCGTAGTGGGAACAATGAACGGCGAAGCGGGTAATATCACAATAGGTGAACAGAATTACACCTATTCCAGCGCGGCGAACGAGGTCAAAAATGTGACCTTTAAGGGGCTGACGGTGGAGACGCAGACCACAAATGCGCTGATCGGACTGGCTGCGGGGTACGTAAACGGTAAGCTGACAAACGTTGGAATCCAACTGGACAATACCTTGATGTCCAAGTTGCACATCAAGTTGAACACCTCACCATTAAACGCTAATTTTACTAATTTGTCCGATCATTCGCTTGTGGGCTACACGAAGGACGTTGAGACCGATACGAGCAACACCGTGAAGCATTATCAGCCCACCGCCGCACAGGGTACCTTCACCGCCAAGGGCGAAACGGGAGACGATGAAACCACCGGCGGCGGAAGTCTGAATGTGTCGAGCTTGTATGACCGGGTTAAAGCGATTTCAGCAGCCGCGACGCTGAGTGGAAAAACCAAAACCTATTATGATAACTCGGGGGATAACTGGAAGAAAGGTTCCTTCACTCTTTTGGATGATACTGATTATCTTTTTGGCAAAGCCAGGACAGGGGAGTATTGGACAGGAGGTTTTAAGTATAATCAAGATAACTTGACAAGTGGAAATATTTACCGAATTTCAAATAGTTCTAACGAATCGGCCGGATCGGTATATCCACAGCTAACGATTGGGTTTGGAGGCGTTGTAAAAAATGCGGACAGCCGTTTTAATGCCCTGCCATGGACGGTTGAAAACATAGACGGAAATTGGAGAATATACACGTTACTTAACGGTATTGCGTATTATCTTATTCCGAGCGGAGACAGCGAGAGCCTTTCGACAACTACCGTGGCGGACAATGCCGGTGTATGGACGATTGAAGGGAAGAAAATCAGTTCGGGGGGAAAGTATCTTGCGTACAATAGTGGCTGGAAGCTTGTGGAAACGGCGACGGAGCTGTTTTTTGCGCGGTGCAGTACCTCTAACGTCGCAGATAACCTGTTGGATACGTATGTCCCCTTGGTGGTGGATGGAGAATATAAAGCGACATCGGAGAACACTGGCTACATTGTGGGAGGAACAAGCAAGCATAGCAAAACTATATCCTCGGAAGATGGAGATATACGGGTTCTTAAGCACGCCTATTCGGACATAGACACTACGGCAGGAACAGGCTATTTTGAAAAGGGCAGTGATGGTGGAATTACAGATATTAAGACGATTACTTTTTTGCAGGGAGCTGTGGATACAACGGCAAACAGCGTCTATGCTAAGGCGAAAAGTCATTTTATTGAGGCACTGAACAAAGATAGGAATTTTATCTACAGCCTGCGTTTTCAAGGCGGTGTTGTGGATCGCGTTATCACAGCGGGTCGAGTACAAATAGGTACAAGCGAGAAAACAAATTACCAAATGCCGGAATCCTGCATTGATTTCAACATATCCAGCGGTAAGCTTGCTTTTTTTGCCAGCAGTCACGGCGTTTCAAATACGCGCAGTTTCTTTTCGCTTCATCAGATAACCCGCAATGGGGGTGAAATCACCGCCATCAAAGAAATCAGCAAGATATACGCTTCCGGCAGTGGCTATGTATACGCATATGCAGGCGAAGAAGATCCTTACGGTGCCAATGGTTACGAGTTGAAATTTGATACAAGTATCTTGACAGAGCAGCGGCAGGGCAACAATCCACTGGGTTCCTCGCGAGGGGAGGGGACGAAGCTCTACTACTTCGAGATTCCGCTGAATGCCGGGGAGTACGCATTGGGTGCTGTCGCCAATGGTGCGGCACTGATGTACTTGGATATTGGCGTGGGGGACAGTGCAGGCGTTACCGAGGGGTTGATTCCTGCGGGGGCGGAGGTCACGCGGACAAAGACCACCGAGGTCATCGTCACGGAGCACAAGGAGACCTCTGCGCCTAAGGGCGTGGATTTTGTGACGACGCCTGTGACGGTCACGCCGCCCACTGTGACAAAAGCCACCGCCACAAAGCGATTGGACGGAACGGCTTCGGGGGTGTACGAGTTCTCGGCGGTCAACGGCGGGGCAGCGTGTACCCACGGCGGAGCCACGGAGACGCTGGGGCTGGACGGTACGGTCACGACAGCGAAAAGGTGCATCGTCACGCTGACGGACACGTGGCAGAAGGATAACGCACCTGTCACGCGCACGATACGCGTCGTCTATGACGGCACCAACACGACCTACGCTGTGACCATGAACGGCGAAACAAATACGTACACCTATAACGACCTGAAGGACAAGGTGGACATTACGGGCGTCGGCAACGGGTCAGCGAATACCGCGCCGAAGCTGCCCACCCCCGAAGAAATGGCGGCATTGAACGCGGAGGGCGTGACGGTGCTGGAGTACACCTACACGGCGGCGGACGCGGTGATCGACAGTGTGCTTGTCCCGACGGTCACGGTGGGGACGGACGGCACGGTGACGGTGACGGGGGGAAGCTACACCGTTACGTCCAACGCGACGCTGACAGAAAAGAAAAGGAACAGCAGCTACACGGTTACATACAATACCACTGCGCCGTAAACAGCCGGAGGACGGAAGGGAGGCTGCACAATGCAATCAAAAAAACTGCGGCGCAGCCTCCTGCACGCCGCCATCTCCGTGATGGCTCTGCTGGCGGTCGCCGTATCCACCACGCTGGCGTGGTACATATTCACGGTGAACGCCCACACCACACGGCTGCACATGGCGGCGGGCACCAACGTGACGCTGCAGATCAGCGGGACGCGGGACGGCGTTTACAGCTCCTCGGCGAAGCTGGAGCGGTTCCAGGGGCTGCTGAATCCGGTGTCCACCGACAGGATACAGAACGGGTTCCAGAAGGTGGCGGGCTTTACGCGAGCCTCCGGCAGCGCGCCGCTGCTTGCCAATCTGTTCTCCAAGAGCCTGGAGATGGAGAAGGACTATTACAAGACGTCGCTGTTCTTCCGGGCGAAGGAGGCGCGGCTGGACGTTTATCTGGCGGATGTGGGGTTCACCGACAGCGACGAGGCGCGGCCGATCTCCTCCGCTATCCGCATCGGGTTCGTGGTGCCCGCCACGGGGCAGGAGTTTATTTTCGCCATCAGCGAGAAGAAGAACCCGGAGAAGGAGTACAACACCGCCACGGGGCGGGAGGGCTGCGTGCTGGACAGCACGAGGTCGGACGGCACCACGGTGGAGTTTACGCCGCTGAACGGGGAGAACTACTGCAATTACGACGGCAGCACGGGGGTGGTGTCGCTGAAGCCGGGTTCGCAGGCGATATGCACGGTGGACGGCAGCGGCGGCGGTGAGAGCGAGCCGGTGCAGGTGGATGTGTACATCTGGCTGGAGGGCTGCGACGAGGACTGCACGCGCAATCTCTGCGCCACGACGCTGGAGGATCTGGCGTTGAGCTTCGCAGGGTATGCGGGGTGAGACGCGGGCGGTGAGGCGAGTGAAAGACCGGGCTTTACGGAGAGGTGCGGGCGTTGCCGCGCTGTACGCGCTGCTGGCGGCGGTGCTGCTGGCGGGCGGCACCTTCGCGTGGTTCACGTTCCGGGCGTACACGAACGTTACGCCCCTTGCCGGTACCATCGGAACGGGGGAGGGCGATCTGCTGATCTCGGCGCGGCGGGACGGGGGCTTCGATACGCAGTGCGCGCTGCCCCTGCGGGACGCGGGCGCGGAGCTGCTGCCGGTGAGCACGGCGGAGCTGGAGCATTTCTTCACCGTCAGCGCACAGGATGGGGCGGGCATCGCCACGGCGTACCGCAATGCGGACGAGCGGGCGGCGGCACATTCGTTGAACGGGACGGTGTATCTCAAGGCGGACGGGAGCGATTTTGACATCTATCTTTGGCGGGAGGACATGCACTGCGGCAGCGACGCGCAGGCGTTGGCCGCCATGCGGCTGGGGCTGCGGATCGTGACGGCATCAGGGACGCGGACGCATATCTTCAAGCTGGACGAGCTGGGGAGCACGGCGTCGGCGGAGGCGGTCAGGACCGTGCCGGAGGCGGGAAAGGTGGTGTCCTCCGTGGGAGCGGGCGGCGCGGCGGTCTATGTGAACGACCCCGCCAAGGCACTGTCGGAGTGCACGGCAAAGGGCACGGCGGACGAGGTGCAGGCGGGGAAAACGGCTCTCTGCGCCCTGAACGACGGCGAGATCGCGGAGGTGCGGTTCTGGCTCTATCTGGAGGGCTGCGACGAGAACTGCATCAACAGCGTACAGGGAAAGGACATCGCGCTGCAGCTGGGCTTTGCCGGCGCGCAGCGGGAGAGATAAGAGAGAAGGGAGGGACTGCGCCCACGTGCGCGGCAGCGAAGCGATGAGACGAAGAAAGCATACGGTTTTGCCGCTGGCAGCGGTCTGCGCGCTGGCGTTGCTGTCCCTCACGGCGGTGACGGCGGCATGGTTCACCAACAACGCGAAGGTGAATACCTCGCGGGCGGTGAGCCGCACCGCCGCGCAGAGCGTGGAATTACAGGTCAGCAGCAAGGGCGGCGACGATTTCTCCGGGGGGAGAGAGGCGGACATCGTGCAGGTGAACAGCGCGGAGATGACGCGGCTGATGCCGGTGTCCACGGCGGATCTGGCGACCTTCGTGCAGCCGCCCGCCACCGTGGACGGCTACGCCGTCAGCTTTCAGAGGGTGGAGGACGAGCGGGACTATTACCACGGGCGCGTGTATCTCCGGGCGACAGCGGACGCGGCGGAAAGCGGGCGGAAGCTGACGGTCTATCTGGACGAGGGGGCAGGCTCCGGCGGCGCACTTGCCGTGGGCGGCGCGGCGGGCAGCCAGCTGCTGCACGCGGCGCGGCTGGGTCTGGTGTTCGACGGAAAGCAGGAGAGCGCGGTGATCTTCCGACTGAGCGAGGATAAGAACGCGGAGGGTGACCGGACTCTGAACACCAAGCTGGACGGCGCGGTGCTGGAGGAGGGAAGCGTGCTGACATGGACGGGAACGGCCGCCAAGGCGGTGGCAGATCCCGCAATGCTGACGAAGGACAGGGCGGTCGGCACGGACGGAACGGTGCCGGAGAAGCCGCTGCTGGAGATGGAGCTGGGGCGCGTGTATCAGGTGGACGTGTATTTCTATCTGGAGGGCTGCGACCCCGACTGCACGGAGTCCATCGCCTTTGACGACGGGTATCTGCACCTCGCCTTCTACGGCGTTTTGTGCTGAGGGAGGTGCGTATGAGGAACGACCGAGGAACCGTCGGCAGCCGCAGCATGGTGACGGTGTCGCTGCTGCTGGTGTTGGTGGCATTGGCGGGGATCACGGCGGTGACGCTGGCGTGGTTCTCCATCTCCAACCACACACGGGTGTACAGCATGGACATGGACGTGACCACGGGTCCGTCGCTGCGGTTCGATCTGGACGCCCACGAGGACTTCACCGACTACAAGCAGACGCTGGGCATGGCGGAGATTTTCGGGCGCATCCGGCGGGAGCTGGGCTACGATCCGGCGGAGACGCCCCTCGACCCGGTGACCACAACGGACGGGCAGACCTTCACCCTGCGGAACGGGACGGTGAAGGAGGCACGGGAGGGCAAGTACCTGACCTTTACACTGCATTTCATGGCAACGGAGGATATGCAGGTACACCTCTCCACCGCCCACAGCCGGGAGGGGGAGGACGGCACCAGCGTGGCGTCACGTGTCAGCGGGCTGCCCCAGGCGATGCGCGTCAGCTTTACCTGCGGCGGGCAGACGGCGGTATACGATCCGGGCGCGGGAAATACCGCGCGGAATACCGGGAAGCTGCGTATTTTTGGCTTGCCCGCGGCGGAGAGGATGATATATAATGAAAACAGTAATTTGTTCCATATTTCCGCCTATACCGACACGCCGGTGACGGTGCATATCTGGATAGAGGGAACGGATGAAATGTGCACGAACGAGCTGAAGGGTGGGGACTACGCCATCCGTCTGCGGTTCGTGGGAACGGATGAAGAAAATGTTCCGCTGGGCGGATAACTACGGATGAAATGAGGACATAGAGCTATGAGCAAGATGAAAAAGGCACTGGGAATACTTGCAAGCGTTCTGCTGTGGGCGGTCATTCTGATCGCCGCGCTGTTCACCTTTATCACCATGGCGACGCGGGACGAGATGCACGTTGCCAGCATCGCCGGCTACACGCCGATGGCGGTGCAGTCGGACTCCATGGCGGACACTTTCTACAAGGGGGATATGATCTTCATTAAGATGTGCGATCCGTCCAGCTTGCAGGTGGGCGACATCGTGTGCTTCCACACCATCATCGAAAACCAGTACGCCCTGAACACCCACCGCATCGTGGACATTCAGGAGACGAACGGCTACCGCACCTACACCACGAAGGGCGACAACAACGCCGTATCCGACCAGCACATCATCGCCGACGGCGACATCGTGGGCAAGTACGCCGGGAAGATCAGCAAGCTGGGCTCCTTTATGGATTTCCTCAGCAGCTCCACCGGGTTCCTGCTGGTGATCGTGCTGCCGCTGCTGGTGTTCTTCGTGTATCAGGTCTATCATCTGATCACGGTGGGCATCGAGCTGAAGAAGGCGTCCGCGCTGGAGGCGGCGCAGATGCAGGCGGAGATACACGCCGCCGCTTCGGCGGAGGGCGGCGACGCCGAGCGCATGAAGGCGGAGGCGGAGAAGGCAAAAGCCGAGGCGGAGGCCGCGCTGGCAGAGGCCAAGCGGCTGAAGGCGGAGGCCGAGGCGCAGCTTGCCAAGGCGAAGGAAGAGAACAACGGGGCGGAGTGAGCCTCCGCCGCCGACAGCAAATCGTAGGAGCCGAGGAGGATACAGGGGGAGCAGCGGGAGCCGATTCTGTAATGACCCCCAGCCGTGCCTGTGTCCTCCTGTGCTTTGTACCGTACCGGAAAGGATAACGCGATATGAGTGAATTTCTCAAGCTGGCATACGACCTGCTTGCCAAGGTGGTCTATAACGTCGTGCAGTGGATCGTGGGGATCGTCGGCGGCTTCGTGAAGGTGTTTATCACGGGCTGGGCGGACTACGCCACCATATTCAAAATGTACTTCTCCGGCTTTTCTCTGCCAGTGAAGGTGCTTGCCATCCTTCTGGCACTGGTGCTGGTGGGAATACCGGTGCTGCTGATCGTCATTATCGTGAAGAGGCTCATCCTCCGGGCGCAGCTGAAGGCGGTGGACGAGGACAACACCATCCTTTACAAAGAGATCGGCCGTCTGAACCGGCAGGTGCTGGATCTCATGGACGAGAAGGCGAAAATACTGAACATGAAGGTGGGCACGGTCAACGGCGGTGCCGTCACCGTGCAGGGGAGAGAGAACACCGTCAGCGGCGGTCTGGCGGAGAGCGGCGCGGTGGTGGGCGTGCAGAACGTTGCCACCGGCATCGTTGACCCGCTGGCAGAGCCGGTGCCGGTGGGCACGGGCGTACAGGGCACCGTCCCTGTGGCGGCGGTAGGCGGCAGCATCGCCGACGCCAGCATCGGGGAGGACGCGCTCAGTGCCGCCACGGCGGCGGCAGTTACCGCCGCCACCGCCGCAAGGCAGCGGAGCGAGGAGGAGGAGCGGAACCGGGTGGATCGCTTCCCGAAGCTCAGCTATGTGGACGCCAAGTACGTGGACTACGAGCGTCCCGATTACGACGACACCATCACGCTGGAGCGTTTCACGGAGGGCTTCCGCCGCTTTGCGGCAAGCCAGATGAGGCTGTATTACTCCCACGAGGTCGTCCGGCGGTTCGTGGCGGGTCTGGCGGCCAGCAAGCTGCTGATACTGGAGGGCATCTCCGGCACCGGTAAGACCTCGCTGCCCTACGCCTTTTCCCGGTATCTGGACAACCCCGCCACCATCGTGTCCGTGCAGCCGTCCTTCCGGGACCGCACGGAGCTGATCGGATATTTCAACGAGTTCTCCAAGCGGTTCAACGAGACGGAGTTCCTCCGCGCGCTGTACGAGGCGAATTACCGGGAGGATCTGAGCTTGATCGTGCTGGACGAGATGAACCTGGCGCGTATCGAGTATTACTTCGCGGAGATGCTCTCCGTGCTGGAGCTGCCCAGCAAGGACGAGTGGGTGCTGGATCTGGTGCCCACGGCGTGGCCGGGCGACCCCGACAAGCTGGAAAACGGGAAGATCCACGTGCCCGACACCGTGTGGTTCGTGGGCACCGCCAACAACGACGACTCTACGTTCACCATCACGGATAAGGTCTATGACCGCGCGATCCCCATTGAGATCAACGACAGGGCGGAGGAGTTCGACTGCGAATTGCAGCCACGGTGCAGCGTGACGTGCGCCCATCTGGAGGCACTGTTCGCCGCGGCGCGGGACGAGCATCCCATCAGCGACGCGACGCTGACGAAGATGCTCAAGCTGAACAACTATTTGCAGACGCGGTTCAAGCTGGCGTTCGGCAACCGCATTATGAAGCAGATGTACGACTTTATCCCCGTCTACGTCGCCTGCGGCGGCACGGAGATCGACGGGCTGGATTATATCGTCGCCCGGAAGGTGTTCAAGAAGTTCGAGAGCATGAACGTCGCCTTCGTCCGGGACGAGATCAAGGGGCTGATCGCCTATCTGGAAAAGACCTTCGGCAAGACGAATATGCAGGATAGCCGTAGCTATCTGGAGAGGATACAGAACCTCTATTGATGTGTGAGTGGGAGGGTGCGCTATGGCGAATACACTGAACGATTTGTATTTGAAATATGTGAATAAGGTCGGTGCGGTGCTGGAGAAGGATCGGTATTTCCAGTACCTTTTCGCCATGACCCAAGCGGGGCACACCACCCTGTCCCAGAGCAACAAGCTGCTGCATAAGGTGGTGGACGAGGAGTGGCTGTCCACCATTGAGGACAGTCTGGACGCCATCAACACCATTATCGCCAATCCCCGACGCTTCGTCGCCACCAGCGAGGAGGTGGTGCCGGTGGAGCTGGCGAAGAAAATCACGGCGGAAAGCGTGCGGCACCTCAGCCAGAACACGCAGTTTATCGCCCCCAGCGAGGACGGGGAGATCCACCCCACCAGAATACTGAATGTCACCACCGAGGACAGCTATGACCTCTACGAGAACCGGTTTGTCTACCATCTGATACAGCGGCTGGTGACGTTTATCGACAAGCGCACGGATCTGATCTTCTGGTCCACCGGCGACGAGACCATGAACACCCTTGCCATGGAGAGCAAGGTGGACGACGCCTACGAGACTATCGAGTACCGGCTGGAAATGAAGATCAAGAACACACAGAGCTTCGCGGAGAACGACGGCGCGAACATGGAGGTGTTCATGCGTATCGACCGGGTGCGGCGGCTGGTGATGGCTCTGCGGGTCAGCCCCTTCTGCTCGCTGATGGCGGGCTGCGCCAAGGTACGCAGTCCCATCCAGCGGACGAACCTGATGATGAAGGATCCCCACTACCGCAAGTGCTATCAGCTGTGGCAGTTTTTGGAGAATTACGACAGTCAGGGCTATACCATTGAGGAGATCGACCGGCCCCTCGCCTTCGACGAGGAGTACCTGCTGCAAATGCAGACGGGGCTGGTGACGAATTATACCGTTTTCAAGAGCATCCTGGAGAGCGACGGGCGCAACGTGGACGAGACGCCGCCGAAACGCCGGCGGGTCATCAAGCCGCGGTTCGTCAAGCGCATACAGGAGCAGATCGTGGACAACTTCGACATGGAGGACGTGGAGATCCGGCGGGTCTTTGTGGAGGAGGTCACCCAGGCGCAGCTGGACGCGGAGGAGAAGGCGGCGCAGGAGGCAAAGCGCGCCGAGGAGGCGCGGCAGTCCTGCGAGGAGGCGGAACGCCGTGCATCGGAGGCGTACAGCCGGATGCAGAACGCTATCGACCAGCTGGCGGCGGCGGAGCGGCAGACGGCGGACGCCGTCCGCGCCAAGGACGAGGCGGAGAGCACCCTTGTGCGGACGGTGCGTGAGGCGGAGGAGAACATCCGCCAAGCGCAGCGGGCGCGTCTGGACGCGGAGAAGCGCGCCGAGGAGTGCCTGGACGCCAAGGGGACGGCGGAGGTGCAGCTGCGTCTGGCATTGGAGGCGCGGAAGCAGGCGGAGGCGCGAAACGCACAGATGGCAGAGGAGCGCGACGCCGCAGAGAAGCAGATGCTGTCAGACCGCGTTGTGCGGGAGAAGGCGCAGAAGGAGCAGCTCCGGGAGCGTCAGGCACGAAAGAGAGCCGAGGCGCGTATCCAGAAGGCGGAGGAAAAGGCACAGGGTGCCAAGCAGGTTCTGGACGAGGCGAAGCAGACGTGCGCCGAGGCGGAGAAGCTGCGGAATAAGGCGGAGAACGCGGCGGCGGCAGCGGAAAAGCTGCGGCTGCGGGCGGAGGAACGCCGCGCTGCGGCGGAGCAAGGTGCCAGAGAGAGCCGCAACGCCATGCAGGAAGCGGAGAAGGCGCGGGAAAAGGCGGAGCGGCAGGCGCAGCGTGCCGCGGAGGACGCCCAGAGAGCGCGTGAGGAGCGGAAGACCGCGCTGGCGGAGAGCCGGAGGGTACTGGCGAAGCACCGCAGCATGGAGCAGGCGATAGAGGACGCCGGGAAGCGTCTCAAGGCGGCGCAGGAGGCGTTGGCAGCGGAACGCGCCGCGCTGGAGGCGGAGCGCGCCGCAAGAGAAGCGGCGGAGCAGACCGCCCGGGAGACGGCGGAGAAGCTGGCGGCAGAGTCGGCGGCAAGAGCGGCGGCGGAACGCCGTGCGGCGGCGAACACGCTGGCGGGACGGCTGCGCTCTGCCTTTGGCGGAGGACGCCGCGAGGAGCGATAAGTAAAGAGGCAGAATGGCAAAGAAAGTATTTCTTCAAATCATCAATATACTATCCGTGGTGATCATCGCCCTTGCGCTGTTTGTGCTGCTGAGCGTGGTGCTGACGCGGCGGGGCGATACGCCCAACGTGCTGGGGTTCTCGGCGTTCCGGGTCGTCTCCGGGAGTATGCGCCCGGAGCTGCAGGAGGATGATCTGATCGTCATAAAACGGGTGGCACCGGACAAGATAGAGGTGGGGGACATTATCTCCTTCTACTCGCCGGATCCGGAGCTGCGCGGTGCCGTCAACACCCATCGGGTGACGGCGGTGGCGGAGGAGGGGGGACAGTACGTCTTTACCACCAAGGGCGACGCCAACGTGATCGAGGACAAGTACGGCGTCCGGGGGGACGAGGTGCTGGGCAAGGTGGTGCTGGTGTCCACGCTGCTGGGCAAGCTGTCGCGGCTGGCTGCCAATCCGCTGGTGTTCATACCGCTGATATTGGTGCCCCTGCTTGCCATACTGCTGACGAATCTCGTCCGCACGGTGCGTCTTGCCAAGGAGGCGGCGCGGGAGGAGGAACGGCGGGAGCTGGCGGCTCTTGCCGAGAGAATGAAGAAGCAGCGGGAGAGCGGGGAGCAGAAAGCGGAGTGACCGGGAAAAGGCTTGCCCACAGGGCTTGAGGGAGGAAAGAGATGTCGATATTCCGGAAAAAGAAGGCGGGGGAGACTGCCGCGGAAATCCCAGCGGTGCAGGAGACGCCCCGGCGCACGGTGCAGCGGGCATCCCTGACCTCCGGGCGCATGGCTGCGCTGTTCCAGAGGCTGTACCGCTGGGTGTTCTCCGTAAACGTCACGGCGGGGGTCTATCAGATCGAGTCCGGGGAGGACACGTTTGCCCGGGAGCCGCTGCCCATCCGGGGGTATTACAGTGCGCTTTTGGCGCACCTTGCCGATGAGCTTCCGGAGGGGGAGCGGGAGACATTCACCCGTATGTTCTCCGCCGAGAGCATCGGCAGAGCCATGGAGAGCGGAAGCACCAGCCTGCGCGGTATTTTCAGCGCGTATGAGCTGGGCGTGGAGGACAGCGAGGGGCGGGAGCGTCCCCTGTGCTGGTATGAGTTCCGGGCGGAATGGGTCATGCAGGTGGATCTGCAGAACCGCGTCTGCGTCCTGTCGGTGCGGCAGGTGCAGGGCGATCTGGACAGGGGGCAGGACAGGAAGCCCGCCGCCGCTCCGCGGACGGAGGAGGGGGAGATCGACTGGGAAGCCCTCCGCGTCCGGGATCTGGACAGAGCCGCCGACGGCATGGACTTTGAATACAACGTGGCGGAGGATGTGGTGTACCTTCACCGGCTGCGGGGCAGCAGTGAGGGCGACCGGGTGACGAAGAATTTCCTATCGCGGCTGCCTACCGCCACAGACCGGGTGCTCTCCCACGAGAGCACCCGGGAGGTACAGCGGCTGTTCCGCAGCGACTGCGGGCGGGGCGTCGAGAGCGGCATCGTGCTGTGCCGCAGGAGCGGCACCTACGGCGCGCCCTTCCGCCACTACCGCATGACCACCGCGCCCCTTGTGGAAACCGGGGAGATCACGTGGCTTGTGGGGCGGATGGAGGACGTGGAGGAGGAGACGGTGCGCCGTACCCGGAGCGCGGAGATCGCGGCGGAGGTCGCCGGGGTGCTGGCCTCCTTTAAGATCGAGATGTTCCAGCTGAATCTGAACCAGGGGCTGATATTCCGTGTGGTGCAGGATGAGACAGGCTTCCGCCGGGAGGAGAAGCCCCAGAGGCTGGCGGACTATATCCACAAGCGCATCGCCGCGGGACGTGTGGCCCCGGAGGCGCAGGAGCTGTATCTCAAATGGCTGGAAAAGGGCTATTTGCAGCGCAAGACGGCGCAGGGTGCCTATGAATTTGAGGCGCAGGTGCGGGAGATGGACGACGTGGACTATCGGTGGTACATGGAGACCATCGTGCCTATGGGGAACCGTCCCGGTCTGTTCATGCGCTGGCGCAGAGACGACACCGAGGGGCACATGGCGCGTGAGACGGAGTACGAGAACAAGCGGCTGAGCAACATTGCGGAGTACAACGGGCGGATGCTGGACACGCTGGCGGGACTGGTGGAGTTCCGGAACGTGGAGAGCGGGGATCACATTATGAACATACGGCGGCTGACGGAGATCCTGCTGCGGGATGTGCAGCAGCGCAGTCCGCAGTACGGACTGACGAACCGGCAGATCGGTATGTACGTCCGCGCCGCCACCATGCACGACATAGGCAAGATCACCGTGCCGGATTACATCCTCAACAAGAAGGGCAGCTTCACCCCGGAGGAGTTCGAGATCATGAAGCGGCACACCATTGACGGCGCGGCGATCATCGACAGGCTGCACATGCCCGACCAGAAGGAGTTGAAGGCGTGCATCCGGGACGTGGTGCTCCACCACCACGAGCGGTATGACGGCAAGGGCTATCCGGAGGGGCTAAAGGGCGACGAGATCGCCATCGGTGTGCAGGTCATCGCGCTGGCGGACGCCTACGACGCACTGGTGAGCGAGCGGTGCTACAAGCGGCGGTATGTCTCGGACGAGGCGTTGCGGATGATACTCGGCGGTGAGTGCGGCGCGTTCAACCCCTGCCTTTTGGAGAGCCTGAAGGGCTGCGAGGAGAAGATGCGCGCCCTCTACCGGGAGAAGGAGAACGGCGGATAAGACCGAAGGGAGATTTTTATGGCGGAACGGCTGAAAGTGAAAAGCGGAACGAAGGTGCAGCTTGCCTGCGACGTGCAGGCGGGCGGAGAGCCGGAGTTTAATTTGATCTCCACCTTCTACAAAGCGTTGGATGACTCCGCCTTTTTGATCTCCGTGCCCATGCAGGGGGGAAAGCCGATGGAGCTGGACGAATCCCTGCGTCTGCTGCTGCACTTCGGCAGCGGCAGCGGCGCGTGCATCGTGGCGGGGTACGCCGACGATCTGGTGCAGGAGGGCATACGGCGGTACTGGAAAATACGCCGCGTGTCGGAGCTGCGGCAGTTCGTGCAGCGTGCGGACGAGCGTTTCAAGATCGCGCTCCACGTGCAGTACAAGCAGGACACGTGGCCGGTGAACAGCGAGGGCACGGTGACGCGGGACGAGGGGCTGACGCTGGATATATCCAACGGCGGTGTGGCGGTCTATCTGAGCCACCGGTTCCAGGTGGGGGAGATCTGCCAGCTGACGCTGCCGCGGATAGGCACCTCGCCGGACGGCAGGGAGCAGCGGGACGTGGTGGGCGTCGTCTGCTGGGAGCGTGAGGCTCCCAAGGGCAGCCCCTTCCGGATGCTGTGCGGCTTGCAGCTGCGGTTCGCCACCACCGGGGAGCGGGAGTCCTATATCCGCTATGTGGACAACGTGAGAAGAAAGTACGCCATGTAAATGGCAGTGACGGAGCGGGGCTATGCGTATTTGGGATAAAAACAAAAAAAGCGGCGAAACGGATGTTCCCGCGGATCCTCTGGGGCTGGAGGGCGTGTCCGCCGCCGGTGGGGAGAGAGAGACGGCCGCCGGTACAGGGGGGCGGAAGCCGTCACTGCTGCAAAAGCGGGGCAGGAGCCGCCGGGAGCGGAAGGTCGTCCGCGTGGAGGAGATCCGGCGCGCGCTGGAGGACGCGGGGGAGGACGTGGACACCGACGCGGTGGTGAGCCTGTACCTGCCGCAGCGGCGCGCCAGACGGTTCGGCGCGGCGTTGCTGCGGCTGAACAGGCTGCATCTGCTGCTTCTGGCGTTGCTGCTGGCTCTGGCGGCACTGTTCATCCTCGCCTTCATGCAGGAGAAGATGGGCAACTTTACCATCAACCTCAACCGGCTGGAGATGTACCGCAAGGGCATATCCATCGCCGCAGACGGGGACTTTACGGAGGCGACGGCGCGGCTGGTGGCGGAGGCGGTGGTGGACGCCACCAATATCTCCGGCAGTGAGCTGCCGGAGGACATCGACGACATAGACGGCAACCACAATGGCAAGAACTACATGGCGTACACCTACTACATCCGCAACGCCGGCAAGGAGGATGTGTCCTACTATGCGCGGATCCGCATGGATTCCTGCGCCAAGGGCGCGGAGGACGCCGTGCGCTTGGCGGTGTGGCGCAACGGCGTGCGTACCACCTACGCCGAGCCGTCGGCGGACGGCACGCCGGAGGAGGGCTGCGTGAACTTCGAGACACGGAACATCGTCTGCACCTTCACGGAGGAGAACTTCCTGGTGGGCAACGTGGATAAGTACACCATCGTCATCTGGATGGAGGGCGACGACCCGGAGTGTGTGGACGCCATTGTGGGCGGAAGCGTGCAGTTCAGCATGACCATCGACGCCGAGGACGACGATGACACCAGCCTGCTCTCAAAGTTCGTGCGGGATATTATCGACACGCTGACCGGGAACAAGCCTATCCACGGCTCCTCAGATTCCGATGTGCCGGATTTTTACAAGAACAACGAGATCACGTGGGCGAACCGGCGCAACCAGTGACGGCGCGGAAAAGACCATAAAAACACGGGCACAGCGGTCGTTGACCGGCTGTGCCCGTGTGCTGCTGTGGGGTGGGTTTATTCCCCGCCGGCGGGCTTTTCCGCCTCCGGCTTAGGAGCGTCCTGCTCCGACGTGTCCTCCTCGGTGATGGTGGGGATGAACGCCCGCGCCAGCTTGCCCTTGCCGCGCTGCTTGATATAGAAGTAGCCGATGGTGCTGAACACCACCGCGCCGATGAAGTTCACGAACAGATCCTTCATGGTGTCGTACAGCCCGATGTCCAGATAGCCGCCGAAGCCCAAGTCCTGCCCGTTCACCTGCACGGAGGTGATATTGTCGATGGTGACGGGGATATTGCTGTTGGTGGGGTCCAGCATGACGGAGGTGATGGAGCTCACGACGGTGTCCTTCTGCATATCCATGTGGAAGAGCCTGTCCATGCCGAACTCGAAGAACTCCCACAGGACGCCCACGGTCATGGAGAAGCAGAACGCCGCCAGAGCCACGTAGATGGGGGACAGCTGGAATTTGATGCGGCTGTTGCGGTTGAGGATGTCGATAAGGGCGAAGCCCGTGGCGGCGCAGAGGAAGCCCGTGGTGGTGTGGAGCAT
>ENA-OUQG01000638-OUQG01000638.1-human-gut-metagenome-genome-assembly--contig:-NODE-638-length-20820-cov-4.348953_pt1 | contig 20820 bp, 24 predicted proteins | sample MGYA00237943_ERZ548823 | MGnify/ENA primary metagenome ERZ548823 (study PRJEB26490, sample SAMN05194731) | human gut metagenome | biome: terrestrial biome; feature: human-associated habitat; material... | reverse complement strand
ATGTATAAAAAAGAAAAAAATATGTAATAGTTAACAAATGCCCCGAAAAAAACGGGGCAAGTGGTTTAACTTATGCAAGACCTGCAAAGAAGTTTTTGATAATTTCAATAATAGCTGCTGCATCAAATTCCTTAAGATGAGTAAGGAGCTCCTGTACAAAGGCAAGAATAGCTTCCATTTTGTTATCCTCCTTTTTAATGTCAGATATTTCTATCTGCAACTTCATATTACCATAGAGGAATAATAATGTCAATAAAAATATTTTTTATAAGAGTTTGATGAGCGTCAAGAAATGTATCAAAATGCCGATAAAACGATCGAATTATCTGTTTGTTGATTTAAAACGGAAAAGACTAAAAACGCTCTTTTTTCTCGATAAAGGTTGAAATCAAAAACAGAGACGTATATCCGACGGCGAGTCCGTAAAGGAATTCCGAAGCATAGGTGTTACCGCTTGAGACCGAGCCTAAAAGCATTGCAACTGCAAAAACGGCGGAGAAAGCAACGAATATTTTTTTACTGAATTTAAGCTTTGGAAAAATCTGCGTAAAACAGGTCGTCCAGATTACCAATGCCGCACCTATACCAGAAAGGGCGAGAAACGGCACGAAAGCTTCGGGCGAGTCATAATTTCCGAATTTCTCCATGGAAATCTGAAGGGCCGAGTATGAAGCTCTGCGTGGGATAAATGATGCCGCATAGAAAAGAGCAACGGAGACTGCCGAAGCGAACAAACCGATTTTTGCATACCTCGTCATCAGTATTTTTTGATATGTGTTTTTGAAAAGGGTTGCGCCGAGATATATAAACAAAGCTGTCAGAACTGCCGCTGCGCCTGCAATTGCATAATAATTTTTGGTTGAAACCTCACGCAGGGGAATATATATCGCTGCCGCAGACGAAAGCAGTGTCGCTGCACCGAAAACGACGGTGAGCATTTTATTTTTCGTTCGAGTGGTTCTTGTGTGACGGCAGAACATCAGCGTTGCAAAGCAAAAAGCGCAAAGCGCAAACGGAATTGCACTGCCAACGATTTCACAAAGTCCGCCGATAAAATTTCCGCTTTTAAAAAGCAGTTTTGCTAACTGCTTGTCAAGCAGCCTTGAAATAATGCCAAGCAGGGCAATAATGGCCATGCCGACGGCGTAAAGCTTAGTGTTTTTCATTTTTCTTCTCCGTTTTCTTGCGAAGTGGAGTCTTGTTGCCCTTATCGTCAACAATTTTAACGTTGTTCAAATGATTAACAAGGCTCTGCTTGTACGCCGCAACATATTCTGCTCTGAGCTGTGCGCGCTCGGCGTGCTCCTCCTCGGTCAGTTCGCGTTCTTTCGCTGTCGCGGAAAGCTCATTTATTCTTGCAATTTTTTTATCGTCCATTATCTGTTCTCCCTTCCGGCGGGGCAGACCTTCATACAAATGCCGCAGACCGCACCTCTGCCGATATGTTGAAATTTCTTTTTCATATAAGTGCTGCACTTTTCAGGGTCGAAAAATTCTTCCCTCTCCATGCCGACAGTCCACATTTTACCACGAATGGCACCGGACGGGCAAGCTTTTTCACACAAATCGCAGTCAATACACGGCGAAAAGTATTCGTGAGTTTGAATTTCAAACGGGCAATCGGTGAAAAGAGTACCGAGACGAACCCTCGGACCGTATTTGTTGTGAAGAAAAAGGCAATTTTTTCCTATTCCGCCGAGCCCTGAAAGCGTAGCGATTTTCTTGTGGGAATACCTTCCGCAATAGTTCCAGCCGCCCTTGTTGACGCTCTGCGACGCTCCTATCGGAATATATTTATACCCGTGTTTTTCGAGAATAAAGCCGCATTGCAAAAGCGTGCGGTCGATAAATGCGTTCACGGTTCTGTAGTGATGAAAATACGAATGAGTCGGCTCGTCCATTATCTCGTCAATGACAGCATCGGAGAGCTTGACAACAATGCTCATCGCATAGCTTTTTTCTCCGAAGGGTCCGTCGTCAACACAGGTGAAGCCGACGTCGGCAACTCCGTTTTCAAATAAAAAATTTTTCAATTCTTCCTGTACTTGCATTTAATAACCTCTTTTGTGTGTCTATTTTTTTATAACGAGATAAACACCAAGAAAAACATCAATCGCAAAAAGTACAAAACCGAGGGCTAAGTCTTCGATGTTCCAGCATATAATTCCTACAACTACATGAATAAGGATTACCAAGATGATAATAGCAAAAATTTTTCCAATTGATTTTAGACTTCTTTTGTTATTTGTCTGTTCTTTTTCTTCTGCAGCCGTTTCTTTCTCTTGCTCTACTTCGTTAATTACAGCTTGATCGGCAGACGGTTCTGTAGAAATCACGGTACAGGCACGAATACAAAGCGCACCCTTTGAGATTTCGACTTTTTTTGAATTGCTTGGGAAAGGGCACTCTGAAGTTCCGTGCCCACTCACATTGCAAACGACAAATTCAATGCTGATATTTTCTTCTGCGGCAAGTCGCTTCAATGCTTCTGAGTAAAATTCATATTCTAGACTGTATTTCGGGTTAACGGAAAATTCATCCCAGCTTTGATAACGCAAAGTGGGGTCCCGAAGCAAAATAAAAGCCTTGTTGTTTTGATTCACTTGTAAACTGTTGGACATCCAACGATGTCTGAGAAATCTTGAAGGAGCATCATAGCGGCATGATACGGTTGTGACGCCGTTTTCCGTAGTATATAATGCCGCCTTTACGTTTTGAAGAAGTTCTTCTTTTATTTTCTGAAGCGTGAGCATTGCTTCCGCTTCCATTTCTCTTTTTTCTCGCTCTTTTTCCTTTTGGATGCGTTCTTCGTGCTCTTTTTCAACATCTTCCTTAAGACGCATATTTTTTCTCAGCTCATCCTGAAAGCTGGTTGCTGTTTCTTGTTCCGCAGGGTCCGTATCTTCTCGCACGGTATTGTTTTCGATAGAATCAAAATCCGACATATTTATTTCCTCTCTTTTTTTAAATTAAAAATTTTTCAATTCTTCCTGTACTTGCATTTAATAACCTCTTTTTTTATGCGAAAAATATAAACGGTGATGTTTATGACGACAGAAGAATATCTGAAACAGCGAATCAAGGATCTTGAAAACAATGTCTGTGACAGCTCTCTGCCTTTAAAATTCAGAAAAAATCAGGCTTTTGCTTTGCTTAATTACCGTGACGATTTGAAGCAAGCTGTTCTTGAAAATTCCCGAAGGCGACGATTGCCTCGGGAGGGACACCTTGAGCAATGAATTCCCTGTCACGGTTTATTTTACAAATGCCGATGCCCTGTTCGCGGCAAAGCTTTGTGTTGATAGTCAGCAGAAATATTCTATCCCAATTCTTGCGGTGAATTTGTTTCCATTCGAGATAGTCCGCAAGATCCTGAAAGCTGTCGGTGAGAAAAACCACGCCGCAAGCAGAGGAGATTCCTTTTTTGAGGATATTATCGAGATTCTTTTCGGAAGTTACATGATAAAGTTTATCGGGAATTTCAACACCGTCCCGAGGAATAATTATAACGTAATCGCCGCCAAGAAAAAAGTGGTGCAGGGAGTTGTGAAAGGCAACGGGCGGAAAAGCTCTTGGATGCTTCAAATAAGCCAAAATACATTTTATAAAGTCATTGAACCGTTCTCCCCCCCCGGTAAACGACAGCAAAAAGAGTAAAAACAAGGCTTCATTCTTTCACTTCCCGAAAAGTTTTCTATATTATAACTCTTTTTCGTCTTTTTTGCAATTATAACGGCATAAAAAACAAAATAAGGCGAACACTATTTTTGCAAACGATAAAAGAACCGTTCATCGGTCATCAAAGAGGAGAATAATATATGAAAGCAACCGGAATTGTTAGACGAATCGACGACCTCGGACGTGTGGTTATTCCGAAAGAGATTCGTCGCACAATGCATATCAAGGAGGGTGCTCCGCTGGAAATTTTTACGGACACGGAGGGCGGTGTTATATTTAAAAAATACTCGCCGATAAGCGAAATTTCCGATGTGACGGAGCATTTCGCCGATGTTCTTTACAGAAGCGTTACCACTCCGGTTTTAATCTGTGACAGAGACCATGTTATTTCATGTGCCGGTGTTTCAAAAAAGGATTTTCTTGAGAAGCGAATCAGTGCTGAATTGGAAAGCGTAATGGAGTCAAGACAGCTCTACACCGGTGATAGAGATAAGCAGCTTTTTCCGATTGAGGGAATCGACTATGGGGCTTCTATTGCGATGCCGATAATCGGCAACGGAGACATTCTCGGCGCAGTGGTTTTTCTTTGGAGCGACGGCTCCAAAATTTCCCCGACGGAGACAAAGCTTGCCCAGGTAGCGGCCTCCTTTATCGGCAAGCAAATGGAGCAATAACTAAGGCGATATCGCACGCTTCGGTTGTGCGGTATGTCCCCAAAAACGTGTCTTAACCGTTTGGTTTCAGGCACGTTTTAATTATTTTTATGATGAAAAATATTAAGAAAAAAGGTCAATTCTTAAGAACTGATTAAGATTTAATTAAGAACCGCTTAAGATTGAACCAAGTCTATGGACAAGTGATTTTCAGGTGATATAATATCGCTTGTGAGCATGAAACGGCTTGTTATAACATACTGTTTCATGCTGATGTAAATTGGAAAGAGATACACAAACGTCGGGAAAATAAAAATGAAAAAGGGTCGGCAACGCCGAAAGAGAAAGAGTCGGTAAAGCGGGTTTTGCGATAAAAACTGCTTGTCGGGGTAGGGCGATGCTTTGCGAGGGGGAATCAGGGGAAAAGATTCAAAAACAGCAAAGCATAAAGTCCCTATCTTCAAGAAGAAAAAATCAGCCGCATAAAACGTCGTGTTTAATGCGGCTGTGATGTTTTTTAAAAGGTCAGGTTGAAATGAAGAATATCGTTGCACCGAGGAACATCTGAGCGTAGAAATATGTCCAGATATTCACCTGCCTGAGTGCTCCGTGCTTTTCAACGTCAGGCTTGAAATTGAGAATCGAAAGCGTATAGTCTGAAAGCATGAAAAGGAACGCACCGAGCATAAGCATTATGCCTGTAAATATCGGAGATTCAACCAGGCTTCCGGATTTCATTATCATTATAGCAAGCGAAAAAGCCTTAACAACCATTGCTGCTATCGTTGCCGTGTAGAGAATACAGGGAATGAGCAGCTTGCCAAGCTCAATTTTGACAATGAATATTGCCGAAAGAATGGCGGCAACGACCAGAATTATGTATATTATCAATTCCGGCGCAGTAACAAGGGGTGTGTCGGGGAATAAAACCTTGAAAGCCTTACAATATGCAATCGTGTAGAAAACATGAGCGACAAGGAACGATGAAAGACCCGCTACAAAAAATCCCGAGCCGGGGCGGACATGGAGCAGATAATCTCCGAGCCATGAAAAGCAGAGACCTACAAACATAAGCGCCGCATATCTTGTGAAATCACCTATGAGGCCGGCAATAAGGGCGTTTAAGATAAAAACAGTAGAGCAGGTCTGCTTGAGGACAAGAGATTTTTTGCATGGATTCGGTTGCTCCGCTTTAAGAAAGAATGGAATAACAATTGCCAATATCACAAGCAGTAAAGCAAAAAAAACAAAATACATTCTATCATCCATATTGGTGTCACCTCGAATAAAAGATTATTTATTTTTATTCTCTCAGGGGTGTTTTTTTATTTAATTCTTCCGAGTATGGGTGCGTCAATAATTCCGGGAAGTTGGTCAAAGGCAACCAGTCCGAATTTATGGAGTATCGGCGGGAAGAACGAATCAACGTCCAGCGCCAACGATTCTGCCATTGCACTCATCGGCATCTGACTTGACGGACGGAGAGTAACGATATGCCCGTTGAAATTGAGCTTGATTATTCTCATACATATTCCGCCGACGGGACGCATATGTACTTCGAGCGTGTTTTCGTCAAGCCATGCCGCCGTCGAAAATGCCGTAAAGTTCATTCCGGCAAGTTTTATCGGGCTTGTTCGTGCCTTGCCGTCCATTCCGCAGAGAATGGTGTTATGCTCGTCGCCCTCGTCCCATGACATTGTGCAGGTGTCACCGTCAAAACGAAAAACAATGTTATCAACATTTCCGGCTCTGTCTCCGGACATATAAACTATCGGGATCGGGAGCATACTGAACGGGAATCCCGCCGCATTAAGTATCGGATTTATCTGCATGGCAATTGTTTTGCCGTCAAGAGATTTCTCAAATTTACTGTGCTCTCTTGGCTCAAGATCATCGGGCAGAGCACCGAGCTCGGGCTTGTTTTTCGGCGTCGGTTCGCTGTCGTTTTCGATGATGAGGTTGTTAAAGTGGCGCCAGATGCAGTCTCTTGTTTTTTGTTCGTTAATTTCACCGGCCGTCATGACGTAAACAATATCGTCGTCATTTGAGACGATTCCGAACTGAGAAAACATTCCGTCGGCCCTGTAGCCGTTAATTCCGCCACAGCGCCAGAAGCAATATCCGTAGCCGCACTGGCTGTCAATAACATTGGTGAACGGAGAATTGTTTGCGTGCTGTTTCTGCGCAAGATAAGTCCATTTCTCGGGTATTACCTGCTTACCGTTAAACATACCGTGCTGCTGATAACAGAACATAAATTTTGCAAGGTCTTCTGTCTTGAGGTAAAGACCCCAGCCGCCTGCCTCAATTCCGTCAATGTCGTGCTCCCAGAACGGGACATCAATTCCAAGCGGTTCAAAAAGTCTCGGAGTTAAAAATTCCACAACAGACATTCCCGTTATCCTTGTAAGCATCGCACAGAGCATGTACTGATTTTCGCTTATGTACTGCCAGTGACCGTCTCCGGGCGAAAACTTCCAGGCAGAATCAAAATAGTCCTTGATCCAATGATTTTTCGCCTTATCCAAGAAAACACTGACGTTTTTACCGGATTGCATGGACAGCAAGTGGTGAACATTCAGCTTTTCAAGATTTTCGTCCTTGATTTTCGGCCTGTATTCGGGGAAAATGTCAATGAGCTTGGTTTCAAGCGTCATCAAGCCTTCCGCAATGGCAAATCCGACCGCCGTTGATGTGAAGCTCTTGCTGACGGAATACATCATGTGGGGATATTCCGGCGAATAAGGAGCCGCCCATGTTTCGTAGGCAACCTTGCCTTCCCTCAAAATCATTATACTGTGAACTTCAATGTTTTGTGCACGGAAATCCTCTATAAGTTCGGATATTGTTTTGGACGAAATTCCGACCTGCTCGGGATAATCCGCGCGTGGAAGACGGATTTTTTCTTTGATTTCCATGTATGTTCCCTCCTATTTTAACCGCCTGTCAAGCGGTTGATTCCCTTTTGCTTCTCAAAAAGAGAGTTCCGCCCGTGAATGCTGCTGCACAAAGGACAATGGCGATAATTCTGCCGGGAGTAAATCTGAATTTAAGCGCAACATTTTTCTTCGCACCGACCTTCAGCGAGTCATGAGCTGATTGCAGTGCGGAGCGAGCGTCCGTAAGCTCAGAAAAGGAAGATCTACCGTCAAGCGTCTTTTTTGCCGCCGAAAGAGCGGAGGAAAAGGCTTTTTCGGTCTCGCTTGTGTAGGGCGAAAGATCCGTGTTGGCATAAATATCAATATTTTTTTCGAGATCGGTTGCCGCCGTCTCGGTTTTTCTTATATATTCTGTCAGCTCGGCAGGAAAATCGGTTTCGATAACGCTGTAGCCTCGGGAAATAAGGTCATCCCAGCCGGTTTCGTTATCGGCTCTCTTTCCGCATCTGCCGTTTACCATTGAGACCATAGCTCTTTTGCTGCCGACAAAGCGCTTCATGAGAAAATTATCGTAAAGAACGCCGTTGCCGTTGGTGCTGCCCATTTCTATTGTATAAATATTAGCGGCAAAATATTTTTTGACCGCCGATGTGGCAAGGAAGATGATGTTGCCCTGATAATTGCCCGTTACATTAACTCCGTCAAGATCCTTCGTCAGCTCAATTATTTTTTGGGGTTTTGCGTTAATTCTGAAAACTGTTTCGTCAAGCTTGCCGAGAGCCTTGACATAATCATAAACAGTTTTGAAATCATTTTCCTGAACATTAAGCATAACGGCTGTTCTGCCGGCGGCTGTTTCATAAATCTCTTTCAGCTCGGGAATACGGCAAGTTGTTTTTTTCTTGTCGGTTCCGCCGTTGCTTTCCCTCAGATAAAGCTCCTTGAGCTGAGCAAGTGTAAATGATGAAACTTTACCCGAAACGGATTTGCCCTCGCCGTCAACAGACATTCTGTCAACTTTTTCGTCTGCCATAAGAACGGGCTTGCCGTCTGCGGTCAAGCGTATATCGACGGACACTGCGTCATACTCTGCGGCGGCATTGATTGCTTCTGCCGAATTTTCGGGAAAGCTGTGCCAATCGCCTCTGTGAGCGATGCAGATTATATTCTTTTTACCGTCGGAAAAGTCACTTGCAATGTCGGAAGCATCTGCCGCAATGACAGAGCTTACCGAAAGGGCGGTAAAAAGAATAAGAGAAAGTATAAAAATTGCTGTTTTTTTCCAAAGATTAACCATATTCAACCTCAAATCAATTCATTTATATAATTGTAGCACAAAAATTTAAAAAAATAAAGAGAAATTTTCTATATTTTTTGCCAAACAAATGTTTGCTTTTTCCGAACAAATGTGTTATAATACAGTTGTATAAAGTTTGAAAGAAGGTTGAGCCTATGTCTATTAACGAAACTCAGCGTAAAATATATGAATTTCTCGTTCAGCGCAGCGCAGACGGTATTCCTCCGTCGGTCAGGGAAATCGGTGCGGCGGTCGGTCTCAGATCCACCTCCTCCGTGCAGTCCAACCTTGATACGCTCGAGGAGGAGGGCTATATTCAGCGTGACCCGTTATTGAAGCGTTCCATCAGAATAATGGGACAGGCGGAGAATGTCACTCAAGTTCCGATTCTCGGCACCGTTACGGCAGGTGCACCTATACTCGCAGTTGAGGAGATTGAGGGATATTTCCCGTACACAGGCACGGCGACAAGAGATAAGCCGCTTTTCGGTCTGCATATCAGAGGAGAAAGCATGATAAATGCCGGAATTCTTGACGGCGATCTCGTAATTGTAGAAAAAACTCCGTTTGCACGAAACGGAGAAATTGTTATTGCACTTATTGATGATGAAGCGACCTGTAAAACCTTCTATAAGGAGAACGGTCACTATCGCTTGCAGCCGGAGAATGACACCTACGAGCCGATCATTGTTGACGAATGTGAAATTCTCGGTAAGGTTGTTGCTGTAATGAGATATTATTGATTCTGTTCCGAAAAAAGAAAGCCCGCCGTTTTGGCGGGTTTAGATTTATATTATATTGAGAACACTCCGGATACCCAAAGAGCAAGAAATGCATAGGCGACTGCGATTATGATAAATATGTAATAAAGAATGGATGTCAGGGCATATTTGGTCTTATCTGCTGTTTCGGATTCCTCATCGGCATAGCCGAAGCGCTCAATGCTCGTGCGCTGGGCTGCCATTATTATGGTAAACAACAGGAAAGCGGAGTAAACGACGCTGACCCAAATGTTAAATTTGATTTCGTTGGAGTGGCAAACAGCTCCGATTGCCGCAATAACGGCAGAAGCTAAAAACCAAATGTATTTTTCTGTTTTCTTAACAGGCTTCTGAGCCTTCTCTTTGTTTTCGGTCTTTTCTTTTTCCGCAATCATGTTTATCCCTCAGTTCATATTCGTGAGTAAACCTATCATAACATATGTGAAATTGAAATTCAAGAAAAATATTGACGATATTCATAATAAGGTTGAAAAATAACTGTTTTTGCGTTAAAATATTAAAGTAAATTCTTGTTAGAAACCTATAATAAATTGAAAGTTATATTAGGAACAGTATTTTAATGTTACGAAAAACTTCAAACAAAAGATTGACACCGATCCCGATTTTTTTAAGGACGCATCGGCAGCCGACCTCGTTATCGGCAAGGCGGTGGCTATGCTGCTTGAAAAGTACGGCGTATCGGAAATCTATGCAAAAGTAACAAGCAAATATGCCGTTGCATATCTTAATGATAAAAATACGGTTTTGACATATGATATAAAGGTAGATCACATTATTAACCGTTCGGGAACCGGTATGTGTCCGATGGAAAAGGCTGTTCTTAATGTCAATAACGCCGATGAGGGCGAAAAACTGATAATAGATACAATAAACTCAATGATGAAAGGATGATTTATTATGCCAATGATTTCGACAAAGACAAATATTACAATTTCTCCCGAGCAGGAGCTTACGCTCAAATCAAGGCTCGGCGAGGCGATTTCAATTCTCTCCGGCAAGAGTGAGCGCTGGCTTATGCTCAGCTTTGAGGACAAATGTCACCTCTATTTTCAGGGCAATAATTCAAATCCGATTGCCTATGTTGAGGTTAAGGTTTTCGGCAGGATAGATTATTCGCAGTCCAACAAATTGACCGCAAAAATATGCGAAATCTTCGGCGATGTTCTCGATATTGCTGCTTCAAACGTGTATATTAAGTATGAAGAGGTTGAAATGTGGGGCTGGAACGGCGGCAATTTCTAAAAAGATATTGATTTGTTTTAATTTTGTGATATAATGACACATGAAAAATGCGTTTATCGGGAGAAGTAACCCGAAACGGACACAGCAGAGAGTGAGGCGCAACGGTGAAAGCCTCTTGGGAACGTTCGGATGAAATGCACCCGCCAGCACGCAGAGGGAAAGCATAGGCAAGTATCTCTGTGCGGACGTCCCCGTTACAGGACTGAAAGTTATAAGTCGGAGTGGAACCGCGGAAAAACCGCCTCTGTCGCATTATGTGCGGCGGAGGCTTTAGTTTTCGGCTCCGAGCTGTTGAGTATCTGCCGGTATTTGCATATTAGCGGTTACTTGAAAGGAGACTTTTTATTGTTTGAAAGAATAAAAGAGGATATAAAGTGCTTCTGTGAGCGCGATCCGGCGGCAACCTCGGCGATTGAGGTCATGCTGCTGTATCCCGGATTTAAAGCGATACGAAGTCACAGGAAAGCACATTGGTTTTATAATCACAATATGTTTTTTATTGCGAGAATGATCTCTCAGCACTGTGTGCGAAAAACCGGAATTGAAATACATCCCGGTGCGCAGATCGGCAGAAGATTTTTCATAGACCACGGTACGGGCACGGTTATCGGCGAGACAACGGTAATCGGCGACGACGTTACGGTTTATCAGGGCGTGACTCTCGGCGGCACGGGTAAGGATATCGGCAAGCGACACCCGACTATCGGCAACAATGTGCTGATTGGTGCAGGTGCAAAAATACTCGGCCCCGTGACTGTCGGCGATAATACAAACATTGCCGCAGGTGCGGTTGTTCTTGATAAAATACCGAAGAATTCAACGGCTGTCGGCGTTCCGGCAAGAGTCGTTCGCAGGAACGGCGAAAGAGTTCAGGATCTTGATCAAATTCACATTCCCGATCCCGTCTCCCAGGAGCTTTGCAGACTGCAGAGCGAAATTGAAAAGCTTAAAAAGAAATTGGAGGACAAATAAATGAAGATTTTCAACACTCTCACAAGAAGCAAGGAAGAGTTTAAACCGATTGAGGAGGGCAAGGTTAAGATTTACGCCTGCGGCCCTACCGTTTACAATTTTATCCATATCGGCAATGCAAGACCGCTTTGCGTTTTTGACGTTCTTCGCCGCTTCCTTGAGTATATCGGCTATGACGTAAGATTTGTTCAGAATTTTACGGATATTGACGATAAAATTATCAAGCGTGCAAACGAGGAAGGCTTGACCTACAAGGAGGTCAGCGAGAAATATATCGAGGAATTCTGGAAGGACGTTAAGGGCATGAACGTCCGGGAAGCAACGGTTCATCCGAAAGCTACGGAGAATATCGACGAGATTATCGACATTGTTTCGACGCTCATTGACAAGGGCTATGCCTATGCAGTTGACGGCGACGTATATTTCAGCCCCTCAAAGTTCAAGGAGTACGGCAAGCTTTCGCATCAGCCGCTTGAGGACCTTGAAGCAGGTGCGAGAATCATGGTCGGCGAGGTCAAGAAGGAGCCGATGGACTTTGCTCTTTGGAAAAGCGCAAAGCCGGGTGAACCTTACTGGGAGTCACCGTGGGGCCACGGCAGACCGGGCTGGCATATCGAGTGCTCGGCAATGGTAAGACGTTACCTCGGCAAGACGATTGATATTCACTGCGGCGGACAGGATCTTATTTTCCCTCACCATGAGAATGAAATCGCACAGAGCGAGTGCTGCAACGGCGTTCCGTTTGCTCATTATTGGATGCATAACGGCTATATCAATGTTGATAATGTTAAAATGTCAAAGTCGCTCGGCAACTTCTTCACCGTAAGAGACGTTGCGGAAAAATACGGATATGAGCCTATTCGTTTCCTTATGATTTCATCGCATTACAGAAGTCCTATCAATTACAGCACCGATATAATCGAACAGTGCAAGGCTTCCCTTGTTCGACTTTATAATTGTCGTGACGGTCTTGATTTTGCACTTGAAAAGGCAGAGGACGGAGCAGTGAGCGATGAGCTTCTCGCAATGTTTGACAAGCGCCGCCGGCAGTTTGTTGAAGCAATGAGCGACGATCTCAATACAGCCGACGCTATTGCCGCTTTGTTTGAGCTTGTCCGTGACATAAACTCAAATGTCATTGCCGCAAACGCAAACAAGGGCTCCGTCGAGGAAGCAATAAAGGTATTCGACGAGCTTGCAGGAGTTCTCGGTCTTGTTTATGACCGTAAAAAGGATAGCCTTGATGACGAGATTGAAGCTCTTATTGAGCAGAGAACACAGGCCCGTAAGGACAGAAACTGGGCTGAGGCAGACCGTATCCGTGATGAGCTTAAAGCCAAGGGCATCGTTCTTGAAGATACCGCACAAGGCGTAAAGTGGCACAGAGAGTAATAAGCGAATCGCCGGCAAAAAAGTTGAGACCTTTTGACCGGGCATAACAGTTCAAGACATGAATGGTAAACTCGCTGAAAAAACGAGCCGAACTCACAGAAGTGTCAAAGGACAAAGACAATTTCTCACAAAAACTGATTCAAGAGGTTTTTAAAAGAAAATAACAATGCACCCCGAAAGAGATTCTTCGGGGTGCATTTTTGTGCTAAGCAATAATTTTTACTTGTTCATTCAAATCAAAGTACAAAAATTCCTACGAGGGTCAGGGCGATCCAAATAAGGAGGCTGAGACCGTTCTTTTCGAGCCATGCCGAAACAATGAAGTAAACGGACGGAAGAAAAGCGAAAATCTTTGCGAAGATGTTTGCCTTTTTACCCTTGCCGTAGAGAAGATCCCAGTTATTGAGAGCGTCCTCATAGAGCGGAGCGTTGTTGCACAGCAGCGAAACGCCGATATAATAGAGCGCAACGCAGAACCAAAACGCAACCGTGTCCGTGCCGGCTTTCATATAGAAAAGACCGAGATATCCGCCGACGACCATGCCGTAGCCGAAAAGACGGTTCATCATGCCGGGAAGATAGTTAATAAAGAAAGTGACTGCCTTTGTTTTTGTGAAATCGTGCTCAACGTGACCGCACAGCTCTGTTGCCTGAAGATAACGGGCGTCGGAAACGGGAACGCCGAGAATTCGGCAGAAAAGATGCTCCCAGAAGCCTTTAAGAATCGAGCCGATAACGGTGATATACTTTGTAATTACATAAACTATTGTCATGATATCTCACCCGATCCTTTCATGAATATATCCTCAAAGGTGATGTCGCCCTTGATGCACTTCTTAACAGAGTCGCTTAATTCCATACTGCTCTGCTTGAACATCGCTTCAACCTCTTCATACGTCTTTGTATCGTCGCAGATGAAGCAGATAAGAGCAACAGTGTTTGCCGTCTGAATTGAAAGCTGCTGATTTTGAGTTGCAATTTCATACGACTGCTTGATTGCTTCGAGCGCATTCTCCTTGTCGCTCTTGAGGAGATATGCAATAGCCTGCTGACGGTAAATTTCGGAATCAGAGCCTGCAACAATACCCTTGCGGCAAATTTCAATCGCCTCGTCGAGCTTGTTCTGACGGCGGAGAACCTCAGCCTTTGTGCTGTAATAGTCAATTCCGTCGGGATTTGCCTTGCGCATTTCCTCACACATCTTATCGGCGGTATCAAAGTCGTTCTTTTCGATATAAACCTTGACTGCGTAATAATATGCCGACGCATCGTTGACATTGAGCTCCGTTGCGATCTTGGAAAGCTCAAGCACCTTGTCGTATTCCTTATACTGCCATGCCATTCCCATGTAGTTCTGGAGATACAGATATCCGTACTCGCCGGACTTCTTGTATGCGTTGTCAATAAAGCCGAGAGCGGTCTTGCTGTCCTTGTTTGCATAATAAGCAAGCATGAACTTGTAATATTCCATGAGACCCTTTTCGATATCGGTATCTACCTTATAGGAATCAAAGAACTTGATACCTTCGTCATATTTAACGTCGTAGGTTCCGTCCTCTTTCTGGGTTACAAAGCTGTTCATTTTCTCGTCAAGCGAGGTTGCGATAGCATCAACGGACTTGATTGCATTGTAAAGCTTCTTTATGTCCGCATTTCTCGGCTGGTCAAGCTCGCCGTCGGCATAATACTTTTCAACCGCTTCAACAAAGGTCTGGCGGTCGGAAGCGTTGATTGTCATGTTATGAACGTAGGTTTCAAGGATAAGGTGAGTTGCCTTTTCTCCCTCCGTGAACCAGTCCTGATTGGCTGCATTTGAATTGATACCCTTTATAACGGCGTTAACTCCGCTGTTGAGCTTATCCGTTGCGTCAAAAGCCTCGCTGCAAAGGTTGAGAGCGTCGTTGTATCTCTTTTCGGAAATGCACTGCTCCGCCTTGTAAAGCTTTGAGGACACCGTGACCGTTGAGGTCGCAACGAAATAGCCGAGTGCGGCAACGATAACCATAACAAAAGCGAGAATAATATGGCCTACGCCGTAGTTTGTTCTCAAAAATTTTGCACGGCACGCATTGCAGTAAAGATCGCTCGGGCTGTTGCCTCTTTCCTTTCCGCAAACAATGCAAAGTCCGTCATCGTCGGGATTTGAAGCCGGCGCTTCTTCTTCCTTCTCTGTTTCGTTTTCCTCCGGTTCTTCGGCAGGCTGCTCAACGACCTTTTCCTCCGTCTCCTGCAAATCGTCAAGCGTTATGTTGCTTGTGTCGGTCTGCGGAACGGCGGCGTCCCAGTCCCAGCTCGCGGAAGTTTCCTCGGGTTCTTTCGGCAGGGTTTCGTCCGTTAAGGATTTCTCTTTATCTTCTGCCAAGGGAATTCCTCCTAACTTGTAATGAATTTGTGCGGTATTGCCTCAACAATAATAACACGAAATAAAATGAAATTCAATTATGTATTGCAAAATTTACAGAATGATAATATATTTATTAAGGAATAAGAGAAAAAAGATTGTAAAAAGCTATTGACAAAAGGCGGATAGGGTGATAAAATACTCACACAACAAAGTGGAATGGTTCGTTCCCACCTTAACGGTTTCGTCCGTGCGGTCAATAGTTTGCCTGATTTTTTGGTAGATTTATGCGCACGGATAGGTTCGTTCCCATCCGTGCTTTGATTTTATTATTGAGCATTTGGAGGTGCTTGAACATCGCTACGAAAGAAACTCAAATCAACGAAGAGATCCGCGACAGGGAAGTCAGAGTGATCGATTCGGACGGAACTCAGCTCGGCATTATGCCGATTGCAGAGGCTATGCGTCTCGCAGATGAAAAGAACACAGACCTTGTAAAGATCGCTCCGCAGGCCAAGCCGCCTGTCTGTAAGATCATGGATTACGGCAAGTATCGCTTTGAACAGGCAAAGCGTGAAAAGGAAGCCAAAAAGAACCAGAGAGTTATTGAGATCAAAGAGGTTCGTCTGTCGCTCAACATTGATACGCACGATTTTGAGACAAAGGCTAACCAAGCCATCAAGTTCCTTAAAAGCGGTAACCGAGTTAAGGTTTCAATCCGTTTCAGAGGCCGTGAAATGGCTCATCCCGAAAACGGACTTGTCACCATGAGCAAATTCGCCGAAGCCGTCAGTGAGTACGGCACCGTCGAGAAGCCGGCTAAGCTTGAGGGACGTTCAATGCTGATGTTCATCGCAGCCAAATCATCCAAGTAATTCATAAGGAGGAAAAAACCATGCCTAAAATTAAAACACACAGCGGTGCAAAGAAGCGCTTTAAGATGTCTAAGAACGGTAAGCCCATCAGAGGACATGCTAACAAGTCTCACATCCTCAACAAAAAGACGACCAAGCGTAAGAGAGGTCTCCGCCAGACAGTCGTTGCAGACACAACGAACGTTAAGCAGATCAAGCGTTTGATCCCGTACAAATAATTCAGATCGTTAAATTTAAAATTGGAGGTAAGTTACCATGGCTCGTATTAAAGGCGCTACCATGTCTCGTAAGAGAAGAAATAAAGTAATGAAGATGGCTAAGGGCTACTACGGCTCAAAGTCAAGTCTTTTCAAGACAGCTAAGCAGGCAGTTATGAAATCAGGTCAGTATGCTTATGTAGGACGTAAGCAGAAGAAGAGAGATTTCCGCCGCCTTTGGATCACAAGAATTTCCGCAGCTTGCAAGCTCAACGGCATGAACTACTCAACATTCATGAACGGCCTTACCAAGGCAGGCATCACACTCAACAGAAAGATGCTTTCAGAGATGGCTATCAGCGATCCAGAAGGTTTCGCAAAGGTAGTAGAGGTTGCTAAGAGCAAGCTCGCTTAATAAAAGATTGTATTCAAAACCCGTTGTCTTCGGACAGCGGGTTTTGTTATAATAGGGGTGTAAAACTGTTGACCGGAGAGTACAAGGAGCAAAGGATGAATAAAAAAGTAACAAAATGGATAATCATGCTGTTGTGCACGATCTTTATCTGGACGGGGAATATGACAACTTATGCAGCAGAGACGGCGGATCCGGAGACATCGGATCTGAAGCCGTTGGAGCTTTACCAGATTGATGAAAGCTATGGAGATCTCGATGAGGCTGCCATGTCAATCAGTGATAGTAGCAGTGGAACCGCACTATCTGGTGTCTATCGTACGAATTGGGACTCATATGGAGATGATTATTGCTATCAGAATCTGAGTACAACATGGCAGGAACTCTATGATGAGATGAACTTGTATTGTACAGCGTATATGAATACATGTGTGGATGCGAAGGTGTTATCCGTTAATGGCAGGGCTGTTTCTGGTATCGGTCCAATCCGCTATGAAGGGTTGACATCGGAGGAGTTATCATCTCTAGTTTACATATTCACCTATCAGAATCCACAGTTTTATTTCATCAAGAATGCTCTGTATTACAATAGTAAAGTTGTATATCTGGGCGTATATGATACTTTTGCGGATGGAGATACCCGTTCTAATGCTTCCGTGCAGATGTTTAACCGGGTGGATGTATGGGTGCAGACGATTCAAAAAGAATCAACTGCGTATGCAAAGGAGAAGAAAGCACATGATATCATCTGCGAATATGTAGAGTACGAAGAGGGCACCTACGATCAGACAGCATATAGTGCTGTCATGCAGAAAAAAACGGTGTGCGCCGGATATGCGAAGCTGTATAGTATGTTGACGAATGCTGCAGGGCTTGAGACGGTATCAGTTACGAGTGCCACACACGGCTGGAACCGGACGAAGCTTGGAAATCAGTGGTACAATGTGGACCTCACGTGGGATGATGGAACGCCGATATCCTATCAGTTCTTCAATAAATCTGATGCTACGATGGAGAAGTACGATGGCTCTTCCCGGGAATCGCATACGCAGAATCACTATTATGATGGCGTAGCTCCTGGTTGTGAAAGTGATTACGGAGCTTCTGTGACGGTTGTGGATGCAGAGCAGATTCATGCGGATACAGCGACAGTCGTATTGGATCTTGTGAATAATCAGTCAGGGCAGATACGAACCAGTTTTGTGCCCGCAAATGTTACGGACAAACGGTTAGGATATGTGTCAGAGAATACAAATATTGCAACGGTCAGTGCATCCGGGCTTGTGACTGCGGTTGCACCGGGTAAAACATCCATTACAATCCGTAAACTGACAAACAATCAAAAGGCAACCTGTACCATAGAGGTATACGGATGGCAGGATAAACCGGAGACTCCGACGGTTGCAAAGTACGGTTCAACTTGGATTACATTGGACACACAGAGTGGCTGTGTGTATTCTGTGGATGGAATCCACTGGCAGTCAAGTCCGGCTTTTGTGAATCTCAAACCAAATACAGAATATACCTTTTATGTAAAACGTCCAACGAGCGGATATTACCGGGAGAGCAAAGCAGTGTCTGTCCGTGTGCGTACTCTGACGGAAGAAGTACAGGCGGCACCTGCAGTGGCAGTGCGATATCGGACGCATGTGCAGACCTATGGATGGCAGAAGCAGGTGACAAATGGCACGATGAGCGGTACAAGTGGACAGGCGAAGCGCCTGGAGGGGATCGAGATCGCTGTGAGTGGCAACCAGAAGCTTGGAATCCAATATACGACGCACTGTCAGACTTATGGATGGCTGCCTTGGTCGTCGAATGGAGAGATGAACGGAACCGAGGGAGAGGCAAAACGTCTGGAAGCAATTAAAATCCAACTTACGGGCGCTGACAAAGATAAATATGATGTATATTATCGTGTGCATGCGCAAAGTTACGGCTGGCTTGGATGGGCGAAGAATGGTGCGCCAGCAGGAACTGCGGGATATGCAAAGCGTCTGGAGGGTATTCAGATCGTGGTTGTAAAGCGTGGTATGCCAGCACCGGAAATTGATTATGCTGGTGTATATGCAAGTGCGACTGTGCGTCAGACCGCCTCGTATATCGCGAAGAATGGAACATCTCCTGTGCTTGGCAGTTCCGCAACCACAAATGCAAATCCGACGGTGAGCGGAGAGAATACGGTAAATGTGGCGTATCGCACCCATGTACAGACGTATGGCTGGCAGGGCTGGAAATATAACGGTCAGATGAGCGGCACAAGTGGACAGGCAAAGCGCCTGGAGGGAATCTGTATCAAGCTGACCAATAAGCCATACAGTGGTAATATCGTTTACACAACCCATGTGCAGACTTACGGCTGGGAGGGAAATATAAATGATGTGTCCACATGGAAGCAGAATGGAGTCATGAGTGGTACAAGTGGACGTGCAAAGCGTCTGGAGGCAATCTGCATCAATCTGACAGGTGAGATGGCAGTACATTATGACGTTTACTACCGTGTGCATGCACAGACGTATGGCTGGCTTGGATGGTCTAAAAATGGAGCGCCAGCGGGAACTGCGGGTATGGCAAAACGGTTGGAAGGAATTCAGATTGTGCTTGTTCCGAAGAATGGCGCAGCACCGTCTGTAAATTATCAGGGCATTCGCAGTGTGCAAAGTCGGTCGTATATCCAACGATAAAAGCACGGATTTATGCGCATTATAGTAGATGGTGAAAAAATATTTACAAAAATAGAAAAAAGTTGTTGACAAAGGGCAATCAAAATGATAATATATGTCTTGCGTTGAGCGTGAGCGACACGCAAGAGAATGCGGGAGTGCTGGAATTGGCAGACAGGCTAGACTAAGGATCTAGTGATGGCAACGTCGTGTGGGTTCAAGTCCCATCTCCCGCACTGAAAGTCCTTTATAAATCAGTGGTTACAAAGACTAGCGTTCAACGGGTAATCAAAAAAGTAATCATTTATTTAGAAAGGCAAGCAACTTAACGAAAAAGAAGAGAACTTCGGTTCTCTTCTTTTTTTGTGTGAAAAATGATATGAAATTAAAAGAAAAGAATACATTAATCAAAATGGCAGAATCTCTCTCTGATAAAGATTTGGAAGCTGCTTATTATGACGCTGTTTATGACAGCCTTGGTTCTCAGGCAGATCGAATGGTTGAGCTTGATTATGATGAGGTTGATGTTAGGGAGAGAAGAGCCTACGAAAAATACCTTGGCGAAAAAGCAGATGTACTTGAAAGTGTTTGTGCTACTAGAGGTATTGAATTGTGGCAACATGTTAAGGAGGAGGACAGTAATGGATAAAATGAATTTTTTCGCAGAGGCCTCCGAGGATGATAAAATTCGTCAGGCAGATAAGGAAAAGTTCATACAGTACAATCATGTTGAATGTGGTGGCTGTAAGTCTGTAGTAAAGTTTATAGCGAACTTTAGATTTTTTGCTGTACGAGACGTGGAATATGTACAGAGTGCGGAAACAATCAGAAGCTTGTTTGAAAATGGATATTGTTATTACTTTGCAAAGATACTGGAAGAGGCTTTTCCTGGAGGAACTATTTGCTTGTGTTATCCATATGGGCATATTGTATATGTGTACAAAGAAGTAGCTTACGATATTGGAGGGGTTTCTGATGCAGAAGCAGAGTACTATGTGCCTATTGATGCAGTACCTGAAGCTGGCATAATTGTGTTTAAGCATTTGCCTGGACCTCCAATTGTTCTGACGGAGTTAGAGAAAGTCAGCGTCAAACATTATTGTGAAGAGACTGGTGGTGCCTATGCTTTGTCTGATTGCTTGCCTTGTAGACAAGCAGTACAAAGATGTAGAGAAATTGTTTTTGGTAGCGATGATCCAGAAATACAAAAGCAGCGCGAAGCACTAGAATCCATAAGGTGTGAATTGCATACATATAGCAGGGGCATTGATTTTGACCGAGATATGGCTATTTACTGTATGAAGAATAAACTGAGCTGGGAGCTTATTAAAATGTTGCACAGAGAGCATAACGAACAGTTACGTAAGGAGGCTCGGTTTAGTAAAAATACTAATTAGTTATTTTATCAGATAAGACAATAAGCTGTCTCTTATACAC
>ENA-OUQG01000633-OUQG01000633.1-human-gut-metagenome-genome-assembly--contig:-NODE-633-length-20934-cov-3.976005_pt1 | contig 20934 bp, 20 predicted proteins | sample MGYA00237943_ERZ548823 | MGnify/ENA primary metagenome ERZ548823 (study PRJEB26490, sample SAMN05194731) | human gut metagenome | biome: terrestrial biome; feature: human-associated habitat; material... | reverse complement strand
CCACCAGTTCCGGGAAAATCTGTACCACGCCCTGGATGGCCGCACCCTGGACTACGACCTGACCATGGGCGGCGGCCTGTGGCTCAACGGCGGCCACCTGTGGCACATCACCTGGACCCAGGGCACCGGCTCGACCTTTGCCTTTTATGACGCCGACGGCCGCCCGCTGCGCATCCTGAGCGGCCGCAGCTACATTGCATGGCTTTCCAGCCTGACCGGTGAGGAAGTCACCGTGCAGGATTCCGCCGGGAACGACCTGCTGCAGCCCTGACACACAAAAAGCTCCTCGTGCAGATGCACGGGGAGCTTTTGTGTTTATTCGGTTTACAGATCCACCACGCTGCCCACCTCGGCAGGGGTGGCGGGCACCATGCCCAGTTCCGCTTCGTCCGCGCCGCGCTGCACCGTGAAGGTGACGCTGCCGATGGCGAGGGTGCTGGAGAGCACGCCCAGGTCAAGGACGAGGCCACCTGGGAAGCGCAGCTCCGGGGAGATGCCGATGACGTTGACAGCAACCAGGCAGAACGTCACCGAGATGAGGATGAGGCCGGCCATCTTCTGGGGCGGCGTGAGGCCCAGGGAGCGCTTGTGGGCCACGGACTCGATGTCGTCCAGAAGGCCGAGCGAGCCCGTGACCAGCATGGCGACAAGGGCAAGGACCAGGTCGGGCGTCCACTTGGCAAGAAGGACGCAGGTGAGCACGATGCCCAGCAGGATGACGACGCCGCCCATGGTGGGCGTGCCCTGCTTGATGAGGTGGCGCTGGGGGCCGTCGGCCCTGACCTGCTGGCCCAGGTGCTCGTGCTTCATCAGTCTGATGAAGGGCGGCATGAGCAGGCAGGTGATGGCGGCAGAGACGAAGACCGCCAGGAAGACCTGGTAGGTGGGGTATGCGGGGTTGCCGATCACTGGGCAAGCACCTCCTTGACGAAGCCGTCGAGACCGGCGGCGCGGGATGCCTTGACGAGGACGAGGTCGCCCTCGGAGAGGATGGGCGCGGCGACGGCGACGGCGTAGCGCTCGTCGGTGTCGACGACCGGCAGCGTGCAGCTGTCGGCCGCATACTGCCCGCGCGTGCTCATGAGCTCTTCAAGCTCGCGGCTGATGCGCCGGTCGAGCAGCTCGCGCTTGCCGCCGCCGGCCACGGCGATGACCGCGTCGCGGTCGCACACGGCGGCGATCTCGCCGGTGGTCTTGTGCAGCGCGTCGCAGATCTGCACGGCGAACTCGGACAGCTCGCCCATCGGGGAATACTTTTTAAAAATGACCTGCCCGTCGGTGTCAGTGTAGATCTCCAACGGGTCGCCCTCGCGGATACGCATGGTGCGGCGGATCTCCTTGGGGATGACCACGCGGCCGAGGTCGTCGATCCGGCGCACGATTCCGGTTGCCTTCATATTCGGAAAACTCCTTTGCTCTGTTTTGCGTTTCGGCAACCCTATTTTCTGCAAAATCCGGTAGTCTATGCAGTCCGTGCCGCCCACGGGCGTTCCAGTTTTTTCTTCAAAAAATGTCTGCCGCGGTGCAAAACGTCCCCGGAGCAGAGCGCATCTGCACCGGGGACGTTTTCGGATCGCTCGGCCGCCTCAGACGATCTCGAGATCGTCGCGGTCGCGGAGCATGTACTTTTTCAGCGGAGTCAGGCTGGCGAGCCAGTAGAGCAGGCCGCCGCAGATGGCATCGAAGCCGCTGCCCGTGAAGATGAGAAACAGCGGGCTCTGAATGCTGCCGGTCAGCGGATTGTACACGAACAGGATCGTGATCAGGCACGAGAGGATGACGCAGCCGATGCCGACCAGGTTGAACCCGCCGGTGAACCGGTACGCATCGTGCCCCTCGATGAAGTAGGCCGCCTTGAGCGACAGCTTCCGCTTTTTCACGACGAGATAGTCCACGACGATCATGCCGATGATCGGCGCCTGAATGAACGCAGCAATGGAGATGAACGCGCCGAAGTGCTCTTCCACGCCGCCCCAGACGGTCAGCGCGCTGACATACACCATGGCGATGAGCACCAGCACCTTATAGCTGACCTTGGGCATGCCGCTCTTGACGATCATGCAGTTGACATAGGAGCCGGTACCCTGCGTGCCGACATTCGCAAACGCGACCAGCAGCAGGCTCAGCAGCGCGAAGCCGGAGCCGCAGAGGTAGGAGAGCATATTGGTAGGATCGCTCTCGTACACGCCGGTGCGCACGAACATCGCCAGCGCCATCACGCCGCCGGCGGCGACGAAAAACGGCGCGACCACGCCGTAGGCCAGCGTTGTGCCCCAGTAGCCACCGCGCTCGGTCTTGGCCAGGCGCGGCAGGACCAGCGCCTGCGTTGACCACGAGAACGCGAACGCCACGTTGCCCTCGGCCGAGATCATGAACGCCTGCAGCGGCGTCATGTCCGCGTCCAGCACCGGCTTGACCGCCACGATCTCACGCAGCGGCACGGCCGTGAAGCACAGCACGACGACGACCACGCCGACCGCCAGCAGCGCCGTGACCAGAAAGCGGTTGGTCCACTTGATGACATTCGGCCCGCCGAGCGCGATGAGCGTGCCGAGCACAACGCACAGGCAGCCCAGTACCGGACTCCAGACGGCCGCGTTGAGCACGAGGCCGAACTTCGCCGCAAGGTTGATCATCGACGAGGAAAACAGGCTCGCCGCGACCGCGTACCAGCCGAAGTTTGCCACGCTGATGATCGTGGACAGCACAGCCACGCCGCGCCGCCCCAGCACCGAGCGCAGCCAGATCCACAGATCAATGCCGTAGCGCGTGGCAAAGATGACGGGCAGGCACTCGATGAACACCCAGACGATGTTGAAGCAGAAAATGTTGATGAGCATTCTGCTGAAGGAGAGGTACTGCGCGACATAGGCGCCCTGCGTATAGCACCACGTGGCGATGGCAAAGCCGCTCGTGGACAAAAACAGATCCAGGAAGGAATACTGCCGGTCGCCCTTGAGCATGGGCACAACGCCCGTAACGGTCTCCTGCCGGATATAGCTTTCTCTGTCTGTCATGGTTCAGCCTCCCAGCATGCAGGTCACGATCAGCACCAGACTGGCCGCCACGCTGGCGATGATGATGCCGTAATCGACCCGGGTCATTTTCTTGGGGAACTCGTAGGTGTCGGACTGCATGATCTCCAGCCGCCGCTCGGTCTCCTCGTAGATGAGCTGTTCAATCGAGCCCTGCTGGGCCTCTGTCTTCTGCTTCAAGCAAACTCCTCCTCATGGTCATATCGCTCCAGCGTCAGCCGGGCGTATTGCTTTGTGTATTTATACCAGATGTAGAGATACTCGCCGACGTGCTTGGCGCACGCCTCCTGATACAGCCCCCACAAAAACCAGAAGTAGGACGCCATGGCCACATAGCCGATGTAGTGGCGCAGCTCCGCCCCCGTGGGCGCGTGGCCGAGATAGCGTGCGATCACCTGCTCCGCCTCCTCGGGCGTGTAGTCCGAGCAGGCGATAAATGTGCCGATGTCGCAGCCAGGGTCGGCCATGCCGGCATATTCCCAGTCGATCAGGTACATCTTCCCCTGCTTGTCGATCAGGAAGTTTGGGTTATAGCTGTCGCAGTGGCAGGCGCACAGGGGGACCGCGTCGCCCTTCAGGCGCTCGTGCAGCGCGCACATCGTCTCGTGCAGCTCCTGCATGCCGGTAAAGTCGGAGACGTCCGTCCCCTGCAGCAGGTCGAGAAAGCCGTTGATCTTCTCCCAGATGTCAAACCGGCCGTCGAGCTGTATGCCGCTCGTGTGCAGGCGGCGCAGCATACGCAGCGCCGTGTCGACCTGCTCGGTGTTGTGATAGTCCAGAATGGCCGCGTCCTCGATATAGTGCGAGATCTTCCAGCCCTTGGCCGCGTCGATGTAGAGAAACGTGTCGTCGAGCCCCAGCGCCTTGGCCACCTCCAGCGCCCGCGCCTCGGCCGGGCGGTCGATGTAAGCCTCCGTGCCCGCACCGGGGTGGCGGTACACGTAGTCCCGGCCGTTGCACGTGAACTTGAACGACAGGTTCGTCAGCCCCGTCTTGATCGGGATAATGCCGTGGATGCTGTCCGGTGTGCAGTGGAGCACGGCGCAGATGTTGTCGAAAATATACGAGTCGGTATTGGTGACATAGGCGCTGTCAAACGCCCGCAGCTCATCGAGCGAGTCGAACTCATGGATGCCGCCGGGATATTTGCGGATGTACATCTCCAGCTCGCTGATGTGCCGGGCGTACAGATCCTCCCAGAGCCCCGCCCGTGTGACCGGGCTGTCATACTCCCGCTCGAGGATCTGCGTGAACTTCTCGCTGAAGCTGCGGTCGAAATAGACGTGGCCGAACATGTACCACGCGTCGCTCCCGCCGACCTGCACGCCCGTGATGCGGCCCTTGCGGTTCGTGACCATGCAGTACTCGTCCGTTTTGCCCGCACTGTAGAGCGACGCGTAATACGCCTGATACACATAGGGCTCAAACGGGTTTTGCTCAAAGTAGTTGTCCGAGGAGCAGATGAAGGTGTTTTTCAGCCGGTCGCGGACGAGCATGAGCGTGGAGGGGTTGTTGTAGCGGTGGTAATCCTCGTTGATGACGATCTTCACATGGAAGCGGTCCTCGAGGTAAAACAGCTTTTCCTTCATATAGCCGACCACGACCGTGATGTCGTCGATGCCCGCCGCCTGCAGCTGGCGGATCTCGCGCTCGATGAGCACCTCGCCCTTCACCTTCAGCAGGGCCTTCGGCTTTTCATACGACAGGGGGGCAAAGCGCGAGCTCATGCCCGCCGCCATAATGACAGCGTTGTCCACCCGGTACGGCGCGAGCGCCGCAAGCCCCGCATCCGTGATGCGGTTTGCCCCGTCGAGACAGCCCATGGCGCTCAGCTCCTTGACCAGCCCGTTCACGGTGCCGAGCGCTTTGCCGGTGCCCTGCGCGATGGCGCGCTGCGAAAGCGCCGGCTCGCCCGCGGGACGGGCGGCAATGTAGCTGAGCAGCGCAAACTGATTTTTTGTCAACAAGATCGTCAGACTCCCTTGCGTTCATTTTCTTGATATGCAATGCGCATTATGAACTTGTTTCCCGGATTTGTCAAGCGCATTTAAAAACCATGTCGGAAATATGTGCAGATTCCCTTGTGTTTCGAATTTCGACATTATATAATGAAAAAATGTTGTAAAGGATGCGTTTGCTTTCTATGGTCTACCTGGTGCTGATATATGCCCTGATCTACACACTGGGCGAGTTCGTTTCCCGCAGGATCGGCCTGCCGCACAGCGTCACCTTCGCGGGGCTGGCGGTCTTTCTCGCGGCGGCGCTGATCCTTTACCGGCGCAGATACGGTCTCGGCGCCTGCCGCCGGGGGCGGAAGCGGTGGCCGGGGCTGCTGTTGCTGCTGCTCTGGCCGGCCGGCGATCTGGTGCTGGCCGCCTGCGGCCGCAGCGCCGCCGCGGACGGGTTTTTCACCTGCGGGATGTACGTCGTGTGCGGCATGGCGGAGGAGCTGGCTTTCCGCGGGTATCTGTGGGAACATACGCAGCGGCTGCGGCCGCTGACGGCGGCCGTGCTCAACGCGGCCGTGTTCGGCGTGTTCCACGCCGTCAATCTCATCGGAGGCGCACCGGGCGCCGTCGGCATACAGGCGGTGTGCGCCGCCTGCACGGGCTTCGCCCTGTGCGGGACGGTCGCCTATTACCGCTCCATCGTGCCGGCGCTGGGCATCCATGCGCTCATCAATCTCTTCGGCGGACTTTTCCCCGCCGATGACCTTCGCGGCGCCGGGCTGCTCGTGTCCGGGTTCTGTGCCGCCTGCAGCGTGCTCGTCGGGCTGTGGATGCTACGGGCAGAGGAGAACGGAAAACATGAAACTGTACATTGATCCTGGCACGGGCAGCATGCTCTTTGCCATTCTGATCGGCATCATCGGCGCACTGAACTTTGCGCTGCGGGGCTGGATCATCAAGCTGCGCTTTCTCCTGAGCGGCGGAGAAAAGACCGCCGTCGACCAGGAAAAGCACCCGCTGGCCGTCTTCGTGGACGACAAGCGCTACTGGAACGTGATGGAGCCCGTGTGCCGCGAGCTGGACCGGCGCGGGCTGGACGTTGCGTATCTGACGGCGTCGCCCGACGATCCAGCGCTGCAAAACCCCTACGCGCACGTGCACGCGGAGTTTCTCGGCGAGGGCAACAAGGCCTTTGCCAAGCTCAACTTCCTGCGCGCGAACGTGCTGCTGTCCACCACGCCGGGGCTGGATGTCTACCAGTGGAAGCGCTCGCCGGGCGTGGACTGCTATGTGCACATCCTGCACGCGGCCAACGAGGTCGCCGGCTACCGGATGTTCGGCATCGACTATTACGACACAGTCTTCGTCTCCGGCGACTATCAGATCCGCGACCTGCGCGCGCTCGAGGCGCTGCGCGGCCTGCCCGCCAAGGAGGTCGTGAAGATCGGCATCCCCTACATGGACGAGATGAAGCGGCGGCTGGACGCCGCCGGCCCCATCGCGCCGCACAGGACAACGGTGCTCATCGCGCCGTCCTGGGGGCCGAGCGCGATCTTCAGCAAATACGGCGGCAAGATCATCGACAAGCTGCTCGCCGGCGGCTACCATGTCATCATTCGCCCGCACCCCCAGTCGTACAAGTCGGAAAAGGACATGATCGACAAGCTCATGGCCGCCTACCCGGACTCGGAGGATCTGGAGTGGAACCGCGACAACGATAACTTCGACGTGCTCCGGCGCGCCGACCTGCTCGTCTCCGATTTCTCCGGCGTCATCTTCGATTTCACGCTGGTCTTTGACAAGCCCGTCATCTACGCGGACACGAAGTTTGACAAGAGCCCCTACGACTGCTGGTGGCTCGACACGCCGTACTGGACGTTCGAGATCCTGCCGCAGATCGGCCAGCAGCTCACCGAGGACAACTTCGACACGCTCGGCGACATGGTGCAGCAGTGCCTGACCGACCCGAAATACGCCCAGGGCCGCGACACGGCAAGAGCGCAGACCTGGGTCTATCCGGGCGAGGGCGCCGTGCGCGCCGCGGACTATCTCGAGCAGAAGGTGAAGGAACTTACCGCAACGCATGAGGAGAAAGAACCGTGACATTTTTTCAGATACTGGATTCCCTGCTGCTGCAGCCGCTGCAGCTTTTGTTTGAGGTCGTCTATGTCAACGCCAACCGCGTGATCGGCAACCCCGGCCTGTCCATCATCGTGCTGAGCCTGGTCATGAACTTTCTGGTGCTGCCGCTGTACATGCGGGCCGACGCGCTGCAGGAAGAGGAGCGCGACATGGAGGCCCGCCTGCACCGCGGCGTGACGCACATCAAAAAGACGTTCCGCGGCGACGAGAAGATGATGATCCTGCAGACCTACTACCGCCAGAACCACTATAAGCCCACGTATGTTCTGCGCAGTGCGGTGTCGCTGTTTCTGGAGATCCCGTTTTTCATCGCCGCCTACCGCTTCCTGTCCGGGCTGGAGCTCATCAAGGGCGTGTCCTTCGGGCCGATCGCCGACCTCGGCGCCGCCGACGGGCTGATCGCCATCGCCGGCGTGCACATCAACCTCCTGCCCATCATCATGACGGCGGTCAACCTCGTCTCGTGCATCATCTTCACGAAGGGCGCAACGCCCAAGACGAAGATCCAGCTGTACGTGATGGCGGTGTTCTTCCTGTTTTTCCTGTACACCTCCCCCGCCGGTCTGGTGTTTTACTGGACGCTCAACAACATCTTCTCCCTCATCAAGACCATCTTCTACAAGCTCAAGCATCCGGGGCGGGTGCTCAAGATCCTGGCCGCCGTCGCCGGTGCGGCGCTGCTGGCGCTCGGTCTCGTGCGCTATTCCTTCTCCGAGCGGCCGGTCGTCAAGGCCGCGCTGCTGCTTCTGGGCGCGGCGCTGATGCTGCCCCTGATCGTGGGGCTGATCCGCACGAAGAAGCCCGCCGCCGGCAAGCCCGCCACCAAGCCGAACGCAAAGATCTTCTTTGGCTGCGCCGCGTTCCTGGCGCTGTTCATCGGCGGGTATATCCCGGCGTCCGTCATCTCGTCGTCCGCGCAGGAATTCGTGAACGTGCAGATGTACTACAGCCCGATCTGGTTCGTCATCAACAGCCTGTGCCTCGCCATCGGCACCTTTGTCATCTGGTTCGGCATCTTCTACTGGTTGGCCAGCCCGAAGGGCAAGGTCGCCTTTGAGAAGGTTTTGTGGATGCTCGTCGGCGTCGCCATCGTGGATTTCATGTTCTTCGGCAAGTACCTCGGTGTGCTCTCGTCCACGCTCAGCTTTGAGGGCGGCATGCAGTTTGCGCCGGCCGAGCTCTGGGGCAACCTGCTCGCAATCGCGGCCACCGCCGGCGTCATGTATCTGGTCTATCGGCGGTGGAGCAAGCATGTATTCAAGGCAGCGCTCGCGTTCGTTCTGGCCATTGCCATCATGCTGCCGATCAATATCGGCAGCATCCACTCGCAGATCAAGAGCATCCACCAGACGATGGAAGAGAGCGGCGGTGTGCCGGAATACACCATGAGCAAGACCGGCAAAAACGTCATCGTGCTCATGCTCGACCGCGCCGTGGGCGCATTCCTGCCGTATATTTTCAACGAAAAACCGGAGCTCCAGGCGCAGTTTGACGGCTTCACCGCTTATACGAACGTCGTCTCCACCGGCGCTTTCACGAACATGGGCACGCCCGCGCTCATGGGTGGATACGAATACACGGTCGACCAGATCAACCTGCGCAAAGATGAAAAGCTGGTCGACAAGCACAACGAAGCGCTCAAGATGATGCCGGTCCTGTTTGACCAGAACGATTTTGACGTCACGGTCTTCGACCCCATCTACGCCAACTACCAGTGGGTGCCCGACCTGTCCGTCTTCTCCGATTACCCGGACATTCACCGCTATATCACCTTCGGCGCCTTTGAATCGGACATGAGCCCGAAAAACTGGGTCAGCGCGAATATGCGCAATTTCTTCGGTTACAGTCTCATGAAGGTGTGCCCCGTCGCTGCGCAGTCCATCCTCTATGACAACGGCAACTATAACCGCAGCAGCGTGCAGACGGAGGAGGAGGAAAATTTCGTCGAGCAGACGATCACCAGCCCCCACACCGCCACCGGCATGGACGCCACGTTCCTCAAGGGCTACCATGCACTGACCCATCTCCCGACGATCACGCAGACCACCAAGAGCGGGGACAACACGTTCCTGTTCATGACCAACGACACCACGCACTCCCCCGTGCTGCTGCAGGAGCCGGATTATTCCGTTGCCGGCACCATTGATAACACGGAGTATGACAAAACGCACGCGGACCGTTTCACCGTTGACGGCAAGTCGATCACCATGGAGGAGGATGTCCAGTTTGCGCACTATGACCCCAACGTGGCCTCGCTGATGCAGCTCGGCAAATGGTTTGACTATATGCGCGAAAACGGCGTGTACGATAACACGCGCATCATCCTCGTCGCAGATCACGGACGCGGCCTGTACCTCAATTGGGATCGCGTTATCGACAACGGCCCCGATACGGACTTTTTCTTCCCCCTGCTGATGGTCAAGGACTTCAACGCCGAAGGGTTCTCGTTCTCGGACGAATTTATGACCACGGCCGACGTGCCGACACTGGCGACAAGCGGGCTGATCGACAACCCGACGAACCCCTTCACCGGCAACGCCATCAATGCAAACGCCAAATATGACCGGCCGTTTTATGCATTCATGTCCTACGATTGGGACACTTCCAAAAACAACGGCAACCAGTTCTTCCCCGGCACATGGTACCGGGTTGACAATCAGAATGCGCGCGACAAGCGCAACTGGGTCATGGTCGGTGAGAACACCGTCCTGCCGGACGCCCTGCGCTGACCCCGCCGCGCCCACACGGGCGCGAGGATCGAAACACATGGACTGTCACCGTGTCCACCTGCAATCTGACAGTCGCGCCCCAACCGGACGGCTGCCGGAGGAACGGTAGAAAGACATCGAAGACTTTGCCCGGCAAATCACCGCAGAAAACAAGAAAGAGGAGCAGGATTGAGTTCCTGCTCCTCTTTCTTTGCTATTCTGTTTTTCTTTACGCTGCGCGCAGCAGTGCCAGCGTCAGCCGCAGCTTTTGTTCGCTTGCTTCATCCAGAAGCTGCTCGATCTCGCGCCGTAAGTACGACGTCCATTGCTCATCTGTCATGGTTCTCCCTCCATAGTTCTTCTACTGTCGCGCCCAGCGCCCGCGCGATCCGCATCGCAAGGTATACGTTGGGCGCGCTTTCTCCGCGTTCGATTGCCCCTAGTGTGCTATGGCTGCACCCCACTTTCTGCGCAAGCCAGCGCTGACTTACGCCCTTGTATAACTTGTATAATCTATAGTAACGTACGTTGTTCCGCATATTGGCACTACCTTACCACATTTTTGCGGCTGCGTGTCGTTTTTGGCCGGTATTCCGGCCGGAAAATTTCCGTTTTCGGGGATTTTGTTGCAGAAAGCGGAAAGCTGTGCTATCTTGATGGTGCAAGCCGCTTGCGGTATTGTGTCACAGGCGGAAAACAATATGCAAAAAGGGGGAAGCGTTGTGAATTATCAGAATGCCACGCCGGAAATACAGCGAAAACGGGTGCCAAGGAAGGCGGCCGTCGTTGCGCTCTCCGTGCTGTCTGCCGCGCTGGCCGTCTCCTGCTGCCTGATGGGCTATCATCTGCAGTGCACGCAAAAGAGCCTTTCCGTCTCGCAGCGCCAGGTCATAGAGGCCGCGTCCTATCTCCGCTATGCAGATTCCGTAGTCGATGACTACGCCGACCGCATCGAGACTTACATCCAGTACCCGACGTATGCGCGTTACGCAGAGCGGTATAATTTCAGCAGAACATTTGAAAGCTACCAGCACGATCACAAAGTTCCGGAGCCGAATCCGTACCCGTGGAACAAAGCCATACCCATTGAAAAATAACGCGGGTGGAACGAGCGGGAATGAATATACAAAAAGGGGGATATGCAAATGCGGAAACGCGGGATTGCTGCGTCGCTGGCCGCTGTGCTGCTCTCGCTTACTTTGTGCGGGTGCTGGCAGGACAAATGCTACAGCGAGGACGATTACAAGCGAAATTATGAGGACGGGTTTTATGCTGGTGTAGACGCGGCAAATAAAGCGGACGCAGCTTGCCTTTTGGACGGGCCGGGCAGTGGCATCGGCGTGAATGCGGAAATACTGGACAGCTATCTGGCGGGCGAGGGCGTCTACACCTACGATGACGCGAAAGACGCAATAGAAAGCCTGTATCGCTGCTATGACGAGCTGCTGGAATTGTACGGCGAAATCGAAGATGGTCGCGTAGACGTGTATCGCCCGGACTGAGGAGGCTACAAGATGAAAGTACCTAAACCGCGAAAGCTGGCAAGCGGGACGTGGTTTATCCAGATGCGCCTCGACGGAGAGAGCGTGCCGGTGTCGGCGGCAACGCGGACGGAATGCGTGGATTGAAATCGGTGCGGTGGCTCCCGGGCGGCGCACCCCACACGGGGTGCGCGGATTGAAATTCGATCATCGTGCAGGGCTTCTCTTTCCAAATCGTCGCGCCCCGCGCAGAACGCCCCCAACGGCAGACGCCCCGGACTGCAAATGCAGTCCGGGGCGTTCATATAAAAGGAAGGCATGCTCTGCCGAAAGAACGAGATCGGAAGCGCGCGGACACCGTCGCGCAACGGGAGAAGAGGTACCGTGAAAGATCGAAAAGAGACCTCTGGGCCTGCACGCTTCCAAATGAGGGGGTATGTTCAGCATAGAACAAATTACGCCACAAGGAAAGCCACGGAACCGCAGTTTCGTGGCTTTTTGCCTCACTTATGCGTTTTTGTGGTCTAATGTGTGCTCCCACGCATCGCCGAGCTCCTTCCACCGGCCCATGATATCCTTCCACAGGTGCAGCGCCCAGGGCGCAAACACCTCCGGCGGCGGGCAATCCGGCCGGCTGAGCCAGTTTTGAATAATATCCATGACCACATCCGACATCTTCCCGGACATGAACGCCTCGTTCTGCGGATCGGAAAAGAGGTCGGAAAAGTCCGCCTGCAGGTACGGCCGCAGCCGGGCGCAGAGAAAGTCGTGGAACGAATTCTGCCCCGTGAACGTGAGCGCGCGGGCATAAAACGCGCGGTCGGCGTACAGATACGTGCACACGCGCCCGAAGAGGTCGTACAGGCCCGGCTCATCGTCGCCGATGGCCTTCTGAAAGCCCTTGTCGTAGATCCACGTCACGAGCTGGTACTTGTCCGTAAAGTGCCGGTAGAACGTGCGGCGGTTGATCTCCGCGGCCGCGCACAGATCGGTCACGGTGATGTCCGCGAAGTCGCGCCGGAGCATGAGCTCCTTGAGACTCTCGGCGAGCACTTTTTTCGTTGCGGATTCGCGCATGGCGGCCGCCCCCTTCCGATATTGCTGCCGCCAGTATACCGCACACATGGCAAAACTGCAACAGACCCTGCCGCGGATGCGGCAGGGTCTGTGCATAAGGAAAAAAGAAGGGAGGGGAAAGAATGATCACTTTGCAAATGCCTGCGCGAGCTCCTGAGTGACGCGCAGATACGTCTCGATGTCCGCGACGGTGTGGCAGTGCAGCGGCGAGACGCGGATCGCACCCGTGAGGCCGACGGCCTCGACGATGCGCTTGGAATACACGCTGGTGTTGACGCGCTCAAAGGTCGTGACGCCGCGCTTCTGGTACTCCTCGACGCAGCGGGTCATGTCCAGCCCGTCGATGCCCATGGCAACGATCAGGTCGCGGTGCGTGAGATCCTCGGTGTCAACATACACGTGTACGCCGGGGATGTGGCGCAGACCGGGCACGTTCTGCGTGCCCTCGAGCATGGTGTGCAGCAGCGCGCGCTCCTGCAGGTGGATGTGCTCCATGCCGGTCACGAACAACGTGCGACGGTCGTCCGACTGGATGAAGTGGCCGCCGAGCCAGCAGACATAGTCCACCACGGCGCTCATGGCCGCGAAGTTGCCGGGCGTGGGCGAGCCGAGCTCCCAGACGTCGGCCGGGCGCTGCAAGACCTTGCGGTGCGGCAGCTTGGCCACGCGATCGGACACGTAGCCGTAGCCCATACCGCGGGTGCCGAAGAATTTATAGGGTGCAAACGTCGCGCCGTCGACGCCGAGGGCGTCCACGTCGAGCACGGCGTGCGGCGCGTGCTGCACGGCGTCGGTGACGATGTAGATATCGGGGTTGATCTCGCGCGCAGCCTTGACGATACCGGCCATGTCCATGATGCTGCCGGTGATGTTCGAGGCATACATGATGCTCAGCAGGCAGGTATCCGGCGAGACGACGCGGCGGATCTCCTCGACGTCGATGCCGCCGGTCTTCGGGTTCGCCTGCGCGACGCGAAATTCCTTGCCGGTCTTGTCGCAGTAGTATTTCACCGCGTCATATGCCGACGGGTGCTCGAGCACGGACGTGACCGCGCTCTTGCCGGGGCAGTTTTCCAGGATGGCGCCGACGATCTGGAACATCGCCTGCGAGGCAGTCATCTCCGAGATGAGCGCGCCGCCCGATGCGCCGAAGACGATGTGCATGATATCGTCAATGCCGTGCAGCTGCACCTTTTTGAGCGCGCGGGAACGATCGTGCAGCCGCTCCGGGCAGTCCGGGAACGCCTGGTACTTTGCCTGCGCCTCGACGGACGCCTTCAGGCGCAGCGAACCGCCGGAATTTTCAAAGAACAGGCGCTGGCCGAATTCCGGATCCGCATCCACATAGTAAAAGCGATCCTTGATCTCCGCCGACAGTGCAGGATCAAACAGCAGACCTTCGTTGAGATTTTGCATGGTTTTCTCCTTCCAAATGTAACAATCTGAGCGGGTGCGGCGCGGCGGCCGCACCCGAAATCGTCATTTCTCTTCCGCAGCCGGGGTCTCGGGCGCGGCGGCGGTGCCCTTTTCAAAGTGGCGGCCGATGCCGGTGATCGCACTGAGCAGGAACAGCAGGATCAGCAGCCAGCTGTGGAAGTTATATGGCACGTAATCCAAAAACGAGAACGACTCCGAGACGACGCCGCTCGCGATCGCGAGGCTGACGGCGTTGAGGCCGACGGGGTTGTACGGCACGATGCCGGCAAGGCCGGTCGCAATGCCGTCCATGAGGTTCGAGCCGCGGGTGCGCTCGATGTTGTGCGTCTGCAGGAGCTTGCGCACGACCGGGCCGACGAACAGGATCGAGATGGACGCAGCGCCGATGGCCACGCTGCCGATGACGCTCAGCAGGATGGTGACGAGCTCGGCCTGACGCGGGGTCTTGCTGGCGTTGTTGAGCTTTTCGAGCAGCATGTCAAACACGCCGCTGCGCTTGAGCATCTCGAGCAGCGCGAACATGAAGAAGCTGAAGCAGATGACATTGAGCATGCCGGTCAGGCCGGCGCCGATGGGGCCGGTGGCCGAAAACAGCGTCGGCACATCGAGGAAGCCGAACACCAGGCACAGCACAAAGCCGACCAGATCGCAGACGATGAGCGTGCTGATGAGGTTCCAGCCGCGGAGCATCAGGATGATCATGATGACCGGGATGACGAGCATGACGAGCGTCTTGGCATAGGCGGGGTCGATGACGTCCGGCAGCGTGACGGACGTGGACGTCTTGATACCGACGATGATGAACAGCACGGCGGAAATGACGCCGGCGATCAGCGAATACGGCAGACGGGTGCGCACGACGTCGCGCACTTCCGCGTCCTGCGTGAGCGCGGAGGCGATGGTCGTGTCGGAAATGGGGGCGAGGTTATCGCCGAAGATCGCGCCGCTGACGATGGCGCCGACCACGACGGAGGGATTCGCACCGACGGTCGCCGCGACGGGCAGCAGCACCGGCAGCACGGCGACGATGGCACCGTTGGACGTGCCGCAGGCCGTCGAGATCAGCAGGCAGACGAGAAACGCCACCAGCGGCAGGAAGCCCGCGCTCAGGCCGAGCTTCATCACAAGCCAGGTCAGGCCCTGAATGAGGCCGCTCTGGCGCAGCTCCTGCGACAGGATGCCGGCCAGCAGGAACGCGAAGATAATGACACACAGCGTGTCGTTTTTCAGGCCGTCCACGACCGCCTGTTCAAATTCCTTTTTGTTTTTTGCCAGCAGGAACGCCACACACAGTCCGGCGAAACCTGCCATGCAGAACAACACCAGGGACACTTTCTTCATCGCGGCGATCACGATCATGAGGCACATGAAGACCAGCAGCGGCGCACACGCGCCGAGCGTGCCCCCGTAAAATTGCATACGTTTGTTTTTCTCCATTGTGAGGTCCTCCTCTCAAATAATCCAACACCGGTATTGTTGTATGCGGTATTTTTAGCTCTTTTATGCGTAAAAGTCAATTGAATTTTCAATGTTTTTCATGCACTATTGCATTTTCTACAATTTATACAGTATAATGTTGTTGCTACTGCAACATTCGTTGCGGTGCTGCTCACAATCCCCAGAAAAAAGGATGGTGTTCCCATGAGCGGTAAACTGGAACAGCGCATTCAAAGCGCGCATTTGACGCGGACGGAAAAAGTCATCGCGGATTATTTTCTCGAGCACAGCGGCTCGCTATATTTTTTAACGGCCAAGGACATCGCGCTTGCGCTCGGCGTGAGCGACACCTCGGTCATCCGCCTGTGCCGCACGCTGGGCTACCGCGGCTTCCGTGAGCTGCAGGAGAGCCTGCGCAGCGAGCTCTCACAGGTCATCGAGCGTGAAAAATACGTCATCCCGCAGCATCAGGTGCCGGACAAATTGCAAAAGTATCAGGATTTGAGCTCGTTTCAGTGCCTGCAGTTCGCCGTAGACTGTCTGCAGGAGACTTACCGCAAGAACGACCCGGAAAAATACGGGCAGATCGTGCGTATTCTGCTCGAGAGTGAGCACATCTTTGTCTCCGGCTTCCGCGGTCTGGCGGGGCCGGCGCGGCACCTGGGGACGCTGCTGTCGCAGTATACCCGGCACGTGGAGTATTTCTGCGACGCAGACACCCGCTGCGTAGAAAAGCTGCTCGACTACGGCCCGCACGACTGTGTGATCCTGCTCGGTGCCGAGCGCTACTCGCGCATGACGTGCGTACTGGCCGAGATGGCGCACGACGCCGGCTGCCGACTGATCGTCATCACCGACAAGCTCACCGCGCCCTTCGCCGGCGATGCGGACATCGTGCTTCTCGCCGATCTGTCCAGCCCCTCGCCCACAAACTCCTATATCGGCGTGAACTTTCTCATCGAGGCCATCGCCTTCGAGTTCAGCCGCACGCTCGGCGTATATCCGAAGCAGCGGCTGTCCCGGCTGGACGCTTACCTGTCCGAGCTGCAGCTGTACTGACCGGTGGCCAAAAAGCATTGCAATCGCAGGCATTTTTCGTTACAATAAAGGCAATCTGAAATTGGGAGGCCATGCCATGCATCCGCGCAACCTGCACCTGTATTTCTTCAGCCCCACGGGCGGCACGCAGCGCGTCGCCGGGCTCTTCGCGGAAAATCTGAACGCGGCCGACGCCTGCACCGACATCACCGTACACGCCGAGGCGAAGACGTTTTCTGCCGACGACTGCCTGCTCGTGTTCTTCCCGGTCTATGGCGGGCGCGTGCCCGGGCCGTGTCTCGCGCGCATGCGCGCCCTGCGCGGGACGGACACTCCGGCCGTGCTCGTGGCCGTGTTCGGCAACCGCGCCGTGGACGACGCTCTGCTCGAAATGCGCGATACGCTCACCCCGCTGGGCTTTCGCGTGGTCGCGGCGGCGGAGGTCATCGCGCCGCATTCGATCAACACCGACATCGCCATCGGGCGTCCGGATGCATCCGACCGCGCCAGGATCGCGGCGTTCTGTGCGCAGCTCGCGTCCAAGCTCGCCGGGGACGCGCCTGCCGGGATCACCGTGCCCGGAAACAAGCCCTACTGTGACTACAACGGTCTGCCGCTCAAGCCGACCGGCGGTCTGCGCTGCATCAGCTGCGGTCTGTGCGCGGACAACTGCCCCGCCGGCGCGATCCCGAAGGCCGCGCCGCAGAAGGTGGACAAGCATAAGTGCATCTCCTGTCTGCGCTGCATCCAGATCTGCCCGCAGTCGGCCCGCGGCGTGCCGCTGCCGCTGCGGCTGGCCGCGGCCGCCACGGTGAAAAAATACTGCGCCGGGCGCAAGGAGCCGAAATTCTACCTGTAACGGAAAACACCGCCCCGGAAGCGATCGCTTCCGGGGCGGCGCTTTGTTATCGGGCTTCGGCATCGTTCGCCGTATCCAGCCCCGCGAAGAAGGCGTCATACGGACAGCCGTAGAGCCGTTTGAGCGCGAGCAGCACGCTCACGCGCACATTGAGCTCACCCGCCTCGTATTTGGCGTAGGTCGTGCGGCCGATGTCGCAGCCGCGGCGCTGCAGCTCGGCGCACAGCTTCCCCTGCGAGAGGCCGCTGGCGTTGCGCAGGCGGCGCAAATTGTCGCCAAGATCGCGATCCCGCCGTACTCCATCTTCTCACCACCGCACAGCATTTTCTGACCAATATTGGTTGCAAGCGCTTTTATTTTATGCGGAAGCAGCCGCAAAAGCTGTCCGCAATACTGGTCAAGCGCAAAAAGGTGTGCCCCTCACCCCTCCGGCCTGCGGCCGAGGGCACTTTTGAGCGCGTTGCGCAGCGGGTTCGACCCCGGCGCGCCTTTTTCGCAGGCGGGGTAGCCGCAGTCCGCGAGCACGCGGCGCAGCTCCGCCTCGGTGACGATCTGCGGGTCATAGCGCACGGTCAGCTCCGCGCGCCAGAACGACACCGCCGCGTCGAGCACGCCGCGCGTGTGCAACAGGTCGTCCACGATCCACTCCGGGCACTGGCGGCAGTAGATGCCGCGCACATACGTCGTCAGGACTTTTTCTTCCATGGGAAACGTCTCTCCTTTTTGCCGCTGTCCTTGAGCCGCAGCGAGTGCATGAGCACGCCGATCGAGCTGGCCGACATGGCCGTGGCGCAGATGGACGGATGCAGCACGCCGAGCGCCGCGACCGGGATGCTGACGAGGTTATAAAACAGCGCCCACGTCAGGTTCTGGCGGATGGTGCGGATGGTCGCGCGGGAAATGTCAAACAGTTCCGGCAGCTTTTCCAGATTGCCGGACGGCAGCAGGATGCCCGCCGACTCGATGGCGATGTCCGACCCGCCGCCCATGGCGACCGCGCAGTCGGCCACGGCGAGCGCCGGCGTGTCGTTGATGCCGTCGCCGACCATGCAGACCGTTTTCCCCTGCGCGCGCAGGCGCTCGATGGCGGCGGCCTTCTCGTCGGGCCGCACCTCGGAAAGCACGTGGCCGATGCCGACCTCGGCCGCGATGGCCTCGGCCGTGCGGGCATGATCGCCCGTCATCATCCAGACCTCCTTGCCCGCCGCGCGCAGCTGCGCAACGACGGCGGCCGCCTCGCTCTTGCGCGTGTCGGCGATGCCGAGCGTGCCGAGCACGACGCCGCCGAGCGCGACGCACAGTTCCGTCTTGGCCTGCGCGCGCAGATCCGGCAGCGCGGTAAGCGCAGCCGTGTCGATGCCCAGCTCACGAAGCCACGTCCGGCTGCCGCAGACGACGGCCGCACCTGCAACCGTGCCGCGCACGCCGCGGCCGAGTGCGTAGGAAAAGTCCTCCGCCGGCGGCAGCGGCGCGTCGGACTGCTGCTGCGCATACGCCGTGACGGCACGCGCCAGTGGGTGATCCGAGCACTGCTCGAGCGCGGCGGCGAGCCGCACGAGCGTCTCCGGCTGCACGCCGCTGCACGGGCAGACGTCCGTGAGCGCGGGCGCGCCGTTCGTGAGCGTGCCGGTCTTGTCAAAGACGACGCAGTCGGCCTTGTAGGCGTTTTCAAGCTCCGCACCGCTCTTGAAGAGGATGCCGCGCTCCGCCGCGCGGCCCGAGCCGACCATGAGCCCCGTCGGCGTGGCGAGGCCGAGCGCGCACGGGCACGCGACCGACAGCACATCGCAGCAGGTGAGCAGCGCGCGCTCAAGGTTGCGCGGCGCAATGCGCCGGTACCAGACAAGGAACGTCAGCGCCGCCGCACCGATGACGCCCGGCACGAACCAACGCGCGACCTTGTCGGCAAAGCGCTGCACGGGTGCTTTTTCGCACTGGGCCTGGCGCACGATCTGGATGATCTGCTCGAGCACGGACGCCTTGCCCAGCGCCTCGGCCGAGACGATGGCCGAGCCGGAGCGGTTGAGGCTGCCGCCGATGACCTTGTCGCCGGGCGCTTTGTCCACCGGCATGCTCTCGCCGGTGAGCATGGACTCGTCGACCGCGCACTGGCCGCTGACGACCGTGCCGTCGACCGGTACGCGCTCGCCGGGACGGATGCGCACCCGGTCGTGCTCCGCGATCTGGTCGACCGGCAGCTCGACAAACGTGTCCCCGCGCTGCACCATGGCCGTGCGCGGCTGCAGGTGCATGAGCTTGCGGATGGCGGAGTTGGCCTCCCCGGCCGCGACCTGCTCCATATACTTGCCGAAGAGGATGAGCGAGAGCAGCACCCCGTCGGACGCAAAGTAGAGCTTGTAGCTGCGGCGCGGCGTGAACGTCACGTAAGCGCTGTAGAGATAGATGAGCGTGGACGAGAGCGAGATGAGAAAGTCCATACCGAACGTACGATTGCGCAGTCCGCGCCACGCGCTCTTGTAAAAATACCGCCCGGGGCCGAACTGCAGCGCCGTCCCGGCCAGAAACTGCAGCTTCGGGTGCATCTCGAGCATGAGCGGCGCCGTGCAGCAGGCCGAGGTCACGAGCGTCTTGAGCAGATCCATGCGCTTTTCCAGCTCCTGATCCGCGTCGCCGCCGCGCAGCTCGCCGGGCGTGACGGCGCAGCCCGCGACCGCGCAGGCCGCGGAGGGGCAGGACGTGGCCGTTTACTACGAGTACATGGAGTACGACCAAAACACCGGCGAAGACTTCTACGACCCGGACACCGGCCGGATCACGGGCAAATGGCGCGTGGGCGGCGGCTACCACGACGAAAACGGTGCGTGGCACGAGATAGAGGGCGAAGCGCAGTATGTGGACGCGCCGCCCAGCGGCGCGGAGATGCAGATCATCAACGCTATCTATCCCGTGGAGCTGATGGGCGATTTCAGTAATCTTCTGGTGCTGAACGCCGACCTGACGGTCTACGGAAACGTGGAGCGCGCGGGCATCCCCTATTACAGCGACCCCGGCATGGCCGCCGTCACCACCCTGACGGTCTACGGGGACATCGGCGAGCTAGACTTCCCTGCGGAGCATTCCGACGGCTGCTCCGTATATCTGACCGGCGACCTGCGGCTGGGCATTGCCGAGTACGACCTTGACGTGTCCTCCCTCGCCGACTCCCAGCGCTACTTCGCCTGGAAGGGCGACGGCACGACGCTGGCGGCGGTGGTGCTGGGCGGCCAGGCCACCCAGCCCACGTACAGCGGCTCGCAGATGCCCTACGAAGGCCCGACGCCGGCCACCTCCGAGAGCGTGGGCGTCACACTGCCGCCGTATGACGACATCATCGCGGCGGCGGGGCTGGCAGCGGGCAGCGTGGCCCTCTCCGTGCGGTCCGCCACGCTGGACGACGAGCAGAAGGGCGCCCTGTCCGCCTGCCAGCAGGCGCAGGGGTATAAGGGCCGCACCATCGCCGCATACAGCATCCGGGCGCAGGATCTGGTGAACGGCGGCACACTTGCGCCGCTGGAGACGCCCGTTCCCGTCACACTGACCATCCCCTCCTCCCTGCAGGCGGAGGGCGAGACGCTGGACATCTACCGGCTATGCCCCGGGGAGACGGGCGCCTATGACGTGACGGCGCTGGGCAGCTTTGCCGGGAACGCGGACAGCGTGGAGTTGCCCTTCGACCGCTCCGGCATCTATGTCATCAGCCGCACCGGCGGCCCGGACAGCCGCATGGTGTACCTTCTGGGCGGCGGCGCTGTGGCGGTGCTGATACTGGGC
>ENA-OUQG01000615-OUQG01000615.1-human-gut-metagenome-genome-assembly--contig:-NODE-615-length-21235-cov-9.746364_pt1 | contig 21235 bp, 12 predicted proteins | sample MGYA00237943_ERZ548823 | MGnify/ENA primary metagenome ERZ548823 (study PRJEB26490, sample SAMN05194731) | human gut metagenome | biome: terrestrial biome; feature: human-associated habitat; material... | reverse complement strand
AGCCGGGCAGCTCCACCGCAAAGCGGTAAGCCTTGGCGTCGTCCGTCTCGCGGATATCGGTCTTCATGAGGTTTCTTGCGTGCTTGCCGAACAGCGGGCTGTGACCGCCGAAGAAACCGTTCTCAAAGAAATCATCAAACATGTTTTCACCATAGATGCTGGGTACCATAATCAATTCCTCCATTCAAGATGAAATACGGGATTGCGATGGACAGGAGGCGCGGCGGCATGTTCCGATCGCACAAGCGTCAAGCGCTCGCAGCAACCAAAAGCGAACCGGCGATGCAATCGTTCTGCACACAGTTTTCCATGCGCTTTTGCATCCGCTTCCTTTTCATTTACCCCTTCTTTCCTTTTTCTGTAGCATAGTTTACCCTTTTCTTCTGCAAAGGCAAGCATCTTCTAGTACAACAAATTCAATTTCCATTGTGCTGAAAGCACAATGTTTCGTGAATATGTAGCATAGGTGAACTCCCACAGGAGCAAAACAAAAGCTTCCGCAGGGGACGCCCCGAAGGGTGCCTCCCGCGGAAGCTTATTCCTTTGCACCCTCGACCGCAGCGGCCCCGGCGCTCAGATCCCCGCACAGATCGCGCGGCGGCGAGCCGATGGTGCTTCCTACAGCGCAATATCGTCGGACGTCTCGCAGACGCCCTCGAGCGCAGGCCTCACCTTGCGCAGGAACGCATCCACCTGCTCCGGGCAACGGCCGATATAGTCCTCCGGCTTCAGCAGAGCGGCAAGGTCCTCCTCGCTCATGGAGAAGGCTGGCTCCGCCGCCAGGCGGCGCAGAAGATCGCAGGGCTCGCCTTCCTTCATTTTTGCGGAGGCTGCAAGGGAGCAGCGGCGGATGACCTCATGCAGCTCCTGTCGGTCTCCGCCGCGCTTGACGGCTTCCATCATCAGGTTTTCCGTGGCAATGAACGGCAGGTACTCGCGAACAGTCTTGTCAATGATCTTCTCGTTCACAACAAGCCCGCGCGTCACATTATTGCAAAGGCGCAGGATCGCGTCGGCGCAGAGGAATCCCTCCGGCATGGAGATGCGGCGGTTGGCAGAGTCGTCCAGCGTGCGCTCCATCCATTGAACAGATGCCGTCATATGGGCGTTGGCGGCGTCTGAAATGAGATAGCGGGACAGCGAACAGATGCGCTCGCTCCGCATGGGGTTCCGTTTGTACGCCATGGCGGAGGAACCGATCTGGTTTTTTTCAAAGGGCTCCTCCAGCTGCCGGTCATGCTGCAAAAGGCGGATATCGTTCGCCATGCGATAGGCGCTCTGGGCGATGGAGGACAGGCAGTTCAGGATGCGGCTGTCCACCTTTCGGGGGTACGTCTGCCCGCAGACATCAAAGCAGCGCTCAAAGCCGAATTCCGCGCTGATCTGGCGGTTCATCCGGTCGATCTTGTCCGTATCACCGTCAAAGAGATCCAGAAAGCTCGCTTCGGTTCCGGTGGTCCCGCGGCAGCCGAGAAATTTCATGTGCGCCAGCACATGATCCAGTTCCTCCAGATCGGAGAGGAAATCCTGCATCCAGAGGGTCGCCCGCTTGCCCACAGTGACGAGCTGAGCCGGCTGGTAGTGGGTATATCCGAGGGTGGGCAGCGATTTGTATTTCTCCGCGAAGGATGCAAGATTGTTCACTACGCCCAGCAGCGCTCCGCGAAGGTAGCGCAGGCCATCCCGGTAAAGGATCAGATCCCCGTTGTCGGTCACATAGCAGCTTGTAGCTCCCAGGTGAATCACGCCCGCGGCGCCTGGCGCCGCTTTTCCGTAGGCGTAAACATGCGCCATCACGTCATGCCGTACTTCCTTTTCCCGCTGCGCGGCGCATTCAAAATCAATGTCGTCGATGTGCGCTTCCAACTCCGCCACCTGCTCTGCCGTGATGGGAAGGCCGAGGTCGTGCTCGGCCCGGGCCAGCGCGGTCCAGAGCCTTCGCCATGTCTGGATGCGCTTTTCCTGCGAGAACAGATGCAGCATCTCTTCGGAAGCATAACGGGAGGAGAGGGGCGATTCATATTTTTCGTACATCATGGACACCTTTCTCTGATTGATTTTCTCAGCGGCAAGCGCTGTCGTATTTTTTCCTTTATCGTTCCTGTGCCATGCGCCCGCTCACCGCTTGATGTACGCATCTCGCTCCGCGCCGACGGATACGTACCCGATGTGGCAGCCGATGGCCTTTTCGATATACTCCACATAGGCCTGCGCCTGCTTGGGAAGCGCTTCCCATGTGCGGACGCCGGAGATATCGCAGCCCCAGCCGTCCAGATATTCCGTAACGGGCTTCGCCGTTTCGAGCGCCGCGGGGAAGGGAAACACATCCGTTTCCGCTCCGTTGACCACATATTTGGTGCAGACGGGGATCTTGTCCATATAGCTGAGGACATCCAGCTTGGTCAGCGCGATGCACGTGGCGCCCTGCGTCTGCACGCCGTAGCGCGTGGCGACGATATCCAGCGGGCCGACGCGGCGGGGACGCCCCGTCTTTGCGCCGTATTCAAATCCGGCCTCCCGCAGCCGGTCGGCCTCAGGGCCGAACCACTCGCAGACAAAAGGCCCCTCGCCCACGCAGGTGGAGTAGGCCTTCACCACGCCCACGACTTCGTCCAGCCTGGCAGAGGGAAGGCCGGACCCGACCGGCGCGTAGGCCGCTACCGCATTGGACGAGGTGGTGTAGGGATAGATGCCGTAATCCAGATCCCGCAGCGCCCCCAGCTGTGCTTCAAAGAGGATGCTCTTCCCGTCCTGCTGCGCCTTGCGCAGCCAGCTGCCGGTATCGCAGATGAAGGGTCTGAGCTTCTGCCCATAGGTGTGCAGATAATCGCACAGCTGCGCCATGGTATAGGGCTTTGCGCCGTAGACTTCGGTCAAAGTCAGGTTCTTCCATTCCAGCAGATCTTCCAGATGGCGGACCAGATATTCCGGATAGAAGAGCTCGCCGGCCTGGATCGTCTTTTTCTGGTATTTGTCGGAATAGAAGGGGGCGATCCCCTGCTTGGTGGAGCCGTACTTTTTGTCCTTCAGGCGCTCTTCCTCCAGTTCATCCAGCAAAATGTGCCACGGCAGCACCAGCGAGGCCCGGTCGCTGATCTTCAGGTTCTCCGGCGTCACGCTCACGCCCTTTGCGGTGACGTTTTCCATCTCGCCGCAAAGGCTCTTCATATCCAGCGCAACGCCGTTTCCCAGAATATTGACCACATTGGGCCGGAAGATACCGGAGGGGAGCAGGTGCAGGGCAAATTTCCCGTATTCGTTGATGACGGTGTGCCCCGCGTTTCCGCCGCCCTGATAACGCACCACAATATCATAGTCCTGCGTGAGCAGATCGACCATACGGCCTTTCCCCTCATCGCCCCAGTTAATGCCTACAATGGCACAAGTTTTCATAAAATGACCTCCTGAATCATATCATTTCATCATTCACGAGGCAAGCGCCGCTTTCGCGGCGCTGCCTCTTTTTTTCGTCTTATTCATCTGACGCTGAACATCAGATCTCCGTAGGTGGGGAACGGCCAGGCGCTTTCCGCGGTCAGCGTTTCCGCCTCGTCCGCAGCGGCCCGCAGCGCCGTCATCCGGGAGATCATCTCATCGCGGATGAAATCTGCGCCCTCGGTCACATCGCAGATCGTCTTAAAACCGGCGATCGCGCTGTCCAGCGCGTCGGCCTGTGCGTCAATGCTGTCTGTCACCGCCGCCAGCTTTTTGACAAGTCTTGTCTCATAGCCGCAGCTGATCTCGCCATCGAAGGCTTTCTTGTCGGCGGCGTCCCGCGCCACCCCCGCGCTGTAGTGTGCAATGGCCGGCAGGATCTGCTTTCGGGCCATGTCGCTCATGGTCTGCGCCTCGATGCACACGGTCTTGCAGTAATTGTCCAGCATGATCTCATAGCGGGAACGAAGCTCCGTCTCGGTATAGACCCCGAGAGAAGTCAGCATCTCAACATTCTTCGCCTTCAGAAGCTCCGGAATCGCGTCCGGGGCGGTGCGCAGATTGAGCAGTCCCCGCTTCTCCTCCGCCTCCCGGATCCACGCTTCATCGTAGCCGTTTCCGTTGAAGATGATCCGCTTATGCTCCTTGATGGTGCGCTTGAGCAGCTCATGCAGGGCGGTGTTGAAATCCTCTGCCCCTTCCAGTTCGTCGGCGTAGCGCTTCAGGGACTGGGCCACCGCGGCGTCGAGCATGATGTTGGCACAGGCGATGGAATCGGAAGAGCCCAGCATCCGGAACTCAAATTTGTTGCCGGTAAAGGCAAACGGAGAGGTTCGGTTGCGGTCTGTGGTATCCAGGATGAAGCGGGGGAGCACGTCGACGCCCAGCTTCATTCTCTTCTTTTCCGCACCCACATAGGCGGAATCGCTCTCAATGGCGTCCAGCACGGCGGTCAGCTCATCGCCCAGGAAGATCGAGATGACGGCGGGAGGCGCCTCGTTGCCTCCCAGCCGGTGATCGTTTCCGGCCGTGGCAACGGAGGCTCTCAAAAGTCCCTGATAGTCGTCCACCGCCTGAATGACCGCTACCAGGAACAGCAGGAACTGGGCGTTTTCGTGCGGCGTCTCGCCGGGAGAGAGCAGGTTGACGCCGGTATCGGTGGAGAGCGACCAGTTGTTATGCTTGCCGCTGCCGTTGACCCCGGCAAAGGGCTTTTCATGCAGCAGACACACCATGCCGTGCTTGGCCGCTATGCGCTGCATCATCTCCATGGTCAGCTGATTCTGATCGGTCGCGAGGTTGACGGTGGTATAGATGGGGGCAAGCTCATGCTGGGCCGGGGCCACCTCATTGTGTTCCGTCTTGGCAAGGATGCCCAGCTTCCACAGCTCTGCGTCCAGCTCCTCCATAAAGGCGGCCACCCGGGGCTTGATGGAGCCGAAATAGTGATCGTCCAGTTCCTGTCCCTTGGGCGGTCTTGCGCCGAAGAGGGTCCTGCCGGTGTAGCGCAGGTCCATGCGCTTTTCATACAGTGCCCTGTCGATCAGAAAGTATTCCTGCTCCGAGCCGACCGCGGGCGTCACGCGCCTGACCGTATCGTTGCCGAATAGTCTCAGCACCCGGAGGGCCTGCCGGTTCAGCGCTTCCATGCTGCGAAGAAGCGGCGTTTTCTTGTCCAGCGCCTCCCCGCCGTAGGAGCAAAAGGCCGTGGGGATGCAAAGTGTCTTTCCCTTGATGAAAGCGTAGCTGGTGGGGTCCCATGCAGTGTAGCCGCGCGCCTCAAAGGTGGCCCGCAGGCCGCCGGAGGGGAAGGATGAGGCGTCCGGTTCCCCGCGGATCAGTTCCTTTCCGGAAAATTCCATGAGCACTCTGCCATCCGGCGCCGGGGTGATAAAGCTGTCGTGCTTTTCCGCCGTGATCCCGGTCAGGGGCTGGAACCAGTGGGTAAAGTGGGTCGCGCCGTTTTCAACTGCCCAGTCCTTCATGGCGTCGGCCACCGCATTGGCTACCGACAGATCCAGCTTGTTTCCCTTTTGAATGGTCTGCTTCAGAGAGTGATATACCTCTCCGGACAGGCGCGCTTTCATCACGCGGCTATCAAAGACCATGCTTCCAAACATCTCCGGTACAGTCGTCATAGTAGCGTCTTCCTTTCGAAAAAATAAAAAGAGACACTGACGCCGCGGAAGGACTTGCCTCCGAGACGCCAGTGTCTCTTAACATTGCAAAATATACATCCGCTATGGTGGAAAGTCAATTGTCGGTTTGCTGAAAATCGCATTGCATTAAAAAATGATTTTTGGCAATTTCGATCCTGCAAAAATGCGTTTTCCCGTGTTTTCACCGCAAAACAGGGACTCTTCGCCTCGCCGCCCCGACCGCCGGAGCACGGAGCGTTTCCGATTTTTTTGCACTGGCGCTTCATTTGGGATGGAAAACTGACGGAAGCTGTGGTATGATATTTCATATTTTATCAAAGCATCGGGCAGTCTCGCGGCGCTTCTCTTTGCCGCGATTGCTCCGAACACGGCGATTTCAGCGTCAGATATACGCCTTGAATCGAGGAAAGCAGGTGCGAACATGAAGTACACGCCGGAAGAAGTGATACAGTTCGTTCAGGAGGAGAACGTCAGATTCATTCGTCTGGCCTTCTGCAACGTCTACGGAAAACAGCATAATGTGGCCATCATGCCCAGCGAGCTGGAACGTGCCTTTGCCTCCGGCATCGCCTTTGATGCCTCGGCGGTGGAAGGCTTCGGCGGCGAGATCCGCTCCGACCTTCTGCTCCACCCGGACCCCTCCACGCTGATCCAGCTTCCCTGGCGGCCGGAGCAGGGTAAGACGGTGCGGATGTTCTGCGACATCTCCCACCCGGACGGCAGGCCCTTCGAGCGGGACACGCGCAGCATTTTAAAGCGGGCGGTGGCGGATGCCGAGGCCCGCGGCCTGCGGTTTGCGTTCGGTGCGGAGATGGAGTTCTACCTCTTTCGACTTGACGAATACGGCGATCCCACCAGGATCCCCTATGACCGGGCGGGCTACATGGACATTGCGCCGGACGACAAAGGCGAGACGATCCGAAGGGAGATCTGCCTGATGCTGGAGCAGATGGGCATCCAGCCAGAGAGCTCTCATCACGAAAGCGGCCCGGGCCAGAATGAGATCGACTTCCGCTACTCAGACCCCCTCACCGCCGCCGACAATGCCGTTACCTTCCACGCGGCGGTGCGCACCGTGGCGGCGCAGAACGGGCTTTGCGCCAGCTTTTCTCCAAAGCCCCTGGCGGACCGGGACGGAAACGGAATGCACATCAACGTCTCGGTCAAATGCGACACGCTCCCTCAGCCGCTGCCCGGCGTCATCGCGGGGATCCTGGAGCATATCCGGGACATGACGCTCTTTATGAACCCCTGTGAGGAATCCTATCGCCGCCTCGGCCACGACAAGGCGCCCTGCTATGTGACATGGTCTGCGGAAAACCGCTCCCAGCTGATCCGCATTCCGGCAGCGGCGGGCGAATACCGCCGGGCCGAGCTGCGCTCCGCCGACCCAACGGCCAACCCGTACATCGCCTATGCGCTTTTGATCTACGCCGGAATGTACGGGCTCGACCACAACCTGCAGCTCTGTCCAGCCTCGGATTTCAACGTCTATGCCGCGCCCGCCGAGGTGCTGAGCGGGCTGAAAAAGCTGCCCGGCTCTCTCTATGAGGCGGCCGCGCTGGCCGGGGCAAGCGCATTCATCAGCAAGCATCTCCCGGAAACCGTGATCTCCGCCTACCGTCATCGCTGCGAGGCCTGATCGAACCGGGCGAAAGGAGGGGGAGAACATGGTCTTTCAGGAGCGAACATACAGTGTGCTGATCGTCACCGCCTCGGACAGCTTCACCGAGAAGATCATGCCGCTGCTCCCTGTGACGGATTACTGGCCGGTGACAACGGCGCACAGCAACAGCGAAGCGCGCCGCAGGATCGTGGAAACGGCGTTTGACATCGTGCTGATCAACGCGCCGCTGCCGGATGACTTTGGAATGCGTCTGGCGATCGATATCTGCACCGGAAGCGGCGCAGGGGTCCTGCTGATGGTCCGAAACGATCAATTCGACGACGTCTATGCAAGAGTCGTCGGCTACGGCGTGCTCACGCTGTCCAGGCCCACCAGTATGCAGATGGTCGCGCAGAATCTGAGGATCCTCTGCGCCACCCGGGAGCGGATGCGCCGAATGGAGGAAAAGCAGACCGCGGTGGAGGAAAAGATCGACGAGATCCGGCTGGTCAACCGGGCCAAGTGGCTGCTGATCGAGTGCCTTGGCATGACAGAGCCGGAGGCACACCGCTATATTGAAAAGCAGTCGATGGACCGGCGCGTCTCCAAGCGGGAGGTGGCGCAGGCCGTCATCAAGACGTATCAATAGCCGCCGCAGCGTATGCAGAAATGTTCGGATTCACAAAAAACACGGGTTGACAAACCGCCGCCATGCGCAGTAAAATACGAGCTGTTGAACGAAGGCGTTCGTCAAGGGGCTTTTGCCCCCTGACGGACGCTTTTTCTTTTTAAATTTCCATGGGAGGGCAGCACATGACAAAGTATATTTTCGTAACAGGCGGCGTTGTATCCGGATTGGGAAAGGGCATCACAGCAGCCTCGTTGGGGCGGCTGCTGAAGGCTCGGGGGCTGAAGGTGGCGGCTCAGAAGCTGGATCCCTATATCAATGTGGACCCCGGCACCATGAGTCCCTACCAGCACGGCGAGGTCTATGTTACCGAGGACGGCGCCGAGACAGATCTTGACCTGGGTCACTATGAACGCTTCATCGACGAGGATCTGAACCAGTATTCCAATCTGACCACCGGAAAGGTCTACTCCAACGTCATCTCCAAGGAGCGCCGGGGCGCGTATCTTGGAAGCACCGTGCAGACCATCCCCCACATCACCGACGAGATCAAGCGCTTTATCTACAACGTGGGCAGCAAGGCGGAGGCCGACGTTGTGATCACCGAGGTCGGCGGGACCATCGGAGATATCGAGAGCCAGCCCTTTATCGAGGCCATCCGCCAGGTGGGGCATGAGGTGGGCCCCGGAAACGCCCTGTATATCCATGTCACGCTTGTCCCCTACCTGAAAGCGTCTGGGGAGCACAAGTCCAAGCCGACCCAGCACTCCGTGAAGGAGCTGCAGGGGTTGGGGATCGCTCCGGACATCATCGTTCTGCGCTGCGACGAGCCCATCGTCGATTCAGAGATTTTTCGCAAGATCGCGGATTTCTGCAATGTGAAGCCGGACTGTGTCATCGAAAACCTGACGCTGCCCGTCCTCTATGAGGCCCCGCTCTATCTGGAACGGGCGAATCTGTCCGCGGTGGTCTGCCGGGAGCTGCGCCTATCCACGCCCGAGCCGGACCTGCGCCAGTGGCAGGCGATGGTCGACGCCATCAAAAGCCGCAGCAAATCGGTGACCATCGGCCTTGTGGGGAAGTATGTGCAGCTGCACGACGCCTACCTCTCCGTTGCAGAGGCGCTGCGCCATGCCGGGTTTGCCCTTGGCGCAAAGGTAGATATCCGCTGGATCGACTCGGAAACGGTCACGGCAGAGACGCAGGATGAGCTGCTCTCCCGCCTTGACGGAATCCTTGTTCCGGGCGGTTTCGGCAGCCGCGGCATCGAGGGGATGATTTTATCGGCGCAGTATGCGCGAGAGCATCACATCCCCTATCTGGGCATCTGCCTCGGCATGCAGATCGCCGTCATCGAATTTGCCCGCCATGTGCTCGGCCTCGCCGATGCTGATTCTGGTGAATTCGCCCCGGATTGCCGCCATAAGGTCATCGACTTCATGCCCGGTCAGGGCGAGGAGATCGACAAAGGGGGAACCCTCCGTCTGGGCAGCTACCCCTGCGTGATCGCCGAGGGAACGACGATGGCGCGCTGCTATCAAAGCGCGCAGATCCGGGAGCGCCACCGCCACCGCTACGAGTTCAACAACGACTATCGGGAGGCCTTGCAGGCGGCAGGCCTGACCATCAGCGGCCTCTCCCCCGACGGAAGGCTGGTGGAGGCCGTGGAGCTGAGCGACAGGCCATTCTATGTAGGCGTGCAGTATCACCCCGAATTCAAGAGCCGTCCCAACCGCCCCCATCCGCTCTTTCAGGGCTTCCTCGCCGCCGCATTGGAGGCAGGGAGCGAGCATAGCCCCTGCCGGAAATGAAAAACACCCAGCTCCGGCGGCTTGCGCAGGGATACGTTCCCCAAATAACATAGGACCGGCGCCCCGGAAAGCTAAGCTTTCCGGGGCGCCGGCTTGGAAAGAGGTATCTATCAGGGAAAAATCAGAACAGCACAGAGCCTCAAAAAAAGAAAATGTGCTTGCTTTTTCTGCCGATGTGTGGTATCTTACAGATGCGGCAGTTAGATGACTCTAACTTCATCGCGGCTGAGGCGCAAAAAAGCAGTGGCTGTTCTCGCGTTTCAGAGCAATACGCAGCCCATTTTGAGAAACCGCTTCCGGGCGGCTTTTCAAAAGGCCGCAGGTTAGAGTTATCTAACTTCATGCAATGACGAAACAAGGAGGCGAAAGCGAATGCCCGAAGAAATTCTGATCCGGCAGGGCGCGCCGACGCTCGCGGGCATCAAGACGGGGAGCCTTTTTCCCTGCCCTTGCGAGGATCGCGAGGCGCTGCTCTCTGATATCCGCCAGCTGAACCGGCGGCTGTCGCCAAAGGGGCTGTGCCTGCTGCCGATCCGCTTTCTGGCAGGGCAGGCGCTCCTTTACCTCTACCGCCCCGCCGAGCTGCGGCGCGACCTGCGGGACGCGCAGGCCTCCGAGCTGCTGCGCCGGGCGGGCTACGGCGAGGAAAGCTGTGCGCGCTGTGTGGCGCACCTTGCTCGCCGTTTCCGCGAGAGCGGAGAGTTCCCGCACGAGGTAGGGCTGTTTCTCAGCTATCCGCCGGAGGATGTGAAGGGCTTCATCGACCACCGCGCGAACAATTTCAAGTGCGCCGGGCTTTGGAAGGTCTACGGCGACGAGGAAAAGGCGCGCTTGCTGTTCGCAAAATACAGGAAATGCACGGAGATCTACTGCGCACTCTGGCAAAGCGGCTCGAAGCTCGAGCAGCTTGCCGTCGCGGTTTGATTTGATAAAATGCCAAGAGAAAGGAATTAACAAAAATGAAAACTGCTGTTGTTTATTGGAGCGGTACGGGCAATACGGAGGCGATGGCACGGGCCGTTGCCGAGGGCATGACCTCCGCGGGTGCAGAGGCGGTGCTGCTCACGCCCGCCGAGGTGCAGCCCGGCGATCTGAACGCCTACGACGCCATCGCCTTCGGCTGCCCCGCCATGGGCAGCGAGGTGCTGGAGGAAATGGAGTTCCAGCCGATGTTCGATGCCTGCAAGCGGAGCCTCGGCGGCAAGCGCACGGCGCTGTTCGGCTCCTACGGATGGGGCGATGGCGAATGGATGCGCACTTGGGAGAAGGATTGCAGCGACGCGGGGCTGAACCTCGTGTGCGAGAGCGTGATCTGCGCCGACGCTCCCGATGATGCGGCGCTCGAATCCTGCCGCGCGCTCGGCAGGGCTTTGGCACAGTAAAAAAGTTTGGGATGTTTTCCCGCAGCGTCGACCCCACGTCTTTAGATGACTTCATAAGAGAACAGCGTGGCGAAAGCCACGCTGTTCTCTTTTTCAGACGGTGAAGCAAGAGAATGCAAAGCAGCACTCCCGTTTGAGCTCTCCTTATTTTAAATCGCCGGCGGCCTTGATCTTCACACGGTTGGTGTTGCCGGGATAATAGGCCAGCGGCACATCCTCCATTTCGATGATCTCCACGGTATCCCGCACAGCACCGGCCTCAACAGCGAGTGCAATAGACTCATTCTTTGCCTTTTCCAGCGATTGCTCGCGGGGCAGCTTATCGTAGTTCATCAGCTTTTCATAGGTACCGCTGACCTTGGAAATTGCCGAACCGATGGCGTTGGCGCAGCCGAAATGTTCCGGCTTCAGGACCGATGCCGCACCGCCGATCTTCTCCGGCAGGATAATGGAGCCGCCGCCCACGAGGATGAGATCCACATCCGCGTTGGAGACCTTCATAGCATCCACGTTGTCTTCCACCAGCGCGCGGATGGCAGCCATGGCCTTGTCCGCCACTTCCTGAGGAATGGCTTCCACCCTGGACGCGTCCCCCAGCTCCACCATGCCGAGACGCACGGCAACACAGAGATCGAAGACACAACTTTTTTTAGTCCGCCCGCTCCGCCGATAACGCGCGCCTGTTGCAGGGACGGCAGCTTCAGCAGGTCGGATACTGTCACACTCATAATTTCACCTTCTTTTTGTTGGGGGCAGGTTTATGGGCGGCGTTCACAGGTTGGTCCTATTGAATGCGTCCCGAAAGCAGAGCCGCGGCAGCGGCTCTGCTTTCTGTATTGAACTCAGAGGACCTTAGGCGCAGCTGTTAATGCTCATGGCGATATCCTCGTGCAGCGGGTTGCCCTTCAAAGCGCCGTTGCCAATGGCGGGGTTGGAGCGCAGCTGCGCCGCGTCGAGCGAAAATGCGTGGTTATGGAAGATGGTCTCGCGTCCGCTGATGCCCGGCAGGATGCTCTTGCGCCCACCGCCGAAGCCTGCCATCACATGATGCGTCACCGCGCCGAGACAGACCACGAGGTCGGCCTCAGCCGCCGTGCGGTTGATAGAGACCGGCGTACCGTGCGGCGTGGTGCCGAGATAGACAAGATCCGGCGCTTCACAATCGTGGTTTTCAACCCTGACGCGCTCGTAGACTGCATCCGTCACCAGCGTGCGCAGCTCCCGTTCGTCGCCGCTGCCGTAGGCAAATGAATAGGTTTTCATACATTCCACCCCAACATACTGTGAAATAATATCAGGAGTATACGGCAAAGCGTCGGAAGATGCAACAGTAAATATTCATAAGATTTGCAAGATTATTGATAAAAATATAGAAAAAGCAGAAAACCAGTCCCCTAAACGGAGCGTTTCGGATGGGGCAGACGATGCCTTGACGGAAAGAATAAACCAGACCGACTCAGCACACGCGATATAGAAATCTTGCGGTGCAGACATCCATTTGATGGATGTCTGCACCGCAATACGGTTCTTAAAAACCAAATGGAAAAACTCAGCTTTTACCCGCAGTCCCTGCTTAGCCTTGATAGACTCTGTAGAGGAAGGTAACGATTTGGGCTCGGGTACAGATGTTATCCGGTTCGAACAGACCGCCGCCAATACCGTTTGTTGCACCGTTCTCTACCGCCCATGCCACAGCATCTGCATAGTAGCTGCCAGCGGGAACATCGCTGAACGTGGTCTTGCTGTCAACCGATTTTCCGATAGCACGGAACAGGAACGTCACACTTTGTGCACGGGTACAGGCGGCGTTGGGACTGAATTTGCCGCTGCCCGTGCCGGTGGTAATGCCGTTCTCTACCGCCCAAGCAACCGCTTTTGCATAATAGCTGCCGGCAGAAACATCAGAAAAACTGCCTGTGTTCTTCGGTTCGGGCGAACCGGCAGCACGCCACAGGAATGTGACAATCTGTGCGCGGGTACAGCTGTTGTCAGGTCCAAATAGACCATCGCCGATGCCTCCGGTGATTCCCTTTTCCTGCGCCCACCTCACAGCCTCATAGTAGTAGGCACTGGCAGCCACATCACTAAACATGCTTGCCGCATTTTCTTGGGCAAAGACTGCATTGATCTTTACCCTGCCGTTGGGCATGATAAAGGTATATTTTCCATTGCCCAGATCAGTCAATTTCAATTCATTGCCGCTCTGATCGGTAACGGTGAGATCATCCAGCTGATAGCCGTTGTCGGGTTTAACAGTGATGGTCACAGTATCGCCCTTGGAGGCACTCCTGGGGCTGATAGTCACAGAGCCGTTCTTGACAGCAGAAATAGACACCGCGCTGCCAAAGGATCCGGACGAACCGGAGGAACTGCTTCCGGAGCCGGAGTTAAGCAAGCGGACAGTGATTCCGTTTGCCTGCGCATACGCATAAATGGGAGCCGCTGCAGAGTCTGTCCAAATTGTGACATTAGGACTGTTCTTGCAGAGGTCAGCGCCAATATCCGTCAGACCAGAGCGAATCGTAACGGAATTCAATGTTGGGTTATAAGCGAGGGCTTCCGCGCCGATGCTCTTTACGCCGGTAGGCAGAACCAGCGTCTCCAGGGCAGTACCCAGGAACGCATGATTGCCGATTATCTCCACTGTACTGGGGATATTTACTTCCGTGAGAGCCGCACTGCTGGCAAAGGCAGCGTCCCCAATAGACACAAGACCCTCAGGCAGATGCAGGGTACGCAGCTGTTCGCAGACGGAAATGCTGTTGGAGCCAATATGCCGGATCGATGCCGGCAGCGTCAGACTCTCCAACGCACGGCAGTAGAAAAATGCGTAGTCGCCAATCCGCTCAGTCCCCTCTTTGACCGCAGTACTTGTCAAGCCACGGGGGCAGAAGAGCAGCGTCTTGCTGTCAGCACTGTACAGTAAGCCGTCATTGGCGGAGAACCATGGGTTTCCTTCGGTGACGGTAACCGCCGTGAGGTGGTTGCAGCCCAGCACATCCGAGCGCTCAAATGCATCTCCCGGATATTGGCGGCCCAAGTTTTTCAGTGTGGCGGGAAGATGGATTGCCGTCAGCGCAGTACAACTCATAAAGGCCTGCTGTTCCACGGTTTCTACGCCTTCCGGAATTGTGACCTCCGTCAATCGGACGCAGGCAGTAAACGCACCGCTGGAAATCGTACGCAGCGTGGTTGGCAGCGTCAGTTTCAGCATACCTTCACACTCGTAAAAGGCATCCTGACCGATGTATGTCACGCCTTCGGGAATGTTGACCTCTTTCAGCCGCCAGCAGATATAGAACGCACCCTTAGGCAGTTCGCGCAGGGTAGAGGGCAGCGTCACCATTTCCAGGCTTTCACAGGAGTTGAAAGCATATTCTCCCAAACTCTCCAATCCCTCCGGCAAAGTCAGGGAGCGCAAATGCGTGCAGTTTTCAAAAGCCCGGCTGCCAATCGTTTTCAAGCCGGAGTCAAAGGTAACCGCAGAGAGATTTCCACAGTGAGAAAAGGCATTGTCTTCAATATGCTGCAAGCTCTCTGGCAATGTTACTGTTTCAATATCCCAACGGTTCTGAAATGCGCCGGAAGCGATGCCGAGAACCGTCTTGTTCTCCACTGTGCCGGGAATGACAAGATTTCTGCTTTCGCCAGTATAGCCGGTGATGTAACCACGGTCATCCACCGTAAAATCGCTGATCGTTTCATCCCTCGTCACAGTCACCCTGCAGTCCGCATAGGGACCATCGGTTGAAATCACCCGAATTGTTGCAACCCCGGGAGCTACCGCAGTAACTGTACCATCCGCACTCACTGCCGCAATTTTGGTATCAAAAGATTTGAACACCAAATCCGTATGTGTTGCAGTTTCCGGTTGGACGGATGCACCCAGCACTGCGGTTTCACGCTGTTTGAGTGTCAGTTCCGTCTTGTCAAGTGTGACCTGCGTCACCGCTTCATAGCTGTCCAGCTTTTTGAACGTCAATTTGCAGCGGTCGCCCTTATCCGCCCGCTTCGTTGCCACATATTTTTCTGCAGCAGAGCCGGCAGCGCCGTACACCGTAATCGCATAATTGTAAGGAATAAATTCGTCCGCCAAAGTTGTTTCTGCGCCCAGTATCCGAACAAACAGGTTTTGCCCACCGTATTCAAAGTCAAAGGCATTTTTTCCAATAGAACTTACGCCAGCAGGAATGGTGACCTGCGCAATACGGGTGAGTGAAAACGCATTTTCTCCAATGGTCTTCAGCCCGCTGCCCAACTGAGCGGTTTTCAGAGCGCTGCAGTTGAAGAATGCATTGTTTCCAATGGATTCTACAGAATCCGGAAGTTCCACACTGATAAGAGCGGACTGTTTGAAGCCATAATCCCGGATCGATTGCAGCCCATCAGGCAATGCCACATGACTTGCCTGACTGCGATGGAACGCATAAGTGTCAATCACTTGTGTACCATCCGCCACCGTGACCGTGCCGGTGCGTCCGGCAGGGCAATAAAGCAGCGTCTTTCCATCGGCGGTATAGAGCAGCCCGTCCCGAGAGGAGTAATTCCGATTTCCCTCAGCCACGGTGATGGAAAAGAGGTCATCTGTCCCTGAGAATTGACCACTTTCATTCGCAGGGGCGAATACCAGCGGTGCAGCCGTACCGAGGCGCTCCAGAGTAGCGGGCAAAGAGACACTGGTCAAGCCTCTGCTGATACGCAGCGCACTGTCACCGATACTGACGACACCCTCCGGAATCTCAATGTGTGTGAGCCGATAGCACTGATAGAAAGCAAAGTCTCCAATCGTCTTCAGCTGACTGGTCAGACCGCTGGCAAACTGTACAGAAGTTAAACCGGTGCAGAGTTCAAATGCGTAAGCGCCAATTGTGGTGACAGAGGACGGGATGGCAATTTCAGTGAGGCGGCTATCCCCGTCAAAGGCACGAACGCCAATTACCTCCAGCCCATCCGGCAATGTGATCTCCGGCAGCTTGGTGCAGTAGGCAAAGGCAGACTCCCCAATTTCGCGCAGAGCGCTGCCGGTTTCAAAGATAACTTTCGTCAGCTGGCAGCCATAAAAGGCTCGCGCATCGATCTTCGTAACAGAAGCGGGAATCGTGACTTTTGTCACCTCCACTCCCTCTTCCCCTTCATCCGGACTTTCAAAAACAGCGGGGCCGATTTCCGTGACAGAAGAGGGAATCACAACCTCCGTCTTTGTTCCGTGATAGGCAACCAAAACGCCGTTTACAATCTCGAAATCCGAATCGATCTCATCGCCGTTTTTCAATTTCAAGGTAAGACCGTTGGCTCTGGCATATTGAGCCGCAGCCGTGTCTGCACGATCGGCAACAATGGTCAAACCGGTGCGTTTTGCAAACGCATCTTTGCCGATTTGAGTCACAGAGGCCGGAATATAAACCTCCTTCAGGCGGTTTTCCACATTCTCACCGCCGGCAAACGCTTCTTCTCCAATGGTCTGCAAAGTTGCAGGCAGCGTCAGCGTCTCCAGTGCATCCATTCGGGCGAAACTCTGAGAGCCAACGGAGGTCACGCCTTCAGGAATAGTGAGGCTTTTCACATTTTTGGCCCAGGCAAAGGCCGAATTGCCGATGGTTTTTAGGGAAGCCGGCAGAATGATTTCCGTCAGCGTATCTTCATAGCCCCAGAACGCAAATTCAGGCAGATCTGCAATGCCCTCCGGAACCACAATTTTAGTGCCCTTGCACTCATTGAAGGCATACGGCCCGATATACTGCACGCTGGCCGGAATCCGGTCAACACCGGTCCATTCCTCGCAGCCGAAAAAGGCGGAATTTTCCACCCGCTCCAGTCCGGTGGGCAGTTCGCAGTCTGTCAGCGCTTCGCAGTAGTGGAACGCCTGCTCCCGCACCGTTTTCAGTGTAGAGGGAAGGTCAGCACGGGTCAGATTAAAGCACATGAAGAAGGCATAACGGCCAATTTCCGTTACCCCCTCCGGGATCACCGCTTCCGTGCGTCCCCGGGGGCAGAACAGCACCGCAGTCTCCTCTTTGTTATAGAGCAGACCGTCCTTGGCGGTATAAAGAGGATTGCCTTCCGCCACAGTGATGGTTTTCATCGCCGTATCCGCAGCTAGTGCGCCGGGATCTTCAAATACATCTCCCATGTATTCATCTCCCAGCTGCTGAAGAGAGGCGGGCAGATGCAGCGTTTGCAGCGGGCACTTTTTCAGTGCGCCGGCATGGATGGTTGTCAGCCCCTCCGGCAGAATCAGCGCTTCCAGAGAAGTACACTGTGCGAAGCACTCTTTGCCCAGTTCCTTCACAGAGGACGGCAGCGTGACTGCTTTCAGGTTTGCGCAGGACATAAAGGCCTGTTCAGGCACATCACGCAGTCCTTCACCCAAAGCAACGGACTGCAATGCCGCACACTGCCGGAAAACACCGCTCCCCATCGAAGTGACATGGTTTAAGTTGATTTCCTTCAGGTTTGTGCAGCCGTAAAACGCATTGCTGCCAATTACGGTTACCGTTTCCGGGAGTATCACCTGCTGAATATCCCGCTGATTTTCAAACGCACCGTCCGCAATACCGGTTACGGTCTGATCGCCGATTTCCGCCGGAATGTTCAGAACCTTCCAATCCGTGCCCAGATAGCCGGTCACTTCGCCATTCTGGTTCAGCACATAGTCGCTCTCATTTTCGTCCACAATGACATGAACCGTGCAGGAAGCCGTGAGTTTTCCAACCGCAGCTGTAATCACCGTGGTACCCTGCTGCACCGCAGTCACCAGACCGTCCTTGCTTACCGTTGCCACAGCAGGCTGGCTGCTGCTCCAGCTGACGATTGCCTGCGCGCCTTCCGGCAAAACCTCAGCAGTCAGTCGAGCGGTTTCCGTTCTATGCAGAGAAACCGTTTCCTGATTCAAGCGAATCTCGACAGGTTCTACATAGCCGTCCGTCTGGAAGGTCAGCTTGCAGCTGTCACCTTTTTCAGCTTTCTTTGCCGCCACATATTGTTCCGCGGTGGAATCCGCCAAACCATAGACCTTGATAGCGTAATAATACGGGATGAACTCATCTGCCAGTTCCGTGTTCTTACCCAGCAAGCGGATCGAATAGTCGCTGCCGTATTCAAAATCAAAGGCATTTTTCCCAATATAGGTCACGCTGGCAGGAATCGTGACCTGCGCGACACGGCTTTGAGAAAACGCACTGTTCTCAATGCGCTCGAGTCCTTCATTGAGCGTCACGTTGGTCAGTTGAGAGAAGAAGAAAGCAGATGCGCCGATGGTTTTGACACTGCCAGGAATTTCCAGGCTGGTCATTTTAGCACGGTTAAACGCATTTGCGCTGATTTCCGTAACCGTTCCCGGGATGTTCACGGACGGCATTGTGCTGTTGCAGAAAGCGTATGCACCAATCGCCGTCACGCCATTCAGCCAGTCAATGGACTGCTTGGCAGCCGGGCAGTAAATGATCGTTTTCCCGTCGGCGGAATACACTGCGCCGTCATGGGAGCGGTACTGTTCGCCGCCTTCCGTGATATTGACGGAAGCCAGCGCTGCCGGTACTCCGCCGCTTGCTCCACGGGCGAACAAATTGCCGAACCACTCCCCGCCGCAAACTGTCGTCAGGGTGCCGGGCAGTGTAATGGTCTGCAGCTTGTTCATGGCCGTAAAGGCATACTGTCCAATGGAGGTAACGCCCTCCGGAATAGTCAGGCTCTCCAACTGATTTACGGCATAAAACGCCTCATTTCCAATGGTCTTCAACCGGCTGCCCTCAGCGAAGGTTACGCTTGTCAGGCCGGTGCAGGTATAGAAGGCCTTGTCCGCGATCTCTGTGACGGAAGCGGGAATCGTGACGGATTCCACATTTCTTCCGAAAATCGAAGACGAACCGTTACCGATGACTGTGACGCCCTCCGGGATCGCCACGTTGGCGTCGCTGCCGGTATAGGCGGTCAGCACGCCGTCTTCAATCGTAAAGTCGGAGGCTGCCGTCACTGTGACAGTGCAGGCAGCAGACTTTCCGTTTGCAGACACAGCGCTAATCACGGCAGTTCCCGCAGTCACAGCTTTGATAAGCCCGGTTTGATCCACTGTGACTGCCGCATTGCTGCTGCTCCAGGTCAGCGTTTTGTCCGCAGCATCTTCCGGCAGGATCTCTGCCGTCATCTGGTAGACACTGCCTTCGTTCAATGTCAGAGAAGCCGGAAGTGCAACGCTTTCCACGGCGACTTCCGTTTCGCCGTCGAGTATCTGGAAGGTCAGCTTACGCTCATCCCCAAAATCTTCAGCATATTTTTGTGCCGTAGAGCCTTCCAGTCCAAAAAGAGTTACCTTTGCAGAATTTGGAATAAAGAAACTGCCGAGAACGGTATTCATTCCCCGCACCTTTACGACTGCGGGGCCGCCCGAGTCCGTCAGGCAATCAAAAGCACTGCCGCCAACGGACTCCAGTGAAGCCGGGAGTACCAACTCCGTGTTGGCAGGGAAATAGCATTCACTGAAAGCCATGCTGCCGATGCTCTTCAGTCCCTCTGAAAAGGAAACTGTTTTTACCTTGGAGTTGTAAAAAGCAGATGCCCCAATGGATTCCACGGATTCAGGGACTTTTAGCGAGGTGCATCGGGCACTGTAAAACGCTTTTTCTGCCACGGTCTTCAATCCGCTCGGCAATACTACCTGTTCCATTGTGGTTTTTAAAAAAGCGTAAGATGTAATTTCCTCCACTCCGGCCAGCCAATCAATGGACTGCTTGGCAGCCGGGCAGTAAATAATCGTTTTCCCGTCGGCGGAATACACTGCGCCGTCATGGGAACGGTACTGTTCTCCGTCTTCTGTGATATTGACGGAAGTCAGCGCTACTGGCGCTCCGCCGCTTGTTTCACGGGCGAACAAATTGCCGAACCACTCCCCGCCGCAAACTGTCGTCAGGGTGCCGGGCAGTGTAATGGTCTGCAGCTTGTTCATGGCCGTAAAGGCATACTGTCCAATGGAGGTAACGCCCTCCGGAATAGTCAGGCTCTCCAACTGATTTACGGCATAAAACGCCTCATTTCCAATGGTCTTCAACCGGCTGCCCTCAGCGAAGGTTACGCTTGTCAGGCCGGTGCAGGTATAGAAGGCCCTGTACGCGATCTCTGTGACGGAAGCGGGAATCGTGACGGATTCTACTTTGCTTCCGAAAATAGGAGACGAACCGTCACCGATAACTGTGACGCTCTCCGGGATCGTCACGCTGGTGTCGCTGCCGGTATAGGCGGTCAGCACGCCGTCTTCAATTGTAAAGTCGGCATTATTTTCGTCTGATAAAAGGGAAACCTGTGTGCTTTGCGGAGATTCCTCCGTATTTTGAGCAAACGCCGCTGGCGAGATGCAGTTGGTCAGCATCAGAACCGCCAATGTGGCAGCTATGCGAGTTTTCCATGTGTGCATATAAAATCCTTCCTGTGTTGATTTTCAGTTAGTCGCATCTAACTTACGCTTAATATTCATTGCCATAGGTAGCCTGTTTGACAATCTGGGTAAGAAAATACGTCATTTTGATTGGGAAAAATTGCTGTCGTTATTGCCTCATAATTAACTATAACTAACCCTATGTCATAAAATCACTCCTCCATTGCCTTCTCTTGACTTTGATATGTAATCTTTTGCAGCAAGATGACTTGTCGCCATTTTCAAAGGTTATTACGCTCATCTGTACAGTTAGTGTTATCTAACTCATGCTCAAAAAAAATTTTGCCACGAGTCCGGTCAAGTTTAAGTTAGAGCTATCTAACCGACATGACCTATTCTATCACAGATCATATATTGCGTCAATCAAAAATATAACCCGATTGTCCTGCACTCCGGGTTTGGTTCAGTTACTATACAGGTGTTTAGAATTCTTTAGCCATGAGCGTAGTTCATAAGATATTAGGAAACTGTTGATAAAGGGGGGAAATTCCCTATAATGGCGGGGAAAAGTGTGTGAGAAGTCCCAAGAAGTGTGTCCTGCCCCATTAAATCCATGATTTCAGAACTCTTTCAGCATTTTGAAAGTTTGTTCAACAGAGTGAGAAGGCTCTTTTGACACGCTGTTAACATATTCTTGGCTGCTGTAAACCTGCTAAAAAGTCAAGTCCTAATTAAAAGAAAAGTTATCGGCAGGAAAAGAGTATAGCAAAGCAGAGACGGCAAAGCGGATCGCTTGGCCGCCTCAAATAAAGCATTGGAGATCTCAGCTCATTCTATTGCCGGCAAG
>ENA-OUQG01000608-OUQG01000608.1-human-gut-metagenome-genome-assembly--contig:-NODE-608-length-21428-cov-5.368783_pt1 | contig 21428 bp, 17 predicted proteins | sample MGYA00237943_ERZ548823 | MGnify/ENA primary metagenome ERZ548823 (study PRJEB26490, sample SAMN05194731) | human gut metagenome | biome: terrestrial biome; feature: human-associated habitat; material... | reverse complement strand
CATCCCGCAGGCGCTGGCCGAGACGGAGCTGGTCTGCTCCAGCGTCAACGTCGCCACGACCAAGGCCGGCATCAACATGGACGCCGTGCGCCTCATGGGCCAGGCCATCAAACAGACCGCGGAGCTCACGAAGGACCGGGACGGGCTTGGCTGCGCGAAGCTCGTCGTGTTCTGCAACGCGGTGGAGGATAACCCGTTCATGGCGGGCGCGTTCCACGGCGTGGGCGAGGCTGACGCCGTGGTGAGCGTCGGCGTTTCCGGTCCGGGCGTCGTGCATCACGCGCTGCAGGCCGTCAAGGGCCGCCCCTTTGACGAGGTGGCCGAGTGCATCAAAAAGACCGCCTTCCGCATCACCCGCGTCGGCCAGCTGGTCGCGCAGGAGGCGTCGCGGCGGCTGGGCGTGCCGTTCGGCGTGGTCGATCTGTCGCTCGCGCCGACGCCCGCGGTGGGCGACAGCGTGGCGCGCATTCTTGAGGAAATGGGCCTTGCGGTCTGCGGCACGCATGGGACGACGGCGGCGCTGGCAATGCTCAACGACGCGGTCAAGAAGGGCGGACTGATGGCTTCGAGCTCGGTCGGCGGGCTTTCGGGCGCGTTCATCCCGGTGTCGGAGGACGAGGGGATGATCGCCGCGGCGAGAAGCGGCGTGCTGACGCTCGACAAGCTGGAGGCCATGACCTGCGTATGCTCGGTCGGTCTCGACATGATCGCCGTCCCGGGCGACACGAGTGCGGAGACGATCTCCGCCATCATCGCGGACGAGGCCGCCGTCGGCATGGTCAACTCCAAAACGACCGCCGTGCGCCTGATCCCCGCGCCGGGCAAGCAGGTCGGCGACGAGGTCTCGTTCGGGGGGCTGCTCGGCGCGGCGCCCATCATGCCGGTGCATCCGGAATCCTCCGCCGGCTTCATCGCCCGCGGCGGCCGCATCCCGGCCCCGATGCAGAGCCTCAAAAACTAAAGGCAGCGGCGAAAAAAACAGATTTTTTTACGAATACCACTGGAAAAACGCGTGGGAATCTAGTATGATAGATGGTGGAATGCAACAAAAAGCAAAACGGATTTCCCGCGCAGGCAAATCAATCCCACACAAACGCAGGAAATTCCCATTCTATGAACAAAGGAAGGAAATTCATATGGAACAATCCAAACGGAAGGAACTTCAGCTGACCGCTGCCAAGGCGCGTCTTCTCGGTGTCCAGATGGTACACGACGCGGCTTCCGGCCATCCGGGCGGCTCGATGAGCTGCATGGACGTGCTGACGTATCTGTACTTTGCCGAGATGCACGTCGATCCCAAGAACCCGCATGACCCGGAGCGTGACCGCTTCGTCATGTCCAAGGGCCACTGCTCGCCCGCCGTTTACCCGACGCTGGCGCTGCGCGGCTTCTTCCCGGTCGAGGATCTCAAGATGTTCCGCCGCATCGACGGCCATATGTCCGGCCATGTGGAAATGAAATACGTCCCCGGCGTCGATATGTCCACCGGCTCTCTGGGCCAGGGCATCTCCGTTGCCGTCGGCATGGCGCTGGCCGGCAAGGTCGCGGGCAAGAACTACCGCGTCTATTCGATCCTGGGCGACGGCGAAGTTGCCGAGGGTCAGGTCTGGGAAGCCATGATGGCTGCCAACAAGTATCATCTCGATAACCTCTGCGCCTGCGTCGACGTCAACGGTCTGCAGATCGACGGCGAGACGAAGGACGTCATGCCCACCGAGCCGCTGGACAAGAAGTTCGAGTCCTTCGGCTGGCACGTCATCAAGATCGACGGCCACGACTTTGACCAGATCGAAGCCGCTTACAAGGAAGCCGAGCAGACCAAGGGTCAGCCCACCATGATCCTCGCCAAGACCATCAAGGGCAAGGGCGTGAGCTTCATGGAAAACAACGCCGGCTGGCACGGCAAGGCGCCCAACGATGAGCAGTGGGCCCAGGCCAAGGCAGAGCTCGAAGCGCAGATCAAGGAACTGGAGGGTTAAACAATGGCTGAAAAAATCGCAACCCGTGAGGCTTACGGCAAGGCGCTCGCCGCACTGGCCGACAAATATCCCGATCTTGTCTGCTTCGACGCAGACCTCGCCGGCGCGACCATGACGAAGTTCTTCAAGGCCGCCTGCCCGGAGCGTTTCTTTGATATGGGCATCGCCGAGGCCGATATGGTCGGCGTTGCCGCCGGTATGAGCCTGTGCGGCTTCAAGCCGTTCGTCAACACGTTCGCCATGTTCGCCGCCGGCCGCGCGTGGGAGCAGGTCCGCAACTCCGTCGCCTACCCGCACCTGAATGTCAAGGTCGTCGGCAGCCACGGCGGTCTGTCCGTCGGCGAAGACGGCGCGACCCACCAGTGCATCGAGGATTTCGCCATCATGCGCGCGATCCCCGGCATGCTGGTCCTGTGCCCGTGCGACGGCAATGAGATGCGGCTGGCTGTTGAGGCGCTCGTTAACTACGAGGGCCCGGCCTACATGCGTCTGGGCCGTCTGGCGGTCGAGACCGTGACGGATTCCATCCCCGGCTACAAATTTGAGCTCGGCAAGGGCGCGACGCTGCGCGACGGCACCGACGTGACCATCATCGCCGTCGGCATGAACGTGCAGATGGCGCTGGCCGCCGCGGAAAAGCTGGCTGCCGAAGGCATCTCCGCCCGCGTGATCGACATGCACACCATCAAGCCGCTCGACACCGAGCTGGTTCTGAAGGCCGCGAAGGAGACCGGCGCGATCGTCACCACCGAAGAGGCCAACGTCCTCGGCGGTCTGGGTGCGGCTGTGGCCGAGTATCTGGGCGAGACCTATCCCATCCCCGTCGTCCGCCACGGCGTGAACGACGAGTTCGGCCGCAGCGGCAAGGCCCCGCTGGTCCTCGACGCCTACGGCATCAACGCCGACGGCATCGCAGCCAAGGCCAAGCAGGCCATCGCCATGAAGAAATAAGCAAATACCCCGCCAGCCGCCTTTCGCTTGAAAGGCGGCTGGTTTTTTCTATGCATGGCAAAGCCCCAGAGCCTTGGCTCTCCCTCTGGGAGAGCTGTCGCCGCAGGGACTGAGAGGGCTTTACCGCGATCCCCTGCAGCGCCTCCCCTCTCCGTCTTCGCTTCGCTCAGCCACCTCTCCCAAAGGGAGAGGCAAGGGATGCCCGCACGAGATCATAACAAGAACAGGCACAGCGGATGATCCCGCTGTGCCTGTTAACTGTCTTATGCGGCCCGCTCATTGGCCGGGCTTTGGTTCATTTGGACGACGTCGGGTCGTAGTTGCGGCCGAATTTGAGGTCTTCAAATTTGATGGTCGCGCTTTCGGGGTGCATGGGGCGCGCGGCGGGCTTGGCCGGGGCGGGGGTGGAGACGGTCTTCGTCTCCGGCTCGCTGCCGATCAGCTTTTCGAGGTTGTCGGAGATCTCCGACGCGATTTTTTCGGTGCTGACGCTCGGCGCGGGGGCCGGGGCGGGCTCGGTCTTGTCGGCCTGCCAGTCGTAGGGCTTTTCGTGCGCGGGCTTCGGCTGGGCCGGAGCCTCTTCCTTCGTCAGATCCCGGGACTTGAGCGTCTCGAGCAGGCCCAGATGGCCCTGCACGTCCCGCTCGATCACGGAGATGAAGTTGAGCGCGGTCTGCTTCGCGTAGTCGAGCCGCTCCTGCTCGGCGTGGATCTGCTGGTTGAGCTGGGCCAGCTGGACGTTGGCGGCGTTGACCTGCGCGTTGGCCTGGGCATTGACCTCGGCGTTCTGGAGCATGGCAGCGCATTTGGCCTGCGTCTGCTTGAGCAGCTGGGCGCTCTTGGCCTCGGCCTCGGCGGTGGCCGAGGACTGCTGCGTCTCCTGCGCGCGGTATTCCTCCAGCTTTTCGACCAGGATCTTCATCTTGGCCTTGAGCACGGAATTTTCTTTGTAAAGGGTGATATAATCCTCTGTCAGCGGCTCGAGAAAATCATCGACCTGCTGCATGTCATAGCCGCCGAAGACGGCCTTGGAAAAGGTTTGCTCCTGAATTTCCTGCGGTGTGAACATGGAAGCTGCCTCCCTGCAAGTGAAGTTTGGATCAGAGATATACGCCGTTGTTTTCCAGCTCGTCGATCAGATCGCCGACGATGTCAACGTTATAGGGCGTAATGATGTACGTGCTGATGGCGATCTTCTTGATCTTGCCGTCGAGCGCATAGGCACAGCCGGACAGGAAGTCGACCAGCCGTCTTGCAACATCCTTATTCGTGGATTCCAGATTCAGAACCACGGCATGCTTGCTGCGCAGATGCTCGGCGATGTCGGAGACGTTGTCGAACCGGTCGGGCTTGACGAGCACGACCTGCATCTGGGCCGTGGTGTGAATATTTACGACCTTGCCGTTCGAGGCATTGCTGCCGCCGAGCGTGCGCCGGCCGGTATTGGAGCTGCTGCCGGAAGAAGACAGATCGTCGTTATCGAGATCAAAGCCGGAATACGAGGGCTTCGGCGCGGTCGACGAGCGGCTGGGGCGGCTGGGACGGGCGTCGTCGTCGAATTCATCGAAATCGTCGTCATCCTCGGTATAGGGCTTTGTCAGCTTCTTCAGGTCATCCATAAATCCCATTGTAGTGTATCCTCCAGAATCGTGATTCTCTAGTTTTCGTAGCAATCAGGTATTGTAGTTTCGCTTTCCGAAAATAGCGGTGCCGATGCGCACCATGGTCGAGCCTTCGGCGATGGCGTCGGTAAAATCGTCGCTCATACCCATCGATAGGCATTCCATGGACACATTATCGTATTTTTTTGCCTTTATGTCAACAAAAAGATTCCGCATTTCGGCGAAATATCTGCAATTTTCGCCAGGAAATTCACTGACCGGCGGAATTGCCATGAGTCCCTTGAGCGCCACATGCGGAAATTCCCGCATCCGGGCGGCCAGCGCGGCGGCTTCTTCCTTCGTAAAGCCGGACTTGCTCTCCTCCGCGCCGATGTTGACCTCGAAGAGGATGTTCTGCACGACGCCCACCTTTTCCGCCTGCTTCTCGATGCACTCGAGCAGCTCCAGGCGGTCGACGGACTCGATCAGATCGACCACGCCCACCAGATATTTGACCTTGTTGGTCTGCAGATGGCCGATGAAGTGCAGGGGCTTTCCTGTGTAGGCGCCGAGGGGGCGCTTGGCCTGGATCTCCTGCACGCGGTTTTCGCCGCAGCAGTCGACGCCCGCGGCCACGGCCTCTTTGACGCGGTCGGCGTCGTTCATCTTCGTCGCGGCGCACAGCAGGATCTCCGACGGGTCCCGGCCGGCTTTTTTCGCAGCCTCGTTCATCCGGGCACGGATGTTCGCAATATTTTCAGCAATCGTAGACATATCAGTTGACGACCTTTCCATCGTATAGATTTTTCGCATTGATGATCAGCTCGTCGCCCGGCCAGAGGTTGTCGGTCGATCTGGTATCGAGCGCAGCGACGTAGCTTTCGCCGGTATCGTGGAGGATGGTGATGGGCTTCCACTTGGCGAGCGTGCCTTCGAGGATATACACGCCGGTCTGACCGTTTTCGACACGGACGGCCGATTTGGGCACGCGCAGACCGGAATACGAGGCGAAGACGATCTCCGCCGACTGCTGCCGCAGGAGCGTCACGTTCTGCAGCGCCTGGTCGGACGACAGGATCAGCAGCCGCGAGCCCGCCTCGTTGCCGCTCAGCCGGGCGACGCGCATGCTGACGGGCTGATAGTAGTCGCGGGCGAAGGTCAGCGTGGCCTTATCGCCCTCCTCGACGCCGGAGAGCTCGTTGGCCGGGACAACGCAGGCGTAGTACCAGGTAGCGGAGGTGATGAGGCGGCCAATGGCGTTCGCGTCGGTCTCGTCCGGCTCGACCGACTGGAACTGGGCGACGGTCATCTCCATGAGCCTGTCCGGCGTCAGCACATATTCATAACCGTCGACCGCGGCGGAAAACGTCCCGGCGGTCCCGGCGCGGATGTCGCTGGTGTCGCCCGCGGCCTGCGATTCGAGCGTGGCGAGCTCCGCCTGCAGATCGTCGATCCGCAGCTGCAAGGAGGCGCTGTCCGCCGCGTCCGACGTGCGGCGCAGGACCAGGCCCTTGAGCTCGGGCGTGAGGTCCGAGACGGAGTTCATATCGCGCCGGGCCAGATACTGGCTCAGGTGCGAGAGGCTGTCGGCGATGCTGCTGTCGAGCGCCGCCTGGTCGTAGACGCTCGACGCGGCGCTCCAGGCGTACTGCAGCTGCTCGATCTGGCCGGTCAGCTCGTCCATGCGGGTCTTGCGGGTCTTGGCGTCGTCCGAGCGGTAGCCGGTGGCGACGACGTCGTTCGCGGCCACGTGCGCACCCTCGGCGCAGGCGAGGACGGTCGTGTCGTACTCGGAGGTGACGACCTCCTCGGCACGCACAACAAAGCCGGAGGCGTAGTAGCCCGCCCCGGCTTCATATTGTGTGACGGTCGCTGTCATCAGCGGCGCGTAGAGGCTGCTTGCCACGTTGTAGACGAAATACGCCGCGATCGCGGCAAGCAGGATCCATACGATGACGGTAAAATACGATCTGCCTTGTTTCATACTGCTCCTTCCCGCAGGACGGAGCGGCAGCTCAGTTCTGCGTCAGGTGAACGGGGACTGCGGGCGTCATGGTAGACACCGCGTGCTTATAGATCATCTGCTGGCGTCCGTCGGACTGCAGCAGGATGACGAACTGGTCAAAGCCCGTGATGACGCCGCGCATCTGAAAGCCGTTCATCAGAAAGACGGTCAGCATGGTGCGCTCGCGGCGGGCCTGATTCAAAAAGATGTCCTGATAATTTTCTGTGGTTTTCTGCATGGGTACCGGCTCCTTCTTTTTTGTAGTCTGTACCCATATCGTAGCATATTCAAAGCGCGGAAAAAGGAATATTCTGTCGGGCAGCGGCCAGGATCTGTGCAAAATCTTCCTGCCCCGTCATCCGCAGCCAGCAAAGCTGCGGGTTGCGCCGGAACCAGGTCAGCTGGCGCTTGGCGTAGTTGCGCGAGCGCTGCTTGCAGAGGTCTGCGGCGGCCGAAAGCGTGCTGCGGCCCTCCAGCGCGTCAAAGAACTCTTTATAGCCGATGGCCTGCATGGCGGTCGTCCGCGGGCTGACGCCGCGGGCGAGCAGCGCGCGGATCTCATCGAGCAGCCCCGCCTGCAGCATCAGATCCACCCGCAGGTCGATCCGGCGGTACAGAACCGCGCGGTCGAGGTAGTCCAGCCCGATCCAGACGGGCCGGTAGCGCGGGGGGATCTGCTGGGTGTCCAGGTTATGCTGGGTGATGGTCCGGCCGGTCTCGGCATAGACCTCCAGCGCGCGGATGATGCGTTTTTCATCCGCCGGGTGCAGCCGCGCAGCGGCGTCCGGGTCGACAGCGCGGAGCTTGCGCAGCATCGCTTCACCGCCCTCCTGCCGCAGCTGCGCCTCGAGCGCTTCGCGCTTGCCGGTCTGCGGCACGGGCGCGAAGGTCCGCCCGGCGATGAGACTGTCGACATACAGCCCGGTGCCGCCGGCGATGACGGCGGTTTTGCCGCGGGAGAGGATGTCCTGCACGCAGCCGTCCGCCAGCTGCACGTATTTGCCGACGGAAAAATCCTCGCCGGGCTCGACGCAGTCGATCATGTGGTGGGGGACGCCCTCCATCTCCTCCGGCGTGGGCTTGGCCGTGCCGATGTCCATATGCTTGTAGATCTGCATGGAATCGCAGGAGACGACCTCACCGTCATAGGCCTTGGCCAGCTGTACGGCGAGCTTCGTTTTGCCCGAAGCGGTCGGGCCGACGACGCAGATGATCCGGTCCATGCTCATACCCTCTTGAACTGCTTTTCCAGCTGCCGCTTCGTGAGCGTCACGCAGACAGGGCGGCCGTGGGGGCAGTATTTGATGTCGTCGCGCGTCAAAACCTCCTGCACCAGCCGCCGCAGCTCCTCGTCGGAGGTCTGCCAGCCGGCCTTGATGGCCGATTTGCAGGCGATCGAGTGCAGCAGCTCGTCCCGGAGGCCATTGGGGTCGAGCGTCTTTCCGGCGAGCAGCTTGCCCGCCAGCTCCTGCAGCAGGGCCTTGGCGTCTTCGACGTCCACGTCGGACGGGATCTGCCGGATGAGCACGTCGCCGCCGCCGAAATCCTCGGCCTCAAAGCCGCAGCGCTCCAGAAGCGCCCGGTTTTCCAGCACCGCCGCCGCTTCCTCCCGCGAAAGCTCCGCGGAGACGGGCGCGAGCAGCAGCTGGGCCATGATGGGGTGGTCTTCCTTTTTGAGCGCCTCAAAGCGGATGCGCTCATGCGCGGCATGCTTGTCGATGAACAGGACGGCCTCGCCCTGCTCGACGATAATATAGGTGTGCAGCGCCTCGCCGATGATGCGGAACGGCCGCTCGGGGACCGGCAGCTCCTGCTGCGCGGGCGCTTCCTGCACGGGAGCAGGGACGGGCGCCGGGGCGGGCTTTGGTTCCGGCTTCGGTTCCGGCCCGGGAGCCGGGGCGGGGGCAGGTGCGGGGGCCGGACTCGGCTTCGGCAGCTCGATGCGCTGCTGCGCGGCGGGCTCGGACCGCGGGATCTGCACCGGGGAGGCCAGGACGGGCTGCGCGGGCTTGGGCGGCGGCGTCTGCGCGGCCTGGCGGCGGTATTCGGCCGCCTGCATGCTCTGGTAGAAGCCGGGCTTCGGCGGCTGGACCGCGTGCGGCTGGACCTGCGGCTGGGCTGCGGAGGTCTGCTTTTCGGAAAGCTTCCACTCCGGGCGGCCCGCCGCCTTGTTCAGCGTGGACAAAACGGCATAGTGCACCGCGTCGAAGACCTCCCGCTCCGAGAGGAACTTGACCTCCGTCTTGGCCGGATGGACGTTCACGTCCACGGCCTGCACGGGCATATCGATCTCGAGCACGCAGGCAGGGAAGCGGCCGACCATGATCTGGTTGCGGTACGCCTCCTCCACGGCGGCGGAAAGCAGCCGCGACTTGATGTAGCGGTTATTGACAAAGAAGCTCTGCCAGGCGCGGTTGCCGCGCGTGGCGGTGGGGCGGGTGACGAAGCCGCGCACGCGCAGCTTTTCCCAGCTGCCGTCCACTAAGAGCATGTTGTTGGCAAGCTCGCGGCCGTAGATGGCGTAGATGGCGGCCATACGGTCGCCCTGGCCGTCGGTATGCAGCTGCTCCTGCCCGTCCTTTAAAAAGCGGAAGGAGATCTCCGGATGGGCCAGCGCCTGCTGCTGCACCACGGAGAAGACGGCGGAGGCCTCCGCCGCGTCGGATTTCATGAATTTCATCCGCGCGGGCGTATTGTAAAACAGCTCGCGCACGAGGATGGTCGTGCCGCACGGGCAGCCGGCCGGTTCCTCGGAGAGGACCTTCCCGGCCTCGAGATGCAGCCGCACGCCGTCCGCCGCGCCCTGCGCGCGGGTCAGAAGGTCGATCTTCGACACAGCCGAGATGGCCGCGAGCGCTTCGCCGCGGAAGCCGAGGGTGCCGATGCAGGCAAGGTCCTCTTTTTTGCGGATCTTGCTCGTCGCGTGGCGCAGAAACGCCGTGCGGGCGTCGTCCGGGGCCATGCCGCAGCCGTCGTCGGTGATGCGCAGGAAGGTCATTCCGCCATTTTGTAATTCTATTGTAATATTTTTTGCGCCCGCGTCAATGGAATTTTCGACCAGCTCCTTGACGGCGGAAGCAGGGCGCTCGACGACCTCGCCCGCGGCGATGAGGTCCGCGACGTGGCGGTCGAGCTGGATGATCTTCGGCATAGGTTCCCTCCCGGTCAGAAGTTCAGCTGCAAAAGCCCGAACGACAGCGCGTTGATGAGCGCATGCAGCGTGATGGGCGCCCAGATGGTGCCGGCCTTTTCATAGGTCCAGGCCAGCGCAACGGAGGCGGGCAGATACGGAATACAGCTGAGCAGCACCTTCCCCGCCGGATAGAGCAGGAAATACTGCCAGTTGTGCATGAGCGTGAATAAGACGACGGAGACGATATAGGCCATGACGCGCGAGGTCGGCCGGATGGAGCCGAACACGAGGCCGCGGACCAGCGTCTCTTCAATGACGGGCGCGAGGATGATCGTCACGGCCATCATGATGTACTCGTTGTCGGAGATGAGCGAGCCGACGGTCTCGTTGTTATAGATCGTGAAGCCGGGGGCCAGCTTCGTGAGTGCGAACTGCAAAACCCACGTGCCCGCGTAATACAGCGCGAACCCCAGCACCACCGCCTGCACGAAATTCCAGAACGAGCCACCAAAATACGACTGCCGCAGAAAGCCGTGGAAGATAAGCAGCGTGGCGGCGAGATTGATGGCAAAATAGGCGATGTTGATCGTCAGCGCAGACATGCCGAGCGAGAGCTTTTCGTTCGCCAGCTGCAGAAGCAGATTCAAAATGATGAGATAGAACGGCAGATACAGCCAGCCCGCGATGGTCTCAAACCTCGTCAGGCGGGAAGACATGCTGTTCGACGCTTTTCGGGCCATGCGGAACGGCTCCTTTCTTTCCGGAAATTACAGCAGCTGCTTGAGCTGATACAGGACGTTCATCGCCTCGATGGGCGTGAGCGTCTCGACGGTGACAGCCTCGAGCGCGCGGCGCAGCCCGTCCGACTGCATGTCGAGCATGGAGACCTGGTCGGACACCGGCCCGGCGGCGGGCTTTGCCGTCTCGGGCGCGCCGGACTCGAGCTCCTTCAGGATCTCGCGGGCGCGGGTGATGACCCGGTCGGGGATGCCGGCGAGCTTGGCGACCTCGATGCCGTAGCTGTCGTCGGCCGCGCCGGGGACGATCTTGCGCAGGAAGATCATGTCGCCCTGCCGCTTTTTGACGGCGATATTGAAGTTTTTGACGCCGGGGAGTGTCTGCTCCATGTCGGTCAGCTCGTGATAGTGGGTGGCAAAGAGCGTCTTCGCGCCCAGCCGCTTGCGGTCGGCGGCGTATTCGAGCACGGCGCGGGCGATGGCCATGCCGTCGAAGGTCGATGTGCCGCGGCCGATCTCATCGAGGATGAGCAGCGAGCGCGGCGTGGCGTTTTTGAGGATGTCGGCGACCTCGGTCATCTCGACCATGAAGGTCGACTGGCCGGAGGCCAGATCGTCGGACGCGCCGATGCGGGTAAAAAGCCGGTCGACGATGCCGATCTGCGCCGACTGCGCCGGGACGAATGAGCCCATCTGCGCCATGAGGACGATGAGGGCCACCTGGCGCATGTAGGTGGATTTACCGGCCATGTTCGGGCCGGTGATGATGGCCGTGCGGCAGTCGTCGGCGCCGAGCCGCGTGTCGTTCGGGACGAACAGCGCGCCCTTGAGCACCTGCTCGACCACCGGATGGCGGCCGGCGGTGATGGAAACGGTATTGCCGAGGTCGACCTCGGGCCTGCAGTAGTTGTTGTGCACCGCCACGGCGGCAAAGCTGCACAGCACGTCCAGCTGGGCGATGGCCTGCGCGGTCTGCTTGACGCGGGCGGATTCGGCCGCCACGGCCTGCCGCAGCTGGGTGAAAAGCTCGTATTCGAGCGCGATGATGCGGTCCTTGGCCGTGAGGATGGTGCTCTCGAGCTCCTTGAGCTCCTCGGTGATGTAGCGCTCGCCGGTGGAGAGCGTCTGCTTGCGGATATAGGTATCGGGGACGAGGCTCAGCTGTCCCTTGGCGACTTCGATGTAATAGCCGAACACGCGGTTGTAGCCCACGCGGAGATTCCGGATGCCGGTCTTTTCCTTCTCCCGTGCCTCGATCTGCGTGAGCATGCCCTTGCCGCCGGACTGGACGGCGCGCAGGTCGTCAAGCTCCTTGTTTGCTCCGTCGCGGATGAGACCGCCCTCGCGCAGCAGGAAGGGAGGATCGTCGACGATGGTCCGGTCGATCTGTTCCTTGAGATCCGCGAGCGTGTCGAGCTGCTCATAGATGCTCTGCAGATACGGCGCGCGCATCCCGGACAGGCGCTGTTTGATCTCCGGCAGCGTGGACGCGCCCTGCGCCAGCGCGGCCAGATCCCGGCACGAGGCCGTGCCGGTCATGATGCGGGTCATGGCGCGCTCAAAATCGGTGATCTCGCGCAGCGACAGCAGCAGCTCCTCGCGGTCGATGGTCTTTTTGACCAGCTCCTCGACGGCGGTCAGGCGGCGCGTGATCTGCGCGGGGCTGAGCAGCGGCCGCTCCATCCACGCGCGCAGCAGACGGCCGCCCATGGCGGTCTTCGTCTTGTCGAGGACCCAGAGAAGGCTCCCGCGCTTTTCCTTGCCGCGCATCGTCTCCGTCAGCTCGAGATTCCGCCGGGCAGCAAGATCGAGCTGCATGAATTTGCCCGCGACATAGAGCTCCAGCTCGCGGATGTGCGGCAGATCGTTCTTCTGCAGATCCCGCAGCGTCAGCAGCAGCGCGCCGGCCGCCAGCGTCACGCACGGAAGCTCGGCCAGACCCAGCTCCTGCGTGCTTTTGCCGAACTGCGCGGTGACCGCAGCCTCACACAGGGCCGGGTCAAACTGCGCGTCTTTGCCGAGGTTCACACAGGTGTGGAAGCGCTCGCGCAGCAGGTCGGCCAGCGTCTCATCCTCCGCCGCCGTGCCGCCGAGGAGCGCTTCGGACGGCAGGAAGCTGCCGAGCTCGTTCTGCACGTCCTGCATCGCGTCGGCTCCGGAGATCTGCGTGGCGCTGAACGCGCCGGTCGACACGTCGCAGAAGCACAGGCCGTAGGTCCCCGCCGCGCCGTAGACGCAGGCATAATAATTGTTTTTCGACTCCACCAGCATCGAGCTTTCCGTCACGGAGCCGGGCGTCACGATGCGGATGATGTCGCGCTTGACGAGCCCCTTGGCCAGCGCCGGGTCCTCCATCTGCTCGCAGATGGCGACCTTGTAGCCCTTGGCGACGAGGCGGGCGATATAGCTCTCGGAGGAATGATAGGGCACGCCGCACATGGGGATCTTGTCCTCGGCGCTTTTGTCCTTGGCATGGTCGCGCGAGGTGAGCGTCAGATCGAGCTCGCGCGAAGCGATCCGCGCGTCCTCCTCGAACATCTCATAAAAATCCCCCAGCCGGAAAAACAGCAGGCAGTCCGGATTGCGTTCCTTGACCGCATAATACTGCTGCATCATCGGGGTGAGCTCAGCCATAATCAAAACCTCCGGTTTTCTCTCTCAAAAGCCTCGGCGAATCCGTACATCGCCAAAAAAATCTTCGCAGTGCGTTTTTTCGCACAAATTCAAAGGCACCTGCCATCAAATCCGGTGTATCGTATCAGGCGGCGCGTAGTAAGACGCCCGTGAGGTGACTTCCGAGTGGAACGACATCCAAAAACTAGGGGCTTGCCTAAAATCAGAGGCAGAATGCACCAAACGCATCCAAGCGCCCCTTTTCTCCCCCTTCTTTTCCGGCAAGGCGGAAAAGAAGGGGCCGTCGGAGACAATGGGAAGCTGTAAATTTGCTGCAACCTCTCAGTCAGCTTCGCTGACAGCTCCTCTGAGAGGGGGGCCTTTTATTTGACCTCTCCCACCAGGGACCAGGTCGTGCAGCCGGTGATGGTGACGTCGAGAAACTGCCCGATGAGGCTGTCGTCGCCTGCAAAGCGGACGAGGCGGCCGCCCTCGGTGCGGGCCGTGAGCATCTCCTTTTCCCGCCCGTCGACCAGCACGCGCAGCGTCCTGCCGACGTAGCCCTGGTGGATCTCGAGCGAGATGCGGTTCTGCGTGTCGCAGAGGCGGTCAAAGCGGCGGTTCTTCTCCTCTTTCGGTGTCGGATCGTCCATTTTCGCGGCCGGAGTCCCGGCGCGCGGGGAGAAGATGAAGGTGAACAGCGCGTCGTAGCGCACCTCTTCGATGAGGCTGAGGGTATCTTCGAATTCCTCCTCCGTCTCGCCGGGGAAGCCGACGATGACGTCGCTGGTGAGGACCAGCTCCGGCATGATCTCGCGGCCGTAATGCGCCAGCTTCAGGTATTCCTCGCGGGTGTAGTGCCGGTTCATGGCCTTCAATACCCGGTCGTTGCCGGACTGGAAGGGCAGATGGAACTGCTTGGCGATCTTCGGGTATCTGGCGATGGTGTCAAAGAGCTTTTTGCTCGCGTCCTTCGGGTGGCTCGTCATAAAGCGCAGCCAGAACTCGCCGGGAAGCTCGGCGATGCTCGCCATGAGGTCGGCAAAATCGACGCCGAGGCCGAGATCCTTGCCGTAGGAGTTGACGTTCTGGCCGAGCAGCGTGATGTCCTTATAGCCCGCGGCGATGAGGCCCTTGACCTCCTCCAGGATCTCCTCCGGCCGTCTCGAGCGTTCGCGGCCGCGCACGTAGGGAACAATGCAGTACGAACAGAAATTGTTGCACCCGTACATAATCGACACCCACGCCTTGAGGTTTGACGAGCGGACCACCGGGATGCCCTCGGCGATGTTGCCCGCGGAATCGTCCACGGCGAAGATGCGCTTGCCGGTCTTCAGGACTCTTTGCAGAAGCTCCGGGAAGCGCCAGAGCTCATGCGGGTTGAACACGCCGTCGACGTGGCGGTAGCTGTTTTTGATGCGCTCGACGACCTGCGGCTGGCCCATCATGCAGCCGCAGAGGAAGATCTTCTGCTCCGGATGCCGGGCCTTGGTGTGGACCAGCGCGCCGACGTTGCCGTAGACGCGGGTCTCCGCGTGCTCGCGGATGGCGCAGGTGTTGATGACGATGCAGTCCGCGCCCTCTTCGGTGTCGACGATGTCATAGCCGCTCGCGCGGAGCATGCCGCGGATCCGCTCGGAATCCGCCTCGTTCTGCTGGCAGCCATAGGTGTCGACGTAGGCCCGCGGCGTCCGGCCGCGCGAGGCCCACCAGGCTTTGATCTCGCCGCAGACCGCCGCCTCTCTGGCCAGCTCCTCCTGCGCGATCACAACGGGTTTGCGTTCCATGTGCATATCCTCCGAACTGCATATACTGAATAATTGATTATAGCAGATTCGCCCCTTTTTTGCAATCCGACAGCAAAAAAGCGCACCGCAAAAACGGTGCGCTTTCGCCTGTATCGTACAAAATTCACGTTTCGCCCGCCAGGCGGTCGTAGCGGAAACAGAAGACGGCGTCGTAGGTACTGCCGTCTTCGCCCTGCAGGCGGGCAGCGACGGTATAATCGGCGCTCTCACCCGGCAGCAGCGGCACGCGGCCGCCGCGCAGCTCGTCCTGCGTGAAGATCCGGCGTTCGCTGCCGTCCGGCGTCTGGCAGGTGACGGTATAGGGCTCCAGCAGCGTCTGCCCGAACTCCAGCCGCACGGTCCTTCCGCCGCCGGTCGTGCCGAAGGCGCTGTAGTTTCCTTCATCCGGCTCCTGCAGGACCTGCACGGTCCCGTCCGGCAGCGTCTGCGTCATGGAATAGACCCCGGCAAAGAAGCAGCTGTCTTCATCCTGCCCCGGCAGGCTGAACCAGACCCGCAGCGCCGGCCGCGGGACGATGAGCCGGTCCAGCAGCTGCCAGTCGATGGGCTCGGCCAGATAATAGCTCTCGCTCGGGGCGTTTTTCAGCCACAGGCGCGTCACGTGGATGGACTGGTTGTCAGTCAGCGTCACGCTCAGCGTGCCCTCCGGCGCGTCAAACAGCAGCTGCAGCGAGCGGCACTCGCCGTATCGGTCGAGCGCTTCCGTATAGGTCTCCAGCTGCAGCGCGGCGAGATAGTCCTTGAGCGCCGCCTCGTCCGTGCAGCCAAAGTCGGTGCCGCTGCCGCGGTCATCGTTCCATACGTCCACATAGCGCAGGGAGAAGTCTTCCGGTGACCGGCCGTCGAAGATCCGCGCCGCACCGGGCTGCGCGTCGTAGGCCAGCGCCACATGCCCGGCGCAGAGCGTCAGCAGCAGAAACGTCAGCCCGACGAGGAGCGCGCCCGTGTGCTTTTTCCCCGGCGCCATGATGTTTTTGAGCCGGTAGCGCAGGGCGCTGGCCGTGGCGGACAGGCAGGTGGTGAAGCCGCGCTCGTCGCCCGCGGTCTTTAACAGCAGCTCTGCGTACTGCCGCCGGACGGGCTGCGGCTGGGCCAGGAGGACGGATTCGTCGCAGCTGAGCTCAAAATCATCCGCGCTTTTGCGCATGGCGACCCACATCAGGGGATTGAACCAGCACATGGCTGTGCAGAAGACCATGAAGAATTTCGAGGCCGGGTCCCGGCGGCTGAGATGGATGATCTCATGGCGCAGGATGAGCGAAAGCTCCTCCGGGGTGTAGCTGCGCGCGGGCAGGGCGACGCAGGTGGTCTTCTGAAACAGGCCGATCGACAGCGGCGTCGTGAGCTGCGGCGCGCGGACGAGCGTCCACTTCGTCTCCCCGAGCCAGGCGCGCGCCAGCTCCGCCCGCCAGACGGCGAGCATCTGCTCGTCCGTGACAACGACGGCGTCTTTCAGCACGCGGCGGCGGAAGCGCAGGTGGGAGATGATCTTCCACGCAAACACCCCGATCGCCCCGGCCGCCCAGACGGCCAGCAGCACCGTCACGAGCGTCCCGGACGCGTGCAGGACGAGCATCCGCTCGCCGCCCGGGTCCGCGCGCTGGACGCTGCTCACTTGGGCCAAAAAGTACAGATACCCCGGCAGCAGCCACAAGACCGCGCACACACGGGCAGAAATATGCCGCCGCAGCAGCGGCAGGACAGCCAGCAGCAGCACATAATACACACCGATCAGCAAAAACACGCGCAGCAGCAGCCCCAGCAGGTACTGCACCGCCATCTCCCGCCCGCCGATCGCAAAGCTGATGACCAGATACATCACCAGCATGGTCGGCAGCATCTCCGCGGCGGCAAAGCTGCGGAAGCGGGGCATGCCGGTCCTGGTGTCCTCGTCCGCAGGCTGCTCCTTCAGCTCCCGATCGTTCCGGTCCCAGACGCTGCAGGTGAGGACGCCGCCGACGAGCAGACCCAGGATCAGCCGGAAGGCCAGTGTCGTGCTCATAGCGCATCCTCCCGCAGCAGCTCGCGCAGCTGCGCCAGCTCCTCCGCCGTCAGCCCGCTGGCGCTGAGCGCGGCGGCAAAGGCCGACACGCTTCCGCCGCAGAGCTTATCGTAAAATTTCCGCCCCTGCCGGGCAAGATAGTCCTCTTTTGCGACCAGCGGCCGGTATTCGGCGCTGCGGCCGGTCTTTTCGATCCGCACAAAGCCCTTGTCCGCCAGCCGGGACAGCACGGTCAGCAGCGTCGTCGGCGCCATCGGGTGCGTCCGGTCCAAAATCGCACTGATCGCCGCCCGCTTCACCGGCTCTTCACAGGCCCAGATCGCCTGCATGACCTCCAGCTCCGCATCCGGCAGCGTCCGCATTGCATCCGCCATCAGAAGCCCTCCTTCTACATTTGTAGTATGTTTTGATTCTACAACTGTAGAGCGGATTTGTCAAGGGGTCTGCTACGCCTGCAGAACGTGCACGCCAAAGGCTTCCCCTACGAGGGGAAGCTGTCGCCGCAGGCGACTGATGAGGTGGTGCAGCTGGGTAATCGGACGCGCCTCCACCTCATCCGTCACGGCTGCCGCCGTGCCACCTTCCCCTCATAGGGGAAGGCTTTTGGTGCTCAAAAACCAGAAAAACGCCCCGCAAAAAGGTGCAGACCAACAAACTTGGCCTGCACCTTCTATTGATGGCAGATATTCTACGGCAACTAGTTACAAATCTGATACCCCCGTATCAGGCGGCGCGTACCAAGACGCCCGTAAGGTGAGTCTCGTGTGGAACGACATCCAAAACATTGATGCTTGCCTGAATTCAGAAGCAGAACGCACCAAACGCGTCCAAGCACTCTTTTCTCCCCCATCTTTTCTCTTGCGAGAGAAAAGATGGGGCCGTCGGAGACAATTTATTCTGCATCTCCTCCCAGCGGGCCGAAGCGGGCGCTGAGCCAAGTCTGGCAGAGGCCAACCCAGGCGTGGACGGCGCGGGAGGCCGCGTCGACCTCGCGCGTTGCCACCGACATGCCGTGGCGGCCGGATTCGAACAGATGGCATTCGCACGCGATGCCGTAGCGGTGGAGCTGCTGCACGAACAGCAGGCTGTTCTCTACCGGCACGACATCGTCAGTCATCGTGTGCCACAAAAACGTCGGCGGCGTCTTCTCCGAGACGTTTTCCTCAAGACTCCAGTACTGCTCCGGTTCGCCCGACGCGCGGCTGACGTTCACGATGCTGTTGCGGTGCGCATACTGCCCGGCCGTAATGACCGGGTAGCCCAGCACCATCGCGTCCGGCCGGAGGACCGACGCGTCCTGCACGCCGCAGCGCTCGGCCAGCGCCGGATCGTCCCAGTGCACGCCGAGGCTGGCAGCCAGATGCCCGCCCGCGGAGAAGCCGCAGATAAGGATCTTCTGCGGGTCGATCCACCATTCGTCCGCCCGTTCGCGCACGAGCCGGACGCTCTGCGCGGCCTCGGCCAGCGGCTGCTTGCCGCCCGCGTCCTCACCGCAGGAGTAGAGCAGGATGAACACCTGCAGCCCCATGTTCAAAAAGGCGGACGCCGGTGCGTCGGACTCGCGCACGGAGCAGAATTCATACGCGCCGCCCGGGCAGATGACCACGGCGGGGCGGCGCAGCGCCGAGTCGGACTGCATTTCCTCGCTCGGCCCGTGCAGGATCGCGGTGAGCGTGGCGTTCTGGGAGATCTGGATGGTCTCGAGGATCATGGCAGTTGTTCCTTTCTGGATTTGGTTTTGGAGCGCCGCGTCCGCGGAAAACCGGGCGCGGCGGCTTTTTTACAGGAAGAATTTCCGGTGCAGCGACTCGCGCAGCGGCTTGCAGATGGCGATGACGATCAACATCAGCCCCAGTACCACGCCCGCGACCATCGGATAAAACGACCAGAACAGCGTCTCGTGGATCTGGAACGTCAGGTTGATCAGGAACTCAATGAGCACCGCCAGCCCGCCGCCCAAAATCAGCATTCCGCCGTAGATGTACAGATACCCGCCGCGCAGATAGTACGTCAGGGCGACCGCGGCGCTTACCAGCAGCCCGATCGCGCCCGTCACGGGGAAGGCGAACGAGAGGAACCAGTGCCCGCCGGTGGCAAAGTTGATATACAGCAGATACAGCCCCACTGCGACGAAATCGACCGGCACGAAGATCACCGGGTTCGGGTGCCGGAACCACATCGGAAGCAGGATCACGATGTAAAGCAGCCCGATCGCCCCCGCGGCATAGCCGGACCAGACCAGCGTCCCGTTGATGCGCCAGTCGCAGAGCAAACACAAAAGCGCCGGCAGCAGCGCCGCCACCGTCAGCACGAACAGAATGCCGGAGCGGTTGACGTCCTCCGGCCGGATGCGCCGGTCGGGCGGGAACGGGGGATCGGACAGATTGCGCGGGATATCCGGGTGGAACACCGGCGTCCCGCAGAGCGGACATTTCTTTTCACTGTCGGCGAGCTCTACGCCGCATTTGACACAGTACATAGACAGACGAACCTCCTGATCACGTCCAGCGCTGGTTGCTCTCGACCTTGACGGGCAGCCCCAGCGTGTGCAGGACACGGTAAAAATGGGATTCCAGCTCCGGCTCGCGGATGTTGCGGATCATGTTGATATACATCGTGCCGTCCCAGCTGACGACGCCGCAGTTGTGCGGCGCCTTTGCCTGTACGCCGATGATGAAATCCATCCGCGCGACATACGGCGCCATCGCGTCCGGCAGCTGCACCAGCCCGAGATTGGACAGGCACAGGCACGATTTGCATTCGCCCACCAGGTCGAAAACGGCCTTCATGGCGATATTTTTGATAAACAGCGGCATCGCCCGCAGCACGGCCGAGCGTTCGCTCGCGACGTTCGTGGCGATCTTGGCGGCCATCATCCGCGCGTCGTTCTCCAGCCCCATGCGGTAGTGCACGATCTTGCAGATCTCCGCGAGCGAATAGTCGCCCAGCCGCGGGTCGATCTCCGGCGTCACATAGGACGCGAAGTTCCGAAGCGTCCTGCTCGGGAACAGCCCGCGCAGGTTGACCGGCAGCAGGACCTTGACGGGTCGGCGGCGCATCCGCCGCGGCACCTTCTCGGTCTGCAGGTCGCTGATGGCCTTCATCATGACGGCCGCGATAAACTCCGTCACGCTGACGCCGAATTCCTTCGCCTTGGCCTTTACGGCGTCCACCGGCAGCATCAGCGTCGTGAGATCCAGAAAACCGTCCGGCTCCGGCGTGCCGCTCAGGTGATAGGCGGTCTGCTCCTTCCGGCTGGCTGTGATCTGCCCGGCATAGCGCAGGAAGCTGTCCTCCAGCTCCTCGGGGTCCGGATCCTCCAGCCTGCCGAGCACGCCATGCTCCGTGGGCACGGCGACGCCGTATTTCTGGCTGATATATTCGGCGAGCAGGGTCTTGAAGAATGTCATGCCGCCGTTGCCGTCTGTCACTGCGTGGAAGAATTCGACCGCGACGCGGTTGCGCTCGTTGTATACCAGCACACGCAGCGCGCATTCGCGCACCTTGCCGAAGGGCGCATGCGCCAGCGGGCAGCTGCGCTCGGCCTGAATCTCCGGCGCTTTGGGAATCTGCTCTAAATAATACCAGAACGCCCCCCGGCGCAGCCGCACCGCCATCGACGGAAAGCGCCGCACGGTCACATCGAGCGCCGCGCGCAGCACCGGAAGGTCGATTGGCTCAGAAAGATTCGCAGACAGCCTGAAATAATTGGTCCAGGTGCGCCGCTTTGCCGCCGGATAGATTTTTGCCGCGTTGTCGAGTTTCATCCACCGCAGACTCTTTGCCGGCGAGAGCGTTTTGTCCAGGAACTGATTGATCGATTCAAAATCGTCCTGCATGTTTTCCGTCAGGCAGTACAGCACATAGGCATGCCAGCGCTCGGGCGCGATGTGAAGCCGACTTTTGCAGCCGGACGCCAGCAGCTTTTCGTGAAGCCGTCTCGCGTCGTCGAGCAAAATCTCGTCTCCGCCCGCAAACAGCAGCGACGGCGGAAGATCCGACAGATCGCCGAACAGCGGCGAGCAGAGGGGATTTTTTGCGTCGTCCGTGTAGCAGGCGGCATAGAAGTTCAGAAGCTCCTCGGAAAGCGACGGATCGTTGTCGCGATTTTCTGCAAAGGTTTTCCCCGACTGCGTCAGATCGGTCCACGGGGAAATGCCGACAAGACCGCACGGCAGCGGCAGCTTCAGCGCTTTAAGCTTCAGGCACAGCGCGTAAATCAGTCCCCCGCCTGCCGACTCGCCGCAAAGAAGAATCTGGTTCGGCGCATACCCCTTGGAAAGCAGATACTGATAGCTCACCACTGCATCGTCCAGCGCCGCCGGGAACCGGCCCATGGTATCGGAATAGGTCTCGACGGTATGCGGCAGCATGTCGGAGAGCGACACCGTAAGCATCACGCCCCCGGCAAACCCCATGGAAAACGCCATCATCCGCGCCCGCGGGCGTTTGAACAGCAGAACCACAAGCCCGCCCAGCCCCGTGGAAAGGCCTGCAAGCGTCGTGAGTGTGAGCGCGAACAGCATAAACATCAGCCCCTTTCCCCATCTATATGCGGGAGCCGTGCCGTTTCAGCACCCGGCGGGAGAGGGGTTTTCC
>ENA-OUQG01000606-OUQG01000606.1-human-gut-metagenome-genome-assembly--contig:-NODE-606-length-21454-cov-17.883312_pt1 | contig 21454 bp, 14 predicted proteins | sample MGYA00237943_ERZ548823 | MGnify/ENA primary metagenome ERZ548823 (study PRJEB26490, sample SAMN05194731) | human gut metagenome | biome: terrestrial biome; feature: human-associated habitat; material... | reverse complement strand
TTGCAAAACATTTTGACGGACCGAAGATGTTTGTCGCAGCTGCAGAGGAGACACAGGATAATCTGACACAGGGACGTGGAGACGCTTACTGTGGAATGCTTAATGCAAGCTATAACCTGAAACTCAGAGGAGTAAAAGCTTACATTCCGGAGTATCCGGTAGGAACAGCAGAAGAATGTGCTGACATGATCCATGAGTTCGAACCAATCGCGAGAGCAGTTGTCGGATTAAGTGACTTAAAGATCATCAGCTTTGGACCGCGTCCGCTGAATTTCCTTGCATGTAATGCACCGATCCAACAGCTTTACAATATCGGAGTTGAGATTGAGGAAAATTCTGAACTTGACCTTTTCGAGGCTTATAATAAACATGAAGGTGATGAGAGAATCCCGGCCGTTGTAAAAGAGATGGAAGAAGAGCTCGGAGCAGGAAATAAGAAACCGGAGATCCTTCCGAAACTGGCTCAGTATGAGATTACTTTGAAAGACTGGGTTGAGGAGCACAGAGGATACAGAAAATACGTTGCAATCGCAGGAAAATGCTGGCCGGCATTCCAGACACAGTTCGGATTCGTTCCATGTTATGTAAACAGCCGTCTGACAGCTCAGGGAATCCCGGTATCCTGTGAGGTTGATATTTACGGAGCACTCAGCGAGTTTATCGGAACTGCTGTGAGCCAGGATGCAGTAACACTTCTTGATATCAACAATACAGTACCGGCAGATATGTATAAAGAGAGCATTGAAGGAAAATTCCCATATACACAGAAAGATACATTTATGGGATTCCATTGTGGAAATACAGCTTCCGGCAAACTTGCTTTCTGCGAAATGAAATATCAGATGATCATGGCAAGATCTCTTCCAATCGAGGTTACACAGGGAACACTGGAAGGAGATATCAAACCTGGAGACATCACATTCTACAGACTGCAGAGTACATCTGACAATGTACTTCGTGCTTATGTTGCACAGGGAGAAGTACTTCCGGTTGCTACAAAATCCTTCGGATCTATCGGAGTGTTCGCAATTCCGGAGATGGGAAGATTCTACCGTCACGTACTGATCGAAAAGAATTATCCACATCATGGAGCAGTTGCTTTCGGACACTTTGGAAAAGCATTGTTCGAAGTATTTAAATACATTGGTGTGCCGGTTGAAGAGATCGGATACAACCAGCCGAAGGGTGTAAGATATCCAACAGAGAATCCGTGGGGTTAATTACATAGAAAGTTATAAGCATAGAAAACGGGCAGAGAGCCGTGCCGGAAACGGCAAGGCTCTCTGTCTTTATACAGGAGGAACGACATGTTATTTGTAGGAGTAGATCTTGGAACATCCGCAGTAAAACTTCTTCTGATGGATGAGAATGGAAAGATCAAGAATATCGTATCAAAAGAATATCCGTTATATTTCCCACATCCGGGATGGTCAGAGCAGAAACCGGAAGACTGGTTTGCACAGAGTATGGAAGGGCTGAAAGAGCTTCTTGAAGGCTTTGATAAGGATCAAGTAAAGGGAATCAGTTTTGGAGGTCAGATGCACGGTCTTGTTGCGCTTGATAAGGAAGACCAGGTGATTCGCCCGGCAATTCTGTGGAATGACGGACGTACTGCAAAGCAGACCGATTACTTAAACAAGGTGATTGGGAAAGAGAAGCTTTCAGAGTATACAGCAAATATTGCATTTGCCGGATTTACAGCACCGAAGATTCTCTGGATGAAGGAAAATGAATCGGAGAATTTTGCAAAGATTGAGAAAATCATGCTTCCGAAGGATTATCTTGCATATCGTCTGTCAGGGTCTTTTTGCACAGAGTATTCAGATGCTTCCGGAATGTTGCTTTTGGATGTGGAGCATAAGTGTTGGTCTGCAAAAATGCTTGATATCTGTGGTATTACAGAGGCACAGCTTCCAAAGCTGTATGAAAGCTGGGAAGTCGTTGGAACTTTGAAAGCAGAGATTGCAGCGGAACTTGGCGTATCAGAGGATGTAAAAGTAATTGCAGGAGCCGGGGACAATGCGGCGGCAGCAGTTGGAACAGCAACGGTCGGAGACGGCGGCTGCAATATTTCTCTCGGAACATCAGGAACACTCTTTATTTCCAGTAAGAAATTCGGAGTAGATAAGAAGAACAATGCACTGCATTCCTTTGACCATGCAGATGGCAATTATCATCTGATGGGATGCATGCTCAGTGCTGCTTCCTGTAATAAATGGTGGATGGATGAAATCCTTAAGACCAAAGATTATCCGGCAGAACAGGCAGGAATCACAAGGCTCGGCGAGAACCATGTGTTCTATCTTCCGTATCTGATGGGAGAGCGTTCTCCTCATAATGACCCTTCCGCAAGAGCAGCATTTATCGGAATGTCTATGGACAGCACAAGAGAGGATATGACACAGGCTGTGCTGGAAGGTGTTGCATTCGGACTGCGTGATTCCCTGGAAGTTGCAAGAAGTATTGGTGTGAATCCAGAGAGAACAAAGATCTGCGGCGGTGGAGCAAAGAGTCCGCTGTGGAGAAAGATCATTGCAAATGTGATGAATATGAAAGTAGATCTGATCGAAAGCGAGCAAGGTCCGGGATATGGAGCGGCAATCCTGGCAGCAGTTGGATGCGGCGTATTTGATTCGGTGGAAGAGGCTGCGAAGAAACTTGTGAAAGTAACAGGAACAGAAGAACCGGATCCGGAACTGGTGCAGAAGTACGAGGAAAGATATCAAGAATTTAAAGAACTGTATCCGGTATTGAAAGGATTTTTTCAAAAGAAACAAGTATAATTTGCCGGAAAGACGGTCAGAGAGACGGGTGTGGAAAACATTGCCCGTCTTTCTTTTATGTCGTATAATCATAACATGAGTGTCCCAAGGCAAAGGATATGTTGCACTTGCTAAAACAGTGAAAAAATGAACATAGATAACAGTACATGAATGGATAGAAGGATAAGAAATGCTTAAAATTGCGGTTTGTGATGATGATGAAAAGATATGTAATCTGCTGGAAAATTATATTAATGATTCCTGCAGGATACTCCATATAGAAGCTGAAACGGAGAGTTTCATTTCGGGAAAAGTGTTGAAACGGAAACTTCGGGAAGGGGAAAATTATCAGATCTATTTTCTGGATATTGAGCTTGCAGATGATACCGGGATTAGTGTAAGTGATTGTATCAGAAATGAGATAAAAGATGAAGCAGCTCAGATTGTATATGTATCGGGAAAGGATGGATATGACCGTCAGTTATTTGCCTTCAGACCATTCAATTTTATAGAGAAGCCATTTGACCAGAATATGGTGACTGCTACGCTTGAAAAGTATAACAGGATTTATGGGAAGAAGAATGATATATTTCACTATAAATATGGTCACGATATGTATTGCGTCCGTGTGAGTGAGATTCTGTATTTTAAAAGTAACGGAAGAAAAGTAAAGATTGTAATGCAGAAGTCAGAAGACGAATTCTATGGTTCGTTGGAAGAAGTCTGCGACAAATTAAAAGGGCAGGGAATGATTCTGACACATAAATCTTATCTGGTGAACTATCGTTATATCAGATCTTTTCAGGGAGAACAGGTTATTATGGTAAATGGTGACGTAATTCCTGTTGCCAGAGGCAGAAAAGAGGAAATAGCGAGAATGCAGCTTCATTTTGAAAATGGAGGGTTTGTACATGGTGTTTGATACATATCATATAATTTATCTGCTGGCGAATTTTTTCCTGATATTTGTTGTCCATCGTTTTATGAGAGTTTTTTTTGAACATAGAAAATACAAAAGAATATTGGGAATATTAGCTTATTCCTTCTACTTTATAATGACAACTTTAGTATATCTTCTGATAGATATTCCGTTAATTACTTTGATTACAAATTTAATTACTATGTTTATTATTTCTTTAACTTACGAAGCAAGTATTCAAAAAAGAATTATTTGTGTTGTTTACATGTATCTTTTTATGGCAGCAGCGGAAATAATTGCGGCAGCTATGACTGGATATATTAATTTTTCAGTTTTTTCACAAGGCGAGTTCAGAGATACTTTTGGTTTAATAGCCACGCGAATTGTTGCATATTGTGAAACGCTGTTGCTTGAAAATATAAAGTTAACAAGAAAGGGACGTAATATTAGTTGGATTTCCTGGCTGGCTTCAATTGTAATTCCGATTTCTACATTAATTTTGGAAGTAATTATTGCAAATCAGACCAATTTAACTAAGGTAGAGGCAGTGGGTTCAGTATTACTTCTGTTTGCAGTAAATATAATTGCATTTTATCTATATGATTCATTGGCAGAAAATTATATAAAGAAATCAAAATTGGCTCTTTTACAAAAAGAAAAAGAATTATACTGTAGACAGTGTGAGATTATGCAAAGCTCCACAGAAGATTTACAGGCATTTAGACATGATATGAGTAATCAACTTATTATTTTAAATCATTTACTGGAAGAGGGAAAAGATGAAGAGGCAAGAAGACAGTTGGATCAACTTTCTCATTTCATAAAGGGAAAGGTGATTTATAGCACATCAGGAAATACAATTATTGATGGGTTGGTTAACTATAAGCTTCAAAGTGTGGCGAGTGAAAATATAAAAGTAGAAACAGAAATTGTTGTACCGGAACAGTTGAACATTGATATAGCAGATCTTGTTACACTATTGGGAAATCTATTGGATAATGCTTTGGAAGCATTGAAAAAAGTTGATCGGGAACAACGAATATTGACGATAAAGATTATGTTCAGTCAAGAGCGTTTAATTGGTCGGATTACGAATACTTATTGCGGTGAAATCCACCAGAAGGATGATAAGATATTAACTTCAAAGAAAGAAAAACAGAAACATGGATACGGACTGAGTAATGTAGAGAAAATAATAAAGAAGTATAATGGTTATATGGAAATAGATCATGCAAACGGAGAATTCAGGGTGGATTTTATAATTTATCTGCCACAGAAAACGCTGTACTAGATAAAGCAAAAATAAGAAGTCTGAAAAGAAACTGATGCATTTGACTACGAGAAATCCGCAGTTGATTACATGTTTTCGCACAGGCTTCTTTTTTATGGCATAATGTAGGTGCCAGGAGAGGAGAGGAAGTAGATGAAAAATTATAAAAAGAACATTATAAGTATTGTTATTTTATTGTGTATAGTTTTAATACTCTATTTTACACCACCAATAATGCTGGCTGATGGCTGGATTGAATTTGGTAGTAGAGCAGACAGCTTTGAAACGCACATGTTGAATGAGTACAATAATTTCCCTTTTAGACGAGAAGCAAGTAATTTAGATTTCGATAACTTTTATTTTATAAATCTCAGAATTTGGGAGAAAATGTCAATTACTCGAATTGTATATAATGGTGACAAAAATACAACGTGTGAATTAATATTTCCGGGAGTTTACAGAGTTGAAAATACTAGAAAAGGAGCTTATGTAAATTCGTTTGAAATCAAACGCGGCAAGACATTATGGTTTTGCGATTATTATGCCAATGAGATGTAGGTAGGCTAAATGGATATTTTTATACGGTTGCCAGGAAGACGGGTGTGGAAAACATTGCCCGTCTTTCTTTTATGTCGTATAATAATAACATGAGTGTCCAAAAATAATTGCTAGAAAGAGAACTGTATGGAGGTAAAAATTAAATGGGAAATTATTTGAACCCGGATATTAGTACTTTTGCAAGAGTTGTAAATTCAGAAATATATGTTGATAAGACGGGATTGATTGAATATACAAATAGAAGTGCTAAAACATTACAAAGTTATATTTGCATCAGTCGTCCACGCCGTTTTGGAAAGTCTATTGCTGCGAATATGCTTTCTGCCTACTATACGTGTGAGTATGATTCAAGGGAGCTGTTCTCAAATTTAAAAATAGCATCATCAGATAGTTATGAAAAGCATTTGAATAAATATGATGTGATCTTTCTTAATATGCAAGAATTCCTGAGTCAAAGCTCCAATGTGGAGGAAATGCTTAGCTTGCTTAAAAAGAGCGTAATATGGGATTTGTTAGATAAATACCCGGATTTCCGATACTTTGATGAAACAAATTTAATGAGAACTCTTCAGGATATTTATAATAAGACAAAGAGACCGTTTGTTGTAATTATTGATGAATGGGACTGCATTTTCAGAGAGTATATAACAGATAAAAAAGCGCAGGAAAAGTATTTGGATTTTCTAAGAGATTTATTGAAAGACAAAGGATATGTCGCGCTTGCTTATATGACAGGAATTCTTCCAATAAAAAAATATGGCACACATTCAGCGTTGAATATGTTTGATGAATTTTCCATGATTGATCCGGGACCATTGGCGGAATATGTCGGATTTACAGAAGAAGAAGTAAGCGAGCTGTGTGAACGATATGGCATGGATATGCAGGAGCTAAAAAGCTGGTATGACGGATATTCTTTTGAAGGAGCACCTTCTATTTATAGTCCACGTTCAGTAGTAAGCTGCATGCGATTTGGGAAATTTGGAAATTACTGGAATCAGACAGAAACGTTTGAAGCTTTAAAAATGTACATTGATATGAATTTTGAAGGATTGCGAGATGACGTGTTAAGCATGATCGCCGGGGAAAGTGTTCCAGTGAATACAGGAAGTTTTACAAATGATATGGCAACATTTCATACAGAGGATGATGTACTTACTTTATTAATCCATCTTGGGTATCTGGCATATGACTATGATAATAAAACAGTGAAAATACCAAATAATGAGGTGAGAGCAGAATACGTCAGCAGTGTTTCCGTGTCGGATTGGGGTGAAGTTTCTAAAGCATTGAAAAATTCGGCAGATACATTGAATGCTATTTGGCAGAAACGTCCTGTACAAGTGGCAGAGGGAATAAGACAAGCACATTTTGAGACATCTCATTTGCAATATAACGATGAAAATGCATTGAGTTATACGATATCACTTGCGTTATATGCTGCAAGAAACTTTTACACTGTTCACAGAGAATTGGCGGGAGGACAAGGATTTGCAGATCTTGTATTTCTTCCTAGAAAAAAATTCCAGGAAAAACCTGCACTTGTGGTAGAACTTAAATGGAATGAAAGCGCAAACGGTGCAATTGAACAGATTAAGAAGAAAGAATATTGTAAAAGTTTAGAGGAATACAAAGGAAACATACTTCTTGTAGGAGTAAATTACAATAAAAAAACGAAGAAACATGAATGTATAATAGAGGAAGATATTAAGTAAAAGGAAACGGACCTCTAGTGAAAGTAAGTTAAAAAAGACGGGAATGGTGAATGGAACTCATCATTACCCGTCTTTTTCAAACTACGCTAAAAACAACGCATACAGTATCACAAGAATACCAAGCACGATTCTGTAATATCCAAATACTTTGAAATCATGTTTCTTAATATATCCCATCAGGAATTGAATAACGATAATAGAAGAAACAAATGCTGTTACCATACCAATCAGAAGAATTATTGCTTCTGTTCCGGTAAAGTTCAGACCAAACTTCACAAGCTTCAGAAGACTTGCACCGAACATAACCGGAATCGCAAGTACGAAAGTGAATTCAGCAGCAACGGTTCTGGATACTCCAAGGATCAAAGCACCGACAATTGTTGCACCGGATCTGGATGTTCCAGGGAAGATTGCAGCGATCAGCTGGAAAAGTCCGATCAAAAATGCAGTCTTATAAGTAAGTTCATCCATACTGTTGATCTTCGCAGGTTTGCCCTTGTGATTATTCTCAACAATGATAAAGGCGATACCGAAGACAATCAGAGCAATCGCAACGCAAGGGTAATTGTAAAACCATTTCTCAAACAGATCATTGAACGGCATTCCAATCACAATTGCAGGGATACATGCAACAAGGACTTTCAGCCAGAGGATAATGATATCCATCTTCACATAACTTAAAATTCCATTTCCGGCTTTCTTTCTTCTATGTGCATGTTTTGCCTGACGGCGTCTGACCGTGTGACTTCCTTCTGGTGCACCAAATGGGAAGATCTGGTTCCAGAATAAGATGACAACGGCAAGAATCGCACCTAGCTGGATAACAACTTCAAACATGCTGTAGAATTCTTCAGAAACATCTAATTTCACAAACTGATTCAAAAGGATCAGATGTCCGGTGCTGCTGATCGGCAGCCATTCTGTGATTCCTTCCACAATTCCAAAGAGGAAGGATTTCAAAAATTCAATCATTCTTAATTTATACTCCTTTTTATTGATGGATTGCAGCTATACTAAGAGATTTTAGTACCAAATGCAATCATTTTTGTGTAGCTACACTTATATTCTAAAGTGGCTCACGGTTTCTTATTATAAAACGTTGGCAAAAGATGTGCAAGAAATAGAAAGTATTTAAATTGTTAAATCGTTGATTTAAGAAATTCCTAATATTTTTCCAATCTATCTCTTAAAAACCATCAAGTATCATGTATACTATAGTTAGAACTTGATCATGTGATAATTATGTTGCTGCGCTGTTATTGGTGTCAGCAATTATCGAGGGGTATGTAAAATGTATAAAATATTAGTATGTGATGACGATAGAGAAATCGTAGAAGCAATCGAAATTTATCTTTCTCAGGAGGGATATCAGATTTTAAAAGCATATGACGGAATCGAAGCACTGGAGATTCTGGAGAAAGAGGAAGTGAATCTTCTGATCATCGATGTCATGATGCCGAGACTTGACGGAATCCGTGCAACATTGAAGATCCGCGAGAAGAACAGTCTGCCAATCATTATCTTGTCTGCGAAGTCAGAAGATACCGATAAGATTCTTGGACTCAATATCGGTGCGGATGATTATGTGACAAAGCCGTTCAATCCGCTGGAACTTGTGGCACGAGTGAAATCACAGCTGAGACGATTTAACGAGCTTGGCGGAACAGCACAGGAGCCAAAAGAGACGATTTATAAGGTAGGTGGCCTTCAGATCAATGATGATCTCAAGCAGGTAACAGTAGACGGAGAATTTGTGAAACTGACACCGATTGAATACAATATCCTTTTGCTTCTGATGAAGAATCAGGGAAAAGTATTTTCAATCAATCAGATTTATGAATCCATCTGGAATGAAGAGGCAATTGGTGCGGATAACACAGTTGCAGTTCACATTCGTCATATCAGAGAAAAAATAGAGATCAATCCGAAAGATCCACGTTACCTGAAAGTAGTCTGGGGTGTCGGATATAAAATCGAAAAAGCATAGTGCGAACAGTAACAAAAGCACATGTAAAAATGGATAGAAAAAGCATATAAGAGAACATATAAAAATGCATAAGAAGGCATATAAGGAAGGGTTAACAATGAAGAAATGGTACAGGAAGACCGTGACAAGGACAATCGTTCTTGTTGTGGCGATTCTTAGCGGAGCATTGCTTGTGACAAATTTGCTTTCTCTCCTGACACTGGCGGGTGGAATGAGTTTGTCACAGATTCAAAAGATGAATACACAGTCTTTTGAAGAATCCGAAGAATTCAGCAAGATGGTCGAAAGTTACATGTACGATGTACAGGAGAAGCTTTATCTGCAGAATCTTTTTGAAAGTGACGGCGCCTACAATCCCAAAAAACTGGTGGATGTAATGGAACTGTCAAAGAAGGGCAAGATTTCAGAAACAAATTTGTCAGGTGTCACGTACACCATGGAAGAACTGGTGAACTGGGGCGAGACTTACAGTGGAACAGATAACGACAATCTTTACAAACAGAATGGCGTGATCGTCTGCCAGAAACCGGACGGAAATTATTATTACTATTATATGAATGATTTCTTTTCTCTTGTAAATGCAGGAAAACTTCAGTTTCAGATGGGCGAGCAGGACAGAGATCAGTTCCTGGCAGGATTGCAGGCGGGCGAATTTACGACTTCCGGCTATTATACATTTCAGATTACAGATGAAAACGGTGAGCTGCTCTATACAGACTGCTGGAACTTTGGTCAGTCAATGATTGAAAAATATGCACCGGTCGGAGCGGATAATCTACTCCAGGTTGTAAATAATAATCCGCAGTTAAATGGAAGACTGACATTGGTTTATGATAATATTGCCACAGCATTGCAAACAATCTATGAAGACTGGCAGGATTATGAAGGCGGTTGGAATTATCTGGAAGAAGGGAATACCAATTTTACCTATCTGTATGCAGATGAATCGACAAAGAAGGTTACTACAAATAAAGCAGAATATGCAAATTATGCAGATGTAAAGAAAAGCATAGAAGACATGATAGAATCAGCGTCAAAGAACCCTGTGAAATATATGGTAATCTATCCTGAATTGAAAGATTTTAAGACGAATATGAACGTTTCTTATTCGGATCAATGGCTCAATACACGTTCTTATGGTTACTATTCCGGCGGAACAAAGTGGAAAGATGTTTTTGCAGTTGCAGTGGACACAAACTATCCGATCCAGGATCAGTTTTACCAGAGTAGCATCGAATATCAAAATAACATTCCGCATATGAAAGCGGCATTATATTTTATGATTTTCAGCAGCGTACTCTTTTTGATCACAGTAGTGTGGCTGACATTGGGTGCCGGAAGAAAACCGCAGGATGAAGAACTGCATTTGTTAAAGTTCGATTCCTGGAAGACAGAGATTGCTGCTGCAGTTGTTATTTTTGTCTGGGTGATTGGAAGTTATTTCTTTTTTGTAGCAGGAATCGATGGAATTCATATCTTATTTGATGGAATTGCAGGGTTGAGTAGTTCATACGGTGCTGTGGAAAGTAATACATTTATTCCATCATCCTATGTTCCGAATGTATATATGAAGACTTTAAGTCTCGGAGAATCAGTAGGTGCGTTTGCATATGGAACATTTACATTTACCTGCTTTTTTGCCGGCTATCTTAGTCTGGTAAGAAGAATTAAGGCAAAGAGTCTGTGGGAGAACAGTCTGCTTCGAAGCGTGGGAGTATTTCTTGGAAAAGTATTCCGAGATGTGAAGCTTACAAAGAAAACAGCAGGACTTTTGATTCTTTATTTCCTGTTTCAGCTTTTCGTGCTCTGGGGTGGAGATTTCTTCCTGGTGATTCTGCTGCTGATTGCTGATGCAGTGCTATTCTATTACATGGTTGCAAATGTGATGGAGAAGAATCGATTGAGAAAAGGAATTCAGGAGATCGCTGCCGGAAATATGAGTTATCAGATTCCAATCGACGGACTGCATGGGGAGAACAAGAAACTTGCATTGATGATCAACGGGATCGGAACCGGACTTAACAAAGCAGTTGCCGAGGCAATGAAAAACGAACGTCTTAAGACAGATTTGATCACAAATGTTTCTCATGATATTAAGACACCACTGACTTCTATTTTGAACTATGTTGGCATCTTAAGACAAACAGATCCGGCAGATCCGAAAGTTCAGGATTATCTGAATATTCTGGAAGAGAAAGCACAGAGACTGAAGACATTGACAGAAGATGTAGTAGAAGCATCGAAAGTCAGCAGCGGGAATATTTCCCTGGAATATATGGATCTTGATCTGTCAGAAATGATCCAGCAGACGCAGGGCGAACTCGAAGAAAAATTCGAGGTGAGAAATCTGGCGATCGTCACAGATCTTCCGGCAGAACCGGCTGTTGTGCATGTCGATGGAAGAAGAATGTGGCGTGTCCTGGAAAATATTTACGGAAATGCAGCCAAGTACGCAATGCCTGGAACCAGAGTTTACGCGACTCTGAAAACAGATGATACAAAGGTAAGATTTTCATTGAAAAATGTTTCCGAGCATCAGTTGAATATTCAGGCGGACGAACTGACAGAACGTTTTATCCGTGGAGATATTTCCAGAAGTACGGAGGGAAGTGGATTAGGACTTTCTATAGCGAAGAGCCTTACAACAATGCAGGGCGGCACATTTGACTTGTATCTGGACGGAGATTTGTTCCGGGTAGATATTACATTTCCAAGAGTGAAAGCGAAAGGAAATGCTGCCGGGGTAACAGAGGAATTAGTAGAGAAATCATCAAGCGGTGTATCTTGACATTCTATTCGCGTTATGCTAACCTTTTTAAGGAATGAAAAGCAGTGATAAGCGAAACGCGATGAGGAAGAGAGTAGTCTGTAACAGATTCTACAGAAAAGTCCTGAAGGCTGTCAGGCCGGATGTTGAGAGGGATGGATGGAAGACAGATGAAGATGGCTTCTGAGCAGCGCAGATGAGCCTGAACAGAGTGAGCAAGTGAGTTGTTTAAGCGGCAATCTTGAATAAAAAGATCCGGGTTAGTCTGTGAAGGGATTCGCCCTTTATAGCGAAGAGTATCAACAGTGGGAAATGCCGTAGTGTTCAAAGAGATTTTGATCAACAAAGCAGTTTTTACTAACAAAAATGCAGATACTCCTAGAGGTTTCTTTCCGCGAGGAAGGAACGAAGAGAAGTGGTAACACGAAGGTATGATTCGTCTTCTCAGGGATGCAAGTCCCTGGGAAGGCGTTTTTTATATATTAGGAAAGTTCTATCCTAATATATAAAAACGCTCCGCTTAGGATGCGCACTGCGGGAAAAGGAGGCAGAAAAATGTCAGAAAAACCAAAATATTATATAACAACAGCGATTGCCTATACATCAGGTAAACCGCATATCGGAAACACATACGAGGTCGTGCTTGCAGATGCAATCGCACGTTACAAGAGAAGCCAGGGATATGATGTATTCTTCCAGACAGGAACAGATGAGCACGGACAGAAGATCGAGCTCAAAGCCGAGGAGGCTGGAATCACACCAAAGGAATTCGTAGATAATGTATCAACAGAAATCAAAAGAATCTGGGATCTGATGGATACATCTTATGACAAATTCATCCGTACAACAGATGAAGATCATGAGAAACAGGTTAAGAAGATTTTCAAGAAACTTTACGACAAGGGAGATATTTACAAGGGACATTATGAAGGAATGTACTGTACACCATGTGAGTCTTTCTTCACAGAGTCTCAGCTTGTAGATGGAAAATGTCCTGACTGTGGACGCCCGGTTCAGCCTGCAAAAGAAGAGGCATATTTCTTCAAAATGAGCAAATATGCAGATCGTCTGATCGAGCATATCAATACACACCCGGAGTTCATTCAGCCGGTTGCCCGTAAGAACGAGATGATGAACAACTTCCTTCTTCCGGGACTTCAGGATCTGTGTGTATCCAGAACATCCTTCAAGTGGGGAATTCCGGTAGATTTCGATCCAAAGCACGTTGTATATGTATGGCTTGATGCTCTTACAAACTATATCACAGGAATTGGATATGATGCAGACGGAAACAGTACAGAGCAGTTCAACAAGCTGTGGCCGGCAGACCTTCATCTGATCGGAAAAGATATCATCCGTTTCCATACAATTTACTGGCCAATCTTCCTTATGGCACTTGATCTTCCACTTCCGAAACAGGTATTCGGACATCCTTGGCTGCTTCAGGGAGACGGTAAGATGAGCAAATCCAAGGGAAATGTTCTCTATGCAGATGAACTCGTTGATTTCTTCGGTGTAGATGCAGTTCGTTACTTTGTACTGCATGAAATGCCATTCGAGAATGACGGTGTTATTTCCTGGGAACTGATGGTAGAGCGTTTGAACTCCGACCTTGCCAATACACTTGGAAACCTTGTAAACAGAACTGTTTCCATGACAAACAAATACTTCGGCGGAACAGTAGAAGATAAGGGTGTTGTAGAAGATGTAGATGCAGAACTGAAAGCAGTTGTAGAGAATGCTTCTAAAGCAGTTGATGCTAAGATGGCAGACCTCCGCGTTGCCGATGCGATTACAGAAATCTTCAATCTGTTCAAACGCTGCAATAAATATATTGATGAGACAACTCCTTGGGTACTCGGAAAAGATGAATCCAAGAAGGATCGCCTTTCTACAGTACTTTGGAATCTGATCCAGAGCATTTCTGAAGGTGCAAGACTTCTTGAATCTTTTATGCCTTCTACAAGTAAGAAGATCCTTGAGCAGCTTGGTAACGGACATGTAACAGAGAAGCCGGAGATCCTGTTCCAGAGAATGGATCTTGAGGAAGTTATGAAAAAAGTAGAAGAACTTCATCCGAAGGTAGAAGAAAAGGAAGAGGAAGAAGCTGTGATCGACATTGAGCAGAAAGATGAGATCACATTTGAGCAGTTCGGAGCAATGCAGTTCCAGGTTGGAGAGATCATTGCATGTGAGGCTGTAAAGAAATCCAAAAAGCTTCTCTGCTCTCAGGTAAAAGTTGGAAGCCAGGTAAAACAGATCGTATCCGGAATCAAAGCACATTACACACCGGAAGAAATGGTTGGTAAGAAAGTTATGGTTCTTGTAAACCTGAAACCTGCGAAGCTGGCAGGCGTACTTTCAGAGGGAATGCTGCTTTGTGCAGAAGATGCAGAAGGTAACCTTGCACTGATGACACCGGAAAAAGAAATGCCGGCTGGAGCAGAAATCTGTTAATTGAAATGTTTGAAAATTCAGACAATTACAACTAAAGCAGATAATAAATAAAAAATATAAAAAAATCAAATGAATATATTGACAAATTAGACGCCGAATGTTATTATATAACCATCAAAGAGAGAAAGAAATCTCCCAAAGATATTTAACTAAGAAGGCAAAAGTAACAGATGCCTGATTAGATTAAAAATACAAGTTCAACAGGAGGTCAGTCCCATGGACAGTATAGTTTCAGATTTTTATCAATATGTCAGTGGTATGATGAGTGAAGGTTCCTGTGAAGAAAGAGACCTTTGCCAAGCGTAAAAGTCCAGTAGAAAGAAAAGAAGATCAAAGATCGGAGAGTACGGAAACTGGAAGCAAAGAGAAAAAGATGAATCACTCATAGATGTATTGAATAAAAATACCGCATATAACATAGAATGAAAAATGTGTAAAGAAACATTGAAAGGACATGTTATAATCTCAGATTTGTTATAAAAGCAGGAATGACTTGACAGAAGATTTAATACATAAAGTATTGAATGGATATGAAAATCATTCAGGTGATAAAATAACAGACGACAAAGGTCTCACAGGAACGTAGAATCGAGAATAATCTCCGATACAAAATATAAAATTATAATAATAATACAATTAAATAACACTAAAAATGCACTTTCAAAAGGAATTGAAGGTGCATTTTTTTGACATTACAGACCTCATATGGTAGAATAATGAAAGAGTATCGGCTAGTGCCTAATGGACACATTCAGAGCAAAACTAATATTTCAATGACAATGAGGTGAGTACAGTGGATAAGTATGAATATAAGTTAAAGACAGAAGAGATGCTGGAACTTATGGAAGATGGAGAATACAGAAAAGCAGCGGCAGCAGCAGATCTGATTGACTGGAAGCGTGTCCGTAACGCAGGGATGCTGATGAATGTCAGTGATATTTATGAGAAAACAAAAGAGTATCAGAAGAGCTACGATGTGATGAATCTTGCATATCGCCGTTCCGAAGGAAGCCGCAAGGTGATCTATAAGTTATGTTCTCTTGCAATTAAGACAAAGAATATAGATGAAGCAATTGACTATTATGACGAATTTATCCAGATTGCACCGAAAGATCCGAACAGGCATATCCTTAGATATCAGATCTTAAGAGCGCAGAGAGCGCCGATCGAACAGCAGATTGAGGCTCTGGAGGAATTTAAGAAGGCAGAATATATTGAAGAGTGGGCTTATGAACTGGCGAAGCTTTATCGCGAAGCAGGTATGATGACAGAATGTCTGGAAGAGTGTGATGATCTGATCCTCTGGTTCAGCGAGGGTAAGTATGTTTATAAGGCAATGGAACTGAAGATGCAGTATAAGCCATTGTCACCATCGCAGCAGCAGAAATATGATCACAGATATGAGAAGCTTTCTTCAGAGACAGAAGAAATACCGGATCTGGCTTCCTATTTAGGAGAAGACGAGGAAAAAGATTCTGCGTCAGAAGGAGCTGAAGCACTTGGAGATACAAGATCAATCGGGCTGACAGAACAGCCGGTGATGGAGAACGACAGTACTTCCGATGTGATTGACACGGATGCGGTTACTTTGGAAGCGGCAGAAGAGCCGGATGCCGAAGTAGAAAATCCGGAAGAAGCAGGAGTAGAAACAGCAGAAGTTATAGAAGCTTCCGAGGATGAGTCAGAAGTTCAGCCGGCAACGGTAGAGACAAGTGGAGATAAGAGAACACTTAGCAAAGATACTGCTTCCATACCGATTGTCGGTAAGAATCCGGTAAAACCAGTCAAGAAGAAACTTGGAGATACGATGCGGTTAGATGAAGCTCTACAGCAATTACTCAATCCGAAACCGGAAGTTCAGGCAGAACCGGGAGAAGAAGTCGAACCGGATATGACAGATCTGGAAGAGGATATTGCAGCAATTGAGGATGTAGAAGATCTTGAGATCGTGAATCAACTGACAGAAGAGAAGAAAGCTGAGGAAGCCAGTAAAGAACGAGTAGTTCCATCAGGGATGAAAGAACTGATACCGGAACCGGAGACAGAAGAAGAACTTATAGAACAGGCAGTGGAGGAGACTTCAGAAGATGTCCCAGAAGATGCAGTTACTATAGAAGCAGGAGAAGCAGAACCGGAAGAGGAAGAAATCCTTGAAGCAGGAGAAGCAGAACCGGAAGAGGAAGAAATCCTTGAAGTAGAAGAAGCAGAACCGGAAGAGGAAGAAATCCTTGAAGCAGGGGAAGCAGAACCGGAAGAGGAAGAAATTCTTGAAATAGATGCAGCTGAGTCAGAAGATCTGACAGATGAATCAGAAGATTTGTCTGAGGTGGAGGAACTGATCTTAGAAACTGAAGTTGTCAATGATGAAGATGATTCAGAAGGAGCAGCAGTAAGAGAGACTATGGACAATAAAAATAATGAAGAACCAATTTTATCACCAGAGATACAGAAACTGATTGATGAGATTGAAGGTGTTATTCCGGAAGAGGAAGAAGTAGATGCAACAGTAAGTTCAGAAGAAGTTCTTGAGGTAGAAGAAGAACCACATGAAAATATGGGAGAGCTTGCGGATGATCTCAGACTCGGTGAGGATGAGTACGAAGATTATGATGAGTATGACTGGGATGATGCAGAAGAGTTTGACGAAGACGATATTTTAGATGATTATGAAGAGTCTGATGATGATTTGTTGGATGATTATGAAGAGTCTGATGACGATCTGCCGGATGATTATGAAGACGCTGATGATGATCTGTTCGGTGAGGAAGAAGGATATGATGATCTGGATGCCTATGGTTATGAAGAAGACGATGAGGATGATGAAGTAATCAATCCAAGAGATCTTTTCACAGCGGAAGATAAGGTTTCAGATGAAGATCTTCTTAGTCTGAATTCTTATGAAGAAGTGCCAAATTTTGAAGATGAATTCAGCGTGAATCCAGCGCATAGTGAGGAACCGGATGACAGAGAGATTCCGGATGAAGATGACGGAATTGATATCATGTCTGCGACGACACCATTGAGCCGTAAAGAGACTGCAAAATTGATCGCAACAGGTAAGACATCACCATTACCGTTAGATGAGATTGCAGATGCAATGTCTGATACAGGATTTATTGTACATGGTCGTTATGATCTTGAAACACAGAGTGGAATCGGTACAAGAGCAGGACTTACAGAGGAACAGAAAAAACTCTTCTCTTATTTTGTACCTGTGCGTGGTATGAGTGAGCAGCTGGTAGATGTACTTGAGCAGGATAAGAACTGTACAAACCGCAAAGGAACTTCCAGAACAGGAAACCTTCTGATTATTGGAAATAAAGGAAATGGAAAGACAGTCCTTGCTGTTGATGTTGTAAAGGCAATTCAGAAGCAGCGTGACATCCGTCAGGGCAAGGTTGCGATTGTAACAGGAGAGTCACTGAATAAGAAGAGAATCGGAGACATTTTCCGTAAACTGTACGGCGGTGCACTGATCATTGAAAAAGCCGGACAGATGAACGAAAAAACACTCGCCAAGCTGAACAAAGCAATGGAGCAGGATACAGGAGAACTTTTGGTAGTTCTTGAAGAGCAGAGAAAACCACTGGACAGACTTCTTTCTTCCAACAGAGAATTCAGAAGAAAATTTACTTCCAGACTTGAAGTGCCGATCTTTATTAATGATGAGCTTGTAACATTTGGACAGACTTATGCTCAGGAGAATGGTTACAGAATCGATGAGATGGGAATTCTTGCACTGTACAGTAAGATTGATTCTTTACAGAGAGAAGATCATGCAGTAACAGTAGCAGAAGTGAAAGAAGTGATGGATGATGCGATCGCTCATTCACAGAAAGCTTCTGCAAAGAAGCTTGTGAAGAGAGTATTTGGAAAGAATACAGATTCTTCCGACAGGATTCTGCTTTCAGAGAAAGATTTCAACATTTAATGACATATATTTGTTAAGAATTAATAGACAGTCAGTAAAACGACTGTCTATTTTTGTGCAATAATACATTTTCTCTTTCTTTTTTATACAGTATCAAGTATAATAAAACTATAGTGTTCAAGGGGAGAATGAAACTTTGTTACCAATTGAAAGATTCGGTAATGTGCCTTGATCTATAAGAAATTGTATGGTTTTTAAATCATTACAATCAGGAATATATTTGAGCAGTGAGGTGGCTTTATGGTTAAGAAAAACAGCACGAAGACGAAAGTGCAGCCTTATGAGATCGGAGAACTTGACCATTATCTTTTTGGGCAGGGAAATCATTATGAGATTTATAAAAAGATGGGTGCCCATGAGGTGACAAAGAACGGAAAAAGAGGAGTATATTTTGCGGTATGGGCTCCTCATGCAGTAAACGTTTCTGTAATCGGAGAGTTTAATGACTGGGATGAGACGAAAGATAAGATGAAGAGAGGAGAGCCTCTCGGAATATACACATGCTTCGTTCCGGAGGCGAAGAAAGGGGATTTGTATAAGTTCTGTATAGAGACACAGGCGGGTGAGAAGATCTATAAAGCAGATCCATTTGCTAATTATGCAGAGCTCCGACCGGGAACAGCATCCAGAATTACAGACATTTCTAATCTGAACTGGTCAGACAGTAAGTGGATGACAGCTCGTGAGAAGTGGGATAACAAAGAAGAACCAGTGTCTATTTATGAAGTACATATGGGTTCCTGGATGAGACATCCTGGAAGAGAAGATGAAGGATTCTATACATATCGTGAGTTTGCAGAAGCAATTACAAAGTATGTAAAAGAGATGGGATATACTCATGTTGAGTTGATGGGAATCGCAGAGCATCCGTTTGACGGTTCCTGGGGATATCAGGTAACCGGATATTATGCACCAACTGCACGCTATGGAACACCGGAAGATTTTGCATACATGGTGAATTATCTTCATAAGAATAATATCGGTGTTATTCTTGATTGGGTACCGGCGCATTTCCCGAAAGATGCACATGGTCTGGCAGATTTTGATGGAACACCGACATTCGAATATCCAGATCCGAGAAAAGGTGAGCATCCTGATTGGGGAACGAAGGTTTTCAATTATGAAAAACCGGAAGTTTCCAACTTCCTTCTGGCGAATGCATTGTTCTGGGTTGAACATTATCATGTAGACGGACTTCGTGTAGATGCAGTGGCATCTATGCTGTATCTGGACTACGGAAGAGAAGATGGACAGTGGATTCCGAATAAATTTGGCGGAAATGAGAATCTTGAGGCGATTGCATTCTTTAAACATCTGAATTCTGTAGTTTGCGGAAGAAATAAAGGCGTTATGATGATTGCAGAAGAGTCCACAGCATGGCCGAAGGTGACAGGATCTCCTGAGGATGACGGACTTGGATTTACTTTGAAGTGGAATATGGGATGGATGCATGACTTTACAGAATATATGAAACTGGATCCTTATTTCAGAAAAAATGCACATCATATGATGACATTTTCTATGGAATATGCATATTCAGAGAACTATATTCTTGTACTTTCTCATGATGAGGTTGTTCATCTGAAATGCTCCATGTTGAATAAGATGCCGGGAGAAGGATGGGATAAGTTCCGCAACTTGAAGGTGGCATATGCATTTATGATGGGACATCCTGGAAAGAAGCTTCTCTTTATGGGACAGGAGTTCGCACAGCTTCGTGAGTGGAGTGAAGAGAGAGAACTGGATTGGTTCCTTCTTGCAGAAGAACCACATCAGCAGATTCAGAACTGGTATAAAGATTTGCTTCATCTTTATAAGAAGAATAAGGCATTGTATGAGTTGGATAATGATCCGAAGGGATTTGACTGGATCAATAAGGATGATATCTTCCGGAGTATTTTCAGTTTCACAAGACATTCAAAGGATGGGAAGAAGAATCTGCTTTTTGTATGCAACTTTACACCGGTAGACAGACCGGATTACTGTGTTGGTGTTCCGAGAAGAAAGCAGTTTAAGCTTGTTCTTAACAGTGATGAGACAAAATACGGCGGATCAGGAGAAGAACGCCCATTGGTTTACAAACCAGAGAAGCAGGAATGTGATGGTCAGAAATATTCCTTTGCATATCCTCTTCCGGGATATGGTGTGGCAGTATTTGAGTATTAAGTTGTATAGTATAATGTTTTCCACGAATAGATGGAATAGGAATTAGACATACATTAATTTGCCCCTGCATAGATTGTAAAAAACAAACTATGCAGGGGCTTTTCTATGAGAGAATATATTGAGGAGCGTGCAGTGGAAATTGCAAATTATATTATAGAAAATAATGCGACAGTGAGACAGACAGCAAAACAGTTCCGGATTAGTAAGAGTACGGTGCATATAGTTGTAACAAAATAGAGAGTTTTATTTGGAGAATAATATGAGAAAGTAAAGGGGCAATAAAATTGTTTTTATTTTGTCCCTTTACTTGCGCAATATGGAGGAATAGAATTAATTGTAGGAAAATTACATGAAGAAAGGCTGAAGTAGATATGAGCAATGCAGAAGAGAATAATAAAAGTCACATGATTTTTTGTGGTGAAAAGGATATAGATTATACACAATCAAATAACTATGCTTTTTTAAACTGGGATTTTGATAATTCGCTTGGTGGAAAAAATAATGTTGCTCAATTTATACAAGATAACTTTGTGATGGGAAATGCATATATGGGAAATGCAGTATTAAGTTTATATTCGATTTTATATAGCGGTAATTATTGCTCAACAGCAGATACTCTTATTTTCCCGATTATGTTTGATCTTTGGCATGGAGTAGAACTTTGGCTAAAAAGTAGTGTAGATGCGATATATTACTTTCTGGGAATTAACAATAAAATAAAGAAAAGCCATAAGATTTATGAGTATTTAGAAGTTTTAGAAGAAGAACTGAAAAAATTAGGTATGGAGCAGACAATAGATATTGCATTACCAGAATTGATTAAATTGATAAAAGAATTTCAACGTGTAAATGCTAATTTTGATTTTGCCAGATATTCTTTTAATGGAAAAGGACGTATCAATTTTATAATGCTCCTCTAGGA
>ENA-OUQG01000604-OUQG01000604.1-human-gut-metagenome-genome-assembly--contig:-NODE-604-length-21470-cov-7.627177_pt1 | contig 21470 bp, 21 predicted proteins | sample MGYA00237943_ERZ548823 | MGnify/ENA primary metagenome ERZ548823 (study PRJEB26490, sample SAMN05194731) | human gut metagenome | biome: terrestrial biome; feature: human-associated habitat; material... | reverse complement strand
GTATTGTTGACAATAGAAAAGAGTTCCATCAAAATTTAGAATTAATTAAAGAACTTTTGAGTAAATACAAAAATAATCGGGATAATTTTAGATTAATATTATCTCATGCTCCATATATTGCTAATCGAAAATTATTTGATAGCACTACTATGACTGATTATTTTAATTTAAACTTATGTGGACATATTCATGATAATGATATAAATATTAATAATAATGGTCTTATAGATTTAGTATCAGGAAATAAAAATGGACTAATAGCAAATGATAGTAGATATAATGTTTATGAATTAAAAGATAAAATGTTAGTAAAAAAATTGATATATGATAAAAAATGGTCACAAAAAGAATTAGGAATAATTAGTAAAAATTAACAAAAAAATTATTATATAAAAAGAAAGGAATGATGAGTATGAAAAATATAATATTATTAAGTGGACCAGATAAAACAAAATATTTTAATGAGAGAGTTTCAACAATAATTAAAGAGAAGGTTAATAGTCCCGTCAATATGGTAGCTATAGCTTCAAGCCCAGACGATTATAACAAAAATGATAAATATTTTAATGGTAATGAAAGTGTAGTAGGAGTTTTTAAAACTTTTAAAAAAATTTTTCCGGATTTAAACATTTCATTATTGGATAATAGAGTTAGTTTAGAAGATGGAATAAACAGTTTAAAAAATGCGGATATTGTATATCTTCTTGGAGGTAATCCTTTTATTCAATTAGAGTACTTGCAAAAAAATAAATTTGATGTTATAATACAAAACACTTCTGCATTAGTTATTGGTGTTAGTGCTGGTTCAATGAATTTAGCAACTAATTCATATTACTCTAAAGATGAGGATTATCCAGAAAGTGTAATTTATAAAGGATTAGGAATTACTGATATAACTATTGATCCACACTTTGATATAAATAATGAAGAACAAGTAAAAGAGATAAAAGCAAATTCAAAAAATATTAAGATAATTGGATTGCCAAATGATTCTGCAATAGTAATTTCAAATAATAATGTTAAATATATAGGAACTGTGTATATTTTTGAAAATGGAAGCTTGAATAATTAATAATATATTTGAATGGGGGAATGAAAAATGAATTGGGCTTTAGAAGAAGCAAAAAAATTAATAGAAAAGTATCCTGATAAGGAGGAATTTGTTATAGCATCTGGTGTTAGTCCATCTGGATTTATACATATAGGAAATTTTAGAGAAATTGTTACTACTTTCTTTGTTGGAAAAGAGTTGAAAAATTTAGGTAAAAAAGTAAGATTTATATTGTCATTTGATGATTTTGATAGATTTAGAAAAGTACCAAATGGTATGCCAAAAAGTTATAATCAATATATAGGAATGCCATATACTAGTATACCTAGTCCATTTAATAAAAATAAAACTTATGCACAAGAGATGGAAGAAAGATTTATAGAAGAATTAAGTAGATTAGATATATATCCAGAGACTATATCACAAACTGAACAATACAAAAGTGGAAGATATGATGAAAAAATCAAACTTGCTATGCAAAGAAGGAAAACTATTTTTGATATAATGTCTAAATACAAAACACAAGATTTTTCAGAAGATGATAGAAATAATTATTATCCAATAAGTTTATATTGTGAAGAATGTGGTAAAGATTCAACTACAATTTTAGGTTATAATGAAATAACAGGAGATTTAGAATATAAATGCTCATGTGGGCATCATCATATTCAAAACATAAATAATTGTGGAAACATAAAATTACAATGGAAAGTAGATTGGCCAATGAGATGGCAACAAGAAGGCGTAATATTTGAACCAGGTGGTAGAGATCATTCGGCTGAAAATGGAAGTTTTGCTGTATCAAAAGAAATTGCAAACCAAATTTTTAATTATAATGCACCATCTTATGTAGCATACGATTTTATTGGAATAAAAGGTGGAAATGGCAAAATGTCATCTTCAACAGGTAACGTACTAACATTGACTGATTTATTAGCTGTATATGACAAAAACATAATTTTGTGGTTTTATGCAAAAAACAAACCTAATCACCAGTTTAATATAGCACTTGATGATGATGTATTACGTGCATATACTGAATATGATAGAATGGTAAAAGCATATTTTGAAGGAAAATTAGATGATAGAAATGCAAGTATTTTATCATTAACAGGTGTAAATGCAAATTATTTGAATAATCCTAATTTTGGGTATATTGCAAATTTTCTTCCTATGGTAAGTTATAATGAAGATGCACTTGCTAAATTATTGAGTAAGGAAAACATAGACTGTAGCACAATATATTTTAAAAATAGATTATTAAGGGCAAGATGTTGGTTAGAAAAATATAATAACAGCAAAATTAATGTAATAGACGAGTTTAACAAAGAATTTTATGATACTTTAACTTGTGAAGAAAAAGAATGGCTAAAAATGACAGTGTTTATTCTAAAAAACGAATATGATTCTACACAAGAATTGCAAACTGATCTGTATGCTATTGTAAAAACAGGCAATGATAATCCAAAAGAATTAAAGGCTAGACAAAAAAGATATTTTCAAATAATTTATAATTTAATTTTAGGTCAAAATAGCGGTCCTAAAATGGGATTGTTATTATCAGCTATGGATTATGAATTAATAGTATCTAAATTGCAAAATGAAAAAGTAAAAAAATTAGCAAAAAACTATTAGTATTAAATCAATCTATTAGGTAATGGAATAGAACATAAATATTTTAGATATTTTCTAGGAGATTACTTTGCCTAGCTTATAGTAACAAATATTTCAAATATCAAAATGTTGGCCATATCCATAAGTCTACTCATGCATGTTTAACAATAGATGAAATGAAAGTAGCACTAATAGTATTAAACAAATGTAAAACAAAAATAAAAACTAAATAACTATAATAAATAAGTACCAAAAATAATAGTACTTATTTTTATATTATGCTATACAATAATAATATAATAAATATATTTACAGGAAATTATACCAAAAGTGTCACCCATGATATTGAAAGTAAGATTATTGAGTCTGGTATTATCAATGCTATTATTCACGAAAAGAAAAATTTTTCACATGGTAGGTTTATTAATTATGAAAATCTAAATAATAAAAACAATTTATATTTCAAATCAAAATCCGAATCTTCACATGAAAAAAATATTAAGCTATTTAGAAAATGGAAATAACTTATTAATTGAAAGTGAATATGATGGTATTTTATGTGAATATGATTTATTAGTGGCTTCTCAGTTTTTTATATATTGTATTTGAAACATTCTTGATATCGATGTTTCAAAGCCAAGTTATACAGAAGATGCATTAAAAATTTACTTTTATAAAGGAAATTTACAATAGATAAAGAAGAAGTAAGCATGAATATAAAAAATAAATAAAAACTCTAGCATAATCATAAGAAAATTAAGGAAATTAATCTATTTATATTTACATCATAACTTTTGATATGTTATAATTAATTTATAATATAGTAGGTGAGCGTCATGGAAGAAAAAAATAAAATAATAATATCATATATAGAAAATAGATTACAAGAGCTAGATCGAATGGGTATGGATGTCCCAGAAAATAATGTTAATAAATTATATAGTGTTTTTCTAAATAGAGTAGAAGATATAAATATTATCAAAACAAAAATAGATACCGTGTTTAATAATAGTATAGAATCATATAATGCTTACCTAGATAAAATAGGATTTACTTATACTCAGTTATTAGATACATATAATAAAGTAGAAAAATTAAACAAAACGACCGCTAAAACATATTTATGCGGAGGATTAGTACCATATATATTATTAAATGAAGATTCAGGAAGAAAACACCTAAGCCTAGATTTACTATGCAATAAAAAAGATATAGCAATGATGCGAGAAGTATTCAGAAAAAAAGACTTATATGACCCAAAAAGAGATAGCTTAACTTATACAGTTAATAATATCGACTATGGCTTTCAAGTGGTTATTGATGGTGTAAAAGTGAATATATTTGCTTTTGAAGAAAAAGATAATGGCATTATAGAATATAATTTCGACTGTAAAAGAAGAATAGGAAGAATAAAAAATATCAATGTCAAACTAAGTGATTACATTGTACCATATGTATCTTCAGATAATAAAAAATATATGACTGAATCATTAGAATGCATTATAGGAGATAAATTATTATTAAATAGAGAAAGAGACAGAAAAGATATCGAGAAAATAAAAGAATGTAATGGTATAAGTGAAGATAAAATAAAAAGATTACCACTTCCAGTAGTAAAAGAAAATAGATTAATAGGGGATAATTTAGAATTCACTTCCACTATGCCTAGCATTAAATTAGATATTCCTAAAAAAAATGGTAGCAAAGGTTTTATCAACATAGCTACAATCATGTTATTAATAGGAATGATAGTTTGTTTTATACTTGGAACTAGATAGACTTGAAAAAGTCTATTTTTTGTTATAAAATATATCTTGTGATTTATATGAAAGAAGAATTAAATAGTTGTACATTATGTCCGAGAGAATGTAAAGTAAATAGAAATAATAAAGAATTAGGTTTTTGTAGGGCTTCTAATAAAATAAAAATAGGTGGTTACCACTTGCATATGTGGGAAGAACCAATACTATCATCAGACAAAGGTTCAGGTACCATTTTCTTTTCTTACTGTAACTTAGGTTGTATATATTGTCAAAATTATCAAATAAGCCATATATGTAAAGGAGAAGAAATAAGTATTGAACGTTTCAGTAATATTTGCTTAGAACTTCAAGAAATGGGAGCCAACAATATAAATTTAGTTACACCAACGCATTATATTCCCCTTATAAAAGAAGGCTTAATTATAGCAAAAAAACAAGGATTAACTATACCAATAGTATATAATACATCAGGTTATGAAAAAGTATCATCCCTAAAATCATTAGAGGGACTTATAGATATATATTTACCAGATTTCAAATACTATGATAACAATCTAGGAAAATATTCCAATGTCTCAAACTATTACGATATAGCTACTAGAGCTATTGAAGAAATGTATAAACAAGTAGGAAAACCAAAATATAATAATGAATTATTAATAAAAGGATTAATAGTTAGACACCTAGTTTTACCAGGTCATATTGAAGATTCTAAAAAAATAATCAAATATTTATATACAAAGTACCATGACAACATAATACTAAGTATAATGAATCAATATACGCCAATCAAAGAATTAAAATATAAAGAATTAAATAGAAGAGTAACTATGCAAGAATATAATGAACTAATAGATTATGCCTATGATTTAGGGGTGAGAAACTGTTTTACTCAAGAAGAAGAAAGTCAAAGCGACAGCTTTATACCAAATTTTAAAGGAGATTCTATCATATAAAAACGATTTTTCTTGACTTTTCAACCAAATTATGATATTATTTTAATACATTTTGCTTTGAATCTGGGGGGATTTGGAATGAAAAATAGTTTTGTTATAGAATATCTAAATGAAAATGAATTTAGAAAAAAAGAACGTGCTATAAAGAAATATAATATGTTAGCATATAAAAAATTAGTTTTTGATTTTTATCCATCATTTAGAGATGGTGAATTTAAAGGTGTAGTAGTATCAAAAAATACTAAAGATGGTATTACAAAATATGAGTTAAAGCTACCAACAGATAGAATGTTTGCTAAAGTACATGGAGACGTAAAACTATATTATACAGTATATGAAAATCAAAAATTAGTAATGTTAGATACATTAACTCCAGAAGAAATACTAAGCGAAGGACATCAAAAGGAATTATCAACTTATAAAGGCGTAATGGTATCAAAATCTCATGCCGAAAGAGATATGTTCAAAATAAATTTACTAAATATGTTAGATAAATAGAAACAATCAGTTTCTATTTTTTTCTTTTAAAAAAATAGTAAAAAATGTCTAAATATGGTATACTATACATAGGTGGTAAAAATGACAAAAAAAAGAAGAAAAAGGAAAATAAAAGTAGGGAGACTAATACTTCTTTTAAGTATCATCGTCATAGCGGTATTAGCAGTATTATTTCTATTAAAAGGCGTAAAAAAAGTAGTTATAGATAAGAAAACTATGTATTTAGCTTCAGATAAAAGTGAGGTAACTTTATATAACTATGACGAAAATAATAATTTTAAAGAAGATAAAAAACAAACACGTGGAACAAAAGTTACTAGTTTCGATAAAACAATTGAAGAAAATAATACTAAGTATACTCAAATAGAGTATAACAACACCAATTATTATGTTAATAGTAGAAATCTAGTAAGTGACATCAAAGATAGTGTATTAGAAAAAACAAAATATGTAAGAACATCAGTAACAGTATATGAAAATGAAAAAGATTCAAAAATAAGTTCATTTATAAAAAAAGGAAATGAAATAAGTATAACAGGTTATGACATACTTAATGAAGATGGAACTGTTAATATGTATAAGATAAGTAAAGATGATATAACAGGATATGTATATAGTAAATATTTGGTGGATACCATGGAAGAAGCCACCGCTAATTATAATGAAAATTCAGTTTATGATACCCATAAAGATCGAAAATATCCAGGAAGAGAATTACATGGTGGAAAAGCTTCTACCTTAGATTATTACCCATATGAAAAGCCACAGTTTAAAGACAATCCACTTATGAAAAATGCTAAAGCTATGTATTTAAATGCTGCCACTATATCAAGTATTGATAGTTATCTAAAGATAGCAAAAGAAAATGGAGTCAATGCAATAGTAGTGGATATCAAGGATGGTGCCTTAGCATACTCTTCCGAAGTTGCCAAAGAAATGTCTCCAACAGCATATGCTACTGCTATGAATGATAATAGTGCTTATAAAAGTGCTATTGATAAAATAAAAGAAGCAGGTATATATGCCATTGGTAGAATAGTTGTCTTTAATGATGTCCATTACGGTAAAGACCATCCAGAAGATTGCATTTCATCAAAAGCTTCCAATAGATTATGGCCATCTGCCTATAGTAGGGGAGCATGGCAATATAATGTTGAATTAGCTAAAGAAGCTGTTCATGAAATGGGATTCAATGAAATTCAATTTGACTATGTAAGATTTCCAGAAGATGCTTATAACATGTCTGTTAGTGGTAACTCAGACTTCAAAAACAAGTATGATGAAGAAAAAGCAGAAGCCGTACAAAACTTTCTATTTTATGCCGCTGATCAGTTGCATAAAGAAGGAGTATACTTATCAGTAGACGTCTTCGGCGAATGTTCAGGAGAATACGTTACAGCATATGGTCAATATTGGCCTGCTATATCTAATATAGTAGATGCCATAAGTTCCATGCCATATACAGACCACTTTGGAAGAAGTGTAGATACTTGGAGTAATCCATATCAAACAATGAATAACTGGGCTAAAGGTGCAGCAGCAAGACAAAAAGAAATACCAACTCCAGCGGTAGCAAGAACATGGATAACAGCTTATGATACTCCATATTGGAAACCAACAGTAATATATAATGCCTCAAAAATAGAAGATCAAGTAAGAGCATTGTATGATAATGGTTTAGATGGAGGATTCATAACATGGAATTCATCTTCGAGTCTTGCAAAGTATGAACAAATAAAATCAGCATTTGCCAAAAATTACGAATAGGGTGATAAAATGAAAACAATAGAAGTAGAAAAAAATAAATATGAAATACTAAAAGATTATAAAAATGGTTTTGATCTAGATGATTTCATTAGTCATTATACGGACTTTTATGAAGATTATGACTATATAGTGGGAGATATAGCTTATAATAAGCTAAGATTAAAAGGTTTTTATGAGTCAAATAATAAAAAAGTAAAAGATATAAACAACTACAAAAACTTAGATAACTATCTAAAAGAATATTGTGCTGTAGATTGTAGATATTATATCTTAAAAAAAATTAAATAAATATCAAATTAGCCAGTTTATCTATCTGGCTTTTTTATTTATTTATAGTTAACTACTAATTAATTATATTCATATACAAAGTATAAAAGTACCTTTTAAATTAATACTATAATAAAAAAATAAAATTTTATGTTATCGTAGATAATGCTATAAGAAAGGGGGAGTATAATGTTAAATATAATTGATTTAGAAGATAAAAAAACAGATAATGAATATCAATTAAAAAAGAAAAAAATACTAAGAATAGTATTAAATTCAAAATACATCCAAAATAAGAACCTAATTTTTACCTTTTTATTAGGGGATACTTTAGATAATTATATAAATAGTTTAGATGATAATAAAGTAAATATAAAGATAAATACAGTTATAAAAAAAGGATATTTTACAAGTGAGGAACAATTTCTTAGTATATTAGATAGTTTTATAACATATTTATCAAACATACTTAATAATATAACGCTATTAGAAAAAATATTTAGTATGTGTGTTAATAACGAACATGGTAAAGTACTATTATCTAAAAAATATATATTTGATAATGACAATATTAATTACTTTTATAACAAATTCAATTTAATGATTATAAATAACTTCTATAATAATTTATTAATATTAAAAAATGAATTAATATATGAGTTAGATACAATTGATATTGATTTAAATAAATTCAATATCAACAATTCAAAAGATGTAAAAAAAATAACCAGGTTATTAGTGGATATTTGTTTCATCAATACTGATAGAGAATATATGTTATTGTCATTATTTAATAGTATTAATAAAATAAATAATAAAATATTATTAGATCATTTTGAAATACTAATATCAAACTACATTAAAAATATAAAGTTTTTAGTAGAATATCATAAACTAAAAGAAAGTATAATATAAAAAAACTAGTTATAAAATATAACTAGTAGTTTTTAAATATGGTGCCTCGTTGGAGATTCGAACTCCAGACCCTTTGATTAAAAGTCAAATGCTCTACCAACTGAGCTAACGAAGCAAAATAGAATGGTTGCCTCGGCAAGATTCGAACTTACGAATGCCACAGTCAAAGTGTGGTGCCTTACCGCTTGGCTACGAGGCAATAACCAAAAAGTGGTGGAGGGACATGGATTTGAACCATGGAACCCGAAGGAACAGATTTACAGTCTGCCGCGTTTGACCACTTCGCTATCCCTCCAAAAAAATGGTGCCGAAAACAGGAATTGAACCCGTAACCTACTGATTACAAGTCAGTTGCTCTACCAATTGAGCTATTTCGGCAAAAAAATGGTGGGCGATATAGGACTCGAACCTATGACCCCTTGCTTGTAAGGCAAGTGCTCTAACCAACTGAGCTAATCGCCCATATCATCTCTGGACACTCAATAATATACCATTTATTAGTATATTTTGTCAAGAGATTTAGTTAATATTTTTTTAATTTTTTACATCTTATCAGTTATTTCTTTAATTTTTTCATTTATCCACATATCAAGATTATCCTTAAGAGGTTTAAAGCCGCTCTTAGTTTCTGCCATTCTTTTAAGTCTTTGACCATCTTTTTTATAATCTATATCTTTAATGCTAAGTTTCAAATGATTATCATTATCATCAACATCAACAACTTCAGCATATATTTTATCTCCAACTTTTAAATAATCATTTACACTTTTTACATATCCATACGATATTTCCGAAATATGAATAAGTCCATCATAATTTTCTGATTGTGCGAAAGCACCATACTTTTGCACACCTGTAACGGTTACTTTGATAATATCATCCTTTTTTACTTTTTCCATACTATTTTCCTCACTGGTGATATTATACCACTTTTTTATTTTTTTTAGTACATATTTATTGTACTTTTAATAAAAAAAATATATAATAACTATAGGTGATGAGAAATGGAAGATGAAAAAATAGTAAAAAAAATAAATGAAGTATTAGATAAAATAAGACCATATTTAGAAAATGATGGTGGTTCAGTTAAATTTAACCGTTTTGAAAATGGCGTAGTTTATGTAACTTTAGTAGGGGCATGTCGTGGATGTCCACTTGCAGATTCAACTTTAGGGGACGGCATAGAAACCGCTCTTATCAATGAAATACCAGAAGTAATAAAAGTAATTAACGAGGATTAGTTCCTTGTTTTTTTATCCACTCTGGTACTGCTAAAGCATAATATCTACTTAAATATAAATAAATATCATATAAATACCTTTCATATTCCTTATTCTTACTTATAATTATATTAAGTTCCTTTTCATCTATCTTATTACTTATAATTTTATCATAAATATTAAAATAAAAACTAGGATAAAGTACTCTACCAAAAAGAATTTGTATTCCATAAAAAGAATAATAATTATATTTAAAATATTCATCAAGCTCGTTAAAAATGTTTTTGTTATTATTAAAAAAAGACCATTTAATATATTCAGCTACATCTCTAGCCTTATGATCTAATATAATATTCTCAGGATCATTCAAACCTTTTTCTAAAGTATTATGTGATAAAACCATTGTATCACTGATTTCTTTATGAATATTATTTTTAGTATTCACAATATATGAAATAGCATTTTCTGTAAGCCCAATATAATAATCAATTGATTCCCTAATCAAAGGGTATTTCTTAGTATTTTCACCAATCTGTTCCTCATAATAATCAATCATATTACTCCATAGCATTTCCCAATTATTTCTCTCTAAATTATGCATATTTAATAAATACATATTATTCATATTAGCCATATTAGCTATATTTACTAACGATAAAGAATATTCATCATTTTTTCTAATCAATATATAATTAACATTATTAATATTAGTAGTGGGTTCATTATATCGATTTAGTATAATATTATCCATCCTAATCATATTATTTAAAAACATATTAATATTATAAATATCATTACTTCTATCTAAAGAATTACTATAAGGTTTAAATATATAATAGTTACCACTTATATCAAAAAAATAATAATCTTTCTTATTATACAATTCATCTATTCTTATATTATAGTAGTATTCTATCATATTCTTCATATTATCCCTCACTATATATTATTAATAAAAATTAAGAAATATTTGCCAAAAGTATAATTTTGTGCTAAAATACATGGAAACCGAAAAGGTATAAGAAGAAAGAGGAATTAATTATGAAAAGTTATATGCGTTCTATGTTACATGAAGCCATAAAAAATGGTAATGTAGATACTGTTAAAGCACTATATAATGGAAATCCCAATGATTATGAAATAAAATTTGAATATGCAAGATTACTAATAGATACAGGAGATGTAAATCAAGGTAAAAAAATGCTCATTGAATTATTAGATACAAGAAATAGAAACTATGCTCTATTAGAACTAGGTAAATTAGCAGTTCAAGAAAAAAATATAAATATCGCTAAGAAATGCTTCAACGAAATAATTGCATATAGTTATAACGATAAAGATAGAAACTATGCTTTATTAGAATTAGGTATAATAGAGTCAAAATACGGAAATAAAAATAAAGCAAGAAAGAATTTCGTTGAAATATTACGTAATACTAATGATCATAATGATAAAAATCATGCCTTACTAGAATTAGGAAGATTAGAGGCTGAGTCAGGCAATATTGAAGAAGCAAAAAAATGCTTTAATCGTCTAATAAGTATAAATAAAAATAGTAAAGATCAAACTGAAAAAAATACTTCATGGTATGCAGAAAGATTACTTGTTACGTTACTATTTAAGACAGGAGAATATCAGTCTTTAGCGGATCTTGTTAATAAAAGCAGTGTAAAAGTAAAAAGCTATATATTACTATATATTAGTAAATTAACTAATACATATTTTAATATTCCATATGAAGAAATAGAATATGGTTATACAATGAATCAAATATTAGATTATGACGAATATTCTGCTATAGAGCATGTTTTAGAAGGTCATGATTTAGACTCCGATGGAACAATATTTAATCCTAATATAGATATATATAAATTATTTAATGATATACAAAACAAATTAACTCCTAAAAATAAAGTTAATAAATTAATATTTAATGATATATATATAATTCATTATCCAAATATTGGTATTAATAATCAAGAATATTTAAGAGTGGTAACACTACCAAATACCAAAAATATTTTAACTATGTATCCTATAAATAACAAATATGATGTTATTGATGATGATTATATGGAAGAAATAGAAAATACAAAAGTAAAAAAATTGACTATTAAGTAGTCAATTTTCTATTTATATCTATTATTAAATATCATTTTGTGATAAAATTATATAGAGGTAATATTATGAAAAAAACAATAAAAGATTTTGATTTAGAAAATAAAAGAGTAATTATTAGATGTGATTTAAATGTTCCAATGAAAGATGGAGTAATACTTGATGATACAAGAATTAAGGCCAGTGTTAGAACCATTAAGTATGCCATAAGTCATGAAGCTAAAGTCATACTACTGTCTCATCTTGGTAAAGTAAAAACTCTAGAAGATAAAAAAGATAATAGTTTATATCCAGTAGCTTTTGCCTTATCAAATTATCTAAAATGTGAAGTGAAATTTTCTTTTGATACTAAAGGTAAAGAACTTACCGAAATGGTTAACAATTTAAAAGCTGGTGAAGTATTACTAGTAGAAAATACTCGCTTTGAAGACATAGAAGGAAAAAAAGAATCAAACTGTAATCTTAACTTAGCAAAGTATTGGGCTAGTCTAGGAGATATATTTATTAATGATGCCTATGGTAGTTGTCACAGAAATCATGCTTCTGTGACCGGAATACCAAAATATTTACCAAGTGGTGTGGGATTTTTAGTAGAAAAAGAAATTAAAAAATTAGATAATATCTTAAATAGTAGTACTCATCCATTTATAGTTATTATGGGTGGCAAAAAAGTAGATGATAAAATAGTTTTGATAGAAAGATTATTAGAAAAATGTGATAAACTTCTAATAGGGGGAGCAATGTCTTTTACCTTCTTAAAAGCTAAAGGATACAATACTGGAAGCTCTATCGTAAGTGAGGATAAAGTAGAATTTGCTAAGAGAATGTTAGAAAAATATCCAAATAAAATAAACTTACCAAGTGACTTTGCAGTTTTAGAAGATGATAAAGTAATAATAAAAGATATTGAAGAATTTAATAACAAAGATATCGGTTACGACATTGGAAATAAAACACTAAGAAATTTTTATAAAGATCTTAGTGGTGCAAAAAGAGTAATAATAAATGGACCTATGGGAATGTTTGAAGATACTCGCTTCACAAATGGTACAAATAAATTACTAAAATATCTAGATAAAAATAAAATTAAAACCCTTGTAGGGGGAGGAGATACTGCTTCATCAGTTAATAAATTAGGATATCAAGATAGCTTCTATCATGTATCTACTGGTGGGGGAGCTACTCTTAAATATATGGAAGATGGCCTTTTAGTGGGTATTGAAGCCATTGATGATGTTAACGAAGAGTAAATAATGTAATATTTTATATGAATAACATTAAATTTAATACCAAGATAAATTAATAAAATAATAATTAAGATATAATTATTTATGTTCCTATAAATAGTTATATTAAGAATAGGAGAGAGAAATGAAAAAACTAATTATACTTAATCACAAGATGAGTCTTTTATATGATGACTTATATAACTATATAGATAGGACTAATAATATTGAGACAGATAACGATATTATTATTTGCCCTTCTAATATTTACCTAGAGGCCTTTATTAATAATTCAGTATGGCCTATTGGTGCACAAAATATGCATTATAGTCTTGATGAAAAACATACAGGAGAAATATCTACCGATCAATTAAAATCATTAGATATTTTATATTCTTTGATAGGACATTACGAAAGAGTAAGAGAGTTTAATGAAAATAAAAATATCATCAATGAAAAATTAATAGCGGCTCTAGATGCCAATATTATTCCTATTTTATGTTTTGGTGAAGATATTGATGAAGATTATAAAGAGGTAATACCAAACTTACTTAATTCTTACTTAAAAAATATTATGAATATTGATTTTATAATATTTGCCTATGAACCAATTTATGCAATTGGAACTGGAACACTACCACGAATCGATAAAATAAAAGAAGTAATAAGTTTTACATCTAAGTATTTACAAGACAAATATAATAAAAAACCAACAATAGTATATGGTGGTTCCGTTGATAGTAGTAATATCAAAGAAATATTAAATATAGATAATGTTGATGGAGTGCTTATAGGTAGTATGTCATCTAACGTAAAAGAAGTAGAAAGAATGATTAATAATATAGAATAGAGAAGTATTAAATATTTCTCTATTTTTAGTTCTTATGTGACATCATTCGACACGTTTTGATTATTAGAAGTAATATAATAAAAAAGTAAGAAAGAAGGAAGAGAAATATGGAAAAGATTAAAGTTTTAATGATTGATGATAATGTTAATTTAGTAGAAATGGTTAATGATTACTTTGAAGATAATCCAAGAATTGATATTGTCGGTAGTGCTTATAATGGGGATGAAGGATTAAAAATAATCAAAGAAGGAAAATTAGAATATGATCTTATAGTACTTGATTTAATAATGCCTAAAAAAGATGGAATAGCGGTTCTTAGAGATTTAAAAGAAAACAATATAAATAGAAATATAATCGTAGCAACTTCATATAATGCTCCTGATACTATTAGAAAAGTAAGCGAATATGGTGTTACATATTATATTCTAAAACCATTTGATTTACCAGATTTAGAAGATAAAATATTAGATACATTCACTACTAGTAGTAAGAAAAGCATAAATATATTAAGTAACAATTTACAAATATCTATTAGCAAAATGCTTCATGAACTAGGTATGCCATCACATATAAAAGGATATCAATATATTAGAGAAGCTATATCTATGGTATATGATAATCCTGATATAGTAGGAGGAATAACTAAAGAATTATATCCTGAACTAGCCACAAAATTTGACACAACTGTATCACGAGTAGAAAGAGCTATAAGACATGCCATAGAAGTATCTTGGAATAGAGGTGATTGGGACCTTATGGAAGAAATATTTGGCCACAGCGTCGATATAGATAAAGCTAAACCAACCAATTCAGAATTTATCGTCACAGTAGCGGACAAATTAAGATTAGAGTATGTAAAACAATATGCATAAGATACCACTGGTATCTTTTATTTTCAAAAAAAATAAAAATACTATTCTTTTTAGAAAACTTATGGTATATTATATTTAGTAGGAGGCTTATATGAATGATATAGAAAAACAAATAGAAGATAGTTTTAAAGATGACAGTTTAAAAAAGGAGGATGATAATATTAATAATCGAATAAATCATAGGGGAAATAAAGATAAGAATAAAAAAATAATATATATTTTATTATTTTTAGCCATAATTATTATAATTTCTCTTATTGTCTATTTAATGATAAATAAAAGAAACAATCTCGTAGAGGATAATAAGCCTATTGAAAATAAAGAAGAAAAAGATAAAGAAAACCAAAAAGAAGAAAATATAGGCTATGTATCATGTGATGATAATACATCATTATTAAATGTACGAAACTCTACTACTGGGGATATTATTGATGGACTTTCATGCTATCAAAAAATAACTATTGAAGAAGAACTAGATAAAACAGACAACTGTGATAAATGGTATAAAGTAACTTATAAAAAGCATGATAATAATTATACTGGGTATGTATGCTCTACATATATAAAGAAAATAAATGTTGATGAAAGTACTTATAAGAAAGTAACAGAACTAATTAGTAAAGCTAATGACTACTATGATAAAACTAGACTTATGCCTTATTGTGGTAAAACTACTGAAGAAAAGAAAATAAAATTTACCGAAGGCAATGGTACTTTTGAAGGAGAATATTGGAAATCAGAATTTAAAAGTTTAGAAGAATTAAAAAATTATTTACTTGATTTTATGGATAATAGTCTTATTGATACAAACTTAAAATTATCAGATTATAATAATCCTAAAATGTATGATAATTATTATGAAATAGATGGTAATCTTTATTGTAGAGGTTATTCTGGTAAAGGCTATAGAACATTATATACAGGTAATTATAATTTAGAAATAGCCAATATAACTGATAGTAGGATAGATGTTAATATAGCATATGAATATATTACGGAAAAGACAGATCAAAAAGAGAATAATAAATGTACTACTGATAATCTATCATCATGTAAAAATTCTGACTTTGAATACAAATTAGGAAAAATAGTTATTAATAAAAAAGAAGATAAATATATTATCAATAAAATGGATTTTCATGAATAAAAATAATTATAAATAAAATGTAAAAAATATGTCAAAAACTCTTGATATATTTTTTATTTATGATATTATATTTAATCAAGAAAAGGAAGTGATGTATCTTTATTTAATCTCATATAAATAAGGATGCATTTTTATTATACATGGAGGTATTTGGTATGGTTGAGACAAATTTACCTATATTATATTTACGCGAAATGGTCTTATTACCTTACAATGAAATAAGATTAGAATTTACTAATGATGAAGATAAAAAAGTTCTTTCTTTAGCAGAAAAACAACATGATAGTCATCTATTATTAGTAAATCTTTTAGACCCTCTTGAAGAAGAACCAGATATAAATGAACTCCCTGAAATTGGTATCTTAAGTAAAATAAAATCTAAGATAGATCTTCCTAATGGAATAACTAGAGTAGTATTAATAGGTATTGATAGAGTATCAATATCCAGTTATGCTAAGATAGGAAATACATTGTCAGCCTTTGTAGTACCTACTAAAGAATATGATTATAATGAAATAGAAGCAAGTGCTTTAAAAAGAATATTATATAGAAAATTAGATGAATATATAGATGTATCCCCATATATGTCTAATACCGTTTTAGGTCGTATAAATGATGTAAAAAACATAAGTAAGTTATCTGATATCATCGTAGCGGAATTACCGTTAGAATACACTGATATGCTTAAATATATTAGTATTACTAATCCAATGCTTAGAATAAGAAATATAATAGAAGATTTATCCAAAGAAATAGAGACTGTAAGACTAGAAAATCAAATCGAAGATAATCTAAAAATACGTATGGAAGAAGAACAAAAAGAGTATATGCTCAAAGAAAAAATAAGACTAATAAAAGAAGAATTAGGAGAAGTTGATTTAAAAGAAGAAGATATAAATAAAATAAGAGCTAAAATGAATACCATGTCTCTTCCTGATAATATAATAAAAAGATTAAATGAAGAAATAGAAAGATATTCTCTAACAAGTCCTTCATCTCCTGAAGTTACTACTATTAGAACATATATAGATTGGCTTCTATCTCTTCCATGGAATAAAGAATCAAAAGACAATACCGATATCAAAAAAATAGTAGAAGTACTAGATGCTACTCACTTTGGATTAGATTCTGTAAAAAAAAGAATAGTAGAGTATATAGCAGTAAAGAAAAAAACCAATACTTCTAATAGTCCAATTCTTTGTTTAGTAGGTCCTCCAGGAGTAGGTAAAACATCTCTTGCTAGTTCTATAGCTAAAGCTCTAAATAAAGACTTTGTCAAAGTATCATTAGGAGGTATAAATGACGAGGCAGAAATATTAGGTCATAGAAGGACATATATAGGAGCTTCTCCTGGTAAAATAATTCAACAAATGAAAAAATCAAAATCCAATAATCCATTATTTCTAATAGATGAAGTAGATAAACTTACTAAAGATTATAAAGGAGATCCAGCTTCAGCTTTATTAGAAATATTAGATAAAGAACAAAATTCAAAATTTTGTGATAACTATATTGAAGAAGAATTTGATTTATCTAAAGTATTATTCATTTTAACAGCAAATAATATTAGTGCTATACCAGCACCATTATTAGATAGATTAGAAATAATAGAATTATCAAGTTATACCATATATGAAAAAATAAATATAGCTAAATATCATTTAATTCCTAATCTTCTAGAAGATTATAAAGTAAAAAATATTAAGTTTACTGATAATGCTATTGAAAAAATAATAACTTCTTATACTAAAGAAGCAGGCGCTCGTGATTTATATAGACAAATAGATGCTGTAATTAGAAAAGTAATAATAGCTAAAGAAAAGAGTACTAAAGTTATTGTTGATACAGGAGATATAGAAGCATACTTAGGACCATATAAATATAATAATTCTATGAATGATGAAAATAATAAGACTGGTATAGTAAATGGTCTTGCTTATACACCTTATGGAGGTACAATTCTTAAAGTTACCTGTACTTTATATCCAGGTAAAGGAAATATTACTTTAACTGGTGCTTTAGGAGATGTAATTAAAGAAAGCATATATATAGCTCTTAGTTATATAAAAGCAAATAGTGTTATGTTTAAAATAGATTATAAAATATTTGAAGAAGTAGATTTTCATTTTCATTTAGAAGAAGGTGGCATACCAAAAGATGGACCTTCTGCAGGTATTACTATAGTTACATCAATATTAAGCCTACTAAAAAATAAGATAATTAGTAATAAAGTATCAATGACTGGAGAAATAACTCTTCGTGGTAAAGTACTTCCCGTAGGGGGCTTAAAAGAAAAATTGATATCTGCAGTTACTAATGGTATAGATACAGTATATTTACCACTTGAATCATCTAAAGAATTATCTTCTCTTCCTAGTGAAGTAAAAGATAGACTAAATATTATTTTAGTAGAGGACTATGAAGATATATATAAAAGTTTATTTAAATAACATCCTCTTAAGTCTAAGGTCTTAAGAGGCATAGCATAGCCGAAAGTCTATGCTATGAAATATATTTATTTTAAGAAAAATATAGAACTATAACAGTTCTATATTTTATTTATTCTATAAAAGTTAATAGAGGGTCTATTAAACAATCTTAAATTAACTCTAGACTCTCCTATACCGCTAGATACATACATAGGAGTATCATCAACCATATAATAATTATCATAATATTTTTTACTACCATAAGGTAAGAAGAAATTCTTGATAAAAGGTATATTAACCTGACCATTATGTGAATGTCCTGCTAATACTAAATTAACATTATATTTACTAGTAATAGTATCAATATAATCAGGTTCATGTACTAAAATTATCTTATAATTAATATCATCATTATCATTAAAGTAATTCATAACTTTATCAATATCAGCTTTATCATAACTATAAGTATCAAGTCCACCTATAAATAATTTATCATTATCATTACCATATATAATATCATAACTATTTTGTAGTAATATAAAATCACTTTGTTTATATATATCTTCAATTTGTCCTTCTTTTTTTACATAATCATGATTACCAATAATAGCATATTTACCATACTTACTATTAATACTACTAAGAAGAGTAATTAAATCATTTTCTTCAATATCCGTAGGATTAAAATCCTTATCAATTAAATCACCAGTAAAAATAACAATATCAGGATTAATCAAATTAATTTCATTGACAATTTTTTTAACCATGTCTTTATTCACTACTCTTAAATAATGAAGATCACTAAATTGAACTATTTTAAGACCATCAAAAGAATTATCAATATCACTAGTATCTATCTTATATTCCTTAGTAATAAGTCCACTAGTACCTTCATATCTACCATAGATAAGAATAAGTAATATCACTAATAATAGAATAAAAAGAAATCTTATAAATTTCTTCATATAAGAGATGCTCCTAAAAGATATACAATGATTGAAAGCAAGTTATGCATCATATGCATAGATATTGAAGAAAATATATTATTAGTTTTATAGTACAACAAGGCAAATGCTATTCCTAAAGAACAATATGGTATTAAGTACAATAAATCAATAGGAGACTCAATATAGCCAATTACATGTAAACCTCCAAAAATAATTCCACTTAATAAAACATAAGCCCATTTATTACTAATAGCATCGCGAATACTCTTCCTAAAAGTCAACTCCTCGTTAATAGGGGCAAATATAACAGTACTAATAGCCATTAATATAGGAGCGGTTTTAATATAATTTCTAACAGTTTCTTCATTGCCGGCAATAGTTTTTCCAAGTATCACAGTAATAAATAAATTACTTACAACCATAATTGCAAATCCAGCGGCCCAATATCTAAAAGCAAGTTCTAAATTACCATTAATATCTTTTTTAAACTCCTTAAAGTCATTTACTAAAGTCTTTCTATATATAGCAAAATATATAACCGTTAATATTAGTTCTGATGTTGTAAGATAAACTACATACATCTTATCACTAATATTATTAGGATTAATATTTAATATAGAGAAGAAAATAGTTGAAAACAATATTAATAGAAGCATCATAGCAATACTTTTAAATATCATTAATATTTTGTTTAATATTTTATTTTTCATTTTATCACATCCTCTTATATTATACCAATAAATTATAAATTAATCTATAATAAAGATTTAAAAGATGTAAAATAAATGTAAGTACTAGTAAAATTATTTATAAAATGATATAATTAATTTACAAAGAAATATATTGTGGAGGTGATATATGTGTTAGATATTGACTTTAATCAAATAGTCAATATGATTGAAAATAGAAGAAGTAAAGCATATAAAAAAGTTAATGAAGAAATGGTTTTATTATATTTAGACATTGGAAAGTTTTTGTACGATTTGAAATCAAATAGTGGTTATGGTGATAAAATTGTTGCAAAAGCCGCTGAATTTATGAAAAGTAACTATCCACAACTGAGAGGCTTTACAAAACGAAATCTCGAGCGGATGATACAATTTTATAGTACATATAAAGAAGACGAGATTGCGACACCACTGGTGACGCAATTATCATGGACTAATAATTTGCTTATTTTAAGTGGTGCAAAGACTAAAGAAGAAAGATATTTTTATTTAAAACTAGCTATTAAAAATAATTATTCAAAAAGAGAATTGGATCGTCAAATAACATCATCCTATTATGAAAGATTTATATTGTCTGAAGGTAAGCAATTACCAACGATTAAGAAAACAGTTGATGAAGACGATTATCCAAATACTAGATTGTTAGATACATATAGTTTAGAGTTTTTAGACTTACCGAATGAATATAATGAAATGGATTTAAAAAAATCTATAATTAGAAATTTAAAAGATTTTATTCTAGAAATAGGAAATGATTTTACTTATATCGGGGATGAATATAAAGTGCAAATCGGCAATCATGATTTCTTTATTGATTTATTATTTTATAATCGTGAATTATCATGCTTAGTAGCATTTGAATTAAAACTAGGAGAATTTAAGGCAGAGTATTTAGGAAAAATGAATTTATATTTAGAAGCGTTAGACAGAAATGTAAAAAAAGATTATGAAAATCCTAGTGTTGGCATTATTTTGTGTAGTTCAAAAGACAAAGAAGTAGTTGAATATTCACTCAGTAAAAATATGTCACAAACTATGATTTCTGAGTATAGATTAAAATTAATAGACAAGAAAATATTGGAGATGAAATTAAAAGAAATGA
>ENA-OUQG01000598-OUQG01000598.1-human-gut-metagenome-genome-assembly--contig:-NODE-598-length-21649-cov-4.514773_pt1 | contig 21649 bp, 19 predicted proteins | sample MGYA00237943_ERZ548823 | MGnify/ENA primary metagenome ERZ548823 (study PRJEB26490, sample SAMN05194731) | human gut metagenome | biome: terrestrial biome; feature: human-associated habitat; material... | reverse complement strand
GGCGGCAGCACTACTGGCGGCAGCACCACTGGCGGCAGCACTACTGGCGGCAGCACCACCGGCGGCAGCACCACTGGCGGCAGCACCACCGGCGGCAGCACCACTGGCGGCAGCACTACTGGCGGTAGCACTACTGGCGGCAGCACTACTGGCGGCAGCACTACTGGCGGCAGCACCACTGGCGGCAGCACTACTGGCGGCGGCACCACTGGTGGCGGTAGCACTGTGGTTTACAATATCATCGAGGGTGCCAACGGCACTTGGACGCAGAACAGCGACGGCACTCTGACCGTCCGTGCAGACGGCGTATTCAGCAAGTTTAAAGGCGTGGAGGTGGACGGGAAACTCCTCATTGCCGGTAAAGATTATACGGCGAAGTCTGGCTCGACGATTGTTACGCTGAGCAAGGATTATCTTGCAACGCTGTCTGTTGGCACTCACAAGCTTACCGTTCTATTTAATGACGGCTCCTGCGAAACCAATTTCACGGTTAAGGCTGCAAGTGATAATAATCCCGGCACAGCAGTAACCCCCGACAATACCACCAACAATCCGCAAACCGGTGATCACAGTGGCATTGTTTTGGCTGTTGTGGTATTGCTCGTCAGTGGCGGCGCTCTGACTGTGCTTGGCATTGCAAAGAAAAAGGCTGGCAAGTGCTAAGAAATTCAAAGTGAAGTAACTGTCAAATATAACCGCATATAAAACACCAGGGCTGGCAGGTCATTGACCTGCCAGCCCTGGCTCGCTTATTTAGTGACCGTCAAACCACACCGCGCAGCACCCGCTGTCAGTTTTTAACATCGGCAGAGAGCTGCTCTGCCCACGCACTTTCCTTGAATCCCACCAGCACAAAGTCGTCGCCCACCAGTATTGGGCGCTTGACCAGCATCCCGTCTGTAGCCAAGAGCTGTAGCATCTCCTCCTCACGCATGGTGGGGAGCTTTTCTTTTAGCCCCATGGATTTATACAGCAGGCCGCTGGTGTTGAAAAATTTCTTCAGCGGCAAGCCGCTGCGCCGATGCCATGCAGCCAGCTCGTCATAGGTGGGGTGCTCTCCCTTAATATCCCGGAGAGTATAGGCGATGTGGTTATCCTCCAGCCATCTTTGCGCCCTCTGACAGGTGGTGCATTTAGGGTAACAGAGAAAGATCATTTTTCCACGCTCCTTTTAAAATTGATTTTACCATACTGGGTCACGGTTGCCCGACTAAAGGGCTGAGGCGATGGACGCAGTCACGCCGGCCGGTGAGGAGCTGTGTGATCTGCAACCCCCGGGGCACAAAGAAAAACGACGCCCTTACAGTGCCTCCAGTCGATACCGGGGCTTGCCCACGCTCTTTTTCCCGTATTCAATGGCCTCTGTGGGGCAGTAGCTGATGCAGGCCATGCAGTGGGTACAGTTTCCGCCCCAGACGGGCTTGCCGCTTCGAAGAACGATATTATTGGTGGGGCAGAGCTGCGCACATCGGCCGCAGCCGGTGCAGGCGGCTCCGGCCGCAAAGGCCCTGTCCTTCACCACCAGAGCGTAGAAGACCGGATTCACCGGCCCGCTGACCACCCGGTCATAGAGGTTATTCCGGGGCGGGGCAAAGGCTTCGCCTGCGGCGAGGGCGGCAATGGCCCGGTCTATGTCCGGCTCGGCCCGGGCCACGATCTGCCGGGACTCCTCCACGCCGGGCACACGAAACAGGGCAATGTAGTTCTCCGGCATCACCACCTGGGCCGTACCCATGTAGCTGAGTCCCATCTCCCGGCTAAGGGCCCGGTTATACTTTTCCGCATTCCCGATCTCACTGCCGCAGGTCATAAGAAACCACACCCGTTTCGCCCCGGGGAATTTCGTTTTCTGCAGCCAATCCCCCACAAGACGGGGAATGCGCCAGGCGTAGGTGGGGGTCACCACGATCAGCCGCTCTCCGGTCTCCACCGGCGAATAGTCCCCGGTCTTAATGCGCTCATTCAGGCTGCACAGCGGCTCCCCCAGGGCCCGGGCCACCCGCCCGGCCACATACCGGCTGTTCCCGGTGCCCGAAAAATACAGTACCATGTTTTTGCTCCTCTCTTCGGTTTCAGTGTCTGAAAGTCCATAAATTTGCCGCATCCGCCGTCTGGACGGGGGTAAATTAGAATCTTGCGTTTTGGATGAGCATGAGGATAAATCCAAAAAGCAGGAATATGAGTATCGGCGAAAGGGTTCGGAGGATATTGCGTATCCCCATAACTATATCGCGGGCCGAGGGTATGTGGGCCTTTGGAGGCGCGGTGCGTTCCTCTTCCGGCGGTGCGTAGTCTGGGATCTCGCTTCGATGCAGTCCCCGCAGAAGCCTCCGCAGCAGGCCGAGAATGCCCGTCATGAAAAACCCAGGCACGGCAAGAATCGTTCCTATGATCACAAGGGCAAGGTCATTGCCGCCGGGTGCCAAAATGCCGGTGGAGTTTTCCGGGGCGTTCGGATCATATTTGATGCGGATAGACTTGCCCACCTCGATAGAGTTCGCCAAGGGACCATACTCGCCTGTGTAGCGCATGCCATCCACTTCATATTCATAGGTCATCGAATAGCTGATGCCGCCCCTGCCAACTCTGCCTCCGTTCAACTGGGAAATGCCCGTAATGTATGCGTTTCCAAATACCCAATCCGTCTGCTTGTACGATTGAATATAAGTATTGGCCCCCATATAAAACATAAAGAGGCCGATAAGCAGCGCCGCAACGCCCCAGCCCTGTATCACAGACCGAAAAACCGAATCATTCTTCATCTTCTTTTGCCCTCTCGATCCTGGCGACCAGCTCGTTCATCTCTCGCTCGTAGAGCGATTTGTCATAGAGAACCCGGTGTGTCCGGTTTGCGCGGTCAGTGAATTTCATGTAGTAAGCGTAATATGTTTCGTGTCTGCGCGTACCCCGCTCCGCCTCCACGAGACAGCAGTCCAGAATGTCGCCGTAGCGGTAGTACCGCCCGTCGAAGGGGTTGGTGCGGCAGTAAAAGCCGTCCTTCTGGATCATTAGCTTGAAAAACAGCCCGTAGGAAAAAACCTTAACGACCGGAATCAGCACAACGGCGACCGGAATTATGCGCAGAATCAGCGGCATGGAGGTCCACACAAAAAGAATCAAGTAAAGCACCGGCAAGAGAAGCACCGCGAAGATCATAAGTCCCCCGACCTTCTTTTTGCCGGGGATGACGAACTCGCGGTCACGGTCATCCTCTTCGCGACTGGCTCCCACGGCCTCAACCCGTTCGATCATGTAATCCACCGCGTCGAGTTGGGGGTCAAGCACGAGAAATCTCGACCGTTTCCCGTCCATCGTCTCAAAATTGCAGTAGGTCGCCTGCTGTAAATCCGTCTCTTTGTCGGTGGCGAGCCACATGCTGCAAATCTCGCGGTAGCGGTAGTACCGCCCGTTGCCGGGTTTGGTCCGAAAATAAAAGCCGTCTTTATCCACAAGCAACTTGAAAGACATCGCACCGTATGCGGACAGAACGCAGATGATAGCAAAAAAGGCCGTCAGCCCGCCGAGTCCAACAAAGGCACCATCGTGTGCGGTGTAAAGCCAGAATGTGAATCCCCCGGAGACCGCCGTCGTGATGGCGACTGCGATGACCGCAGTCCAGCTGCTGGTGATTTTATACTTCCAGTTTCTTTCTTCCATTTTGTTCTCCATCATGAATCCCTTTCCCCTGCGGAGCTTACATAGAAATAGTATATCTCAAAATCCGAAAAAAGCCAATATTTTCATGAACATTCAGATAGTTCTTTTCCTTATGCGCTCTCATGCCCGGGTGGGCTTGGCGGTTACGGAAAAGCTTGCCGGCGGCAACGCCGGGTGCGGGACGGGAAAAAATCCCCCGGAGCGGGCTCCGGGGGAGGGAAGATGGGGCTTATTTTTTGAAGCTGTCCTTCAGAGAGACGCTGCGGTTAAAGACCAGGTGGTCTGCGGTGCAGTGGCGGTTATCCATGCAGAAATAGCCGGTGCGCATAAACTGGAAGGTAGGGGCATTGGTGCCGGTGCGGTTTTCCCGCTTGTCAAATTCGGCAGCCACGGCAGCCATCCTCTTTTCCACCTTGCATCCGGTGAGGATGGAGAGGGAGTCGGGGTTCAGACAGTCCAGGAAATTCTTGTCCGGCCCGTCGGGCTGGGCGTCGGAGAAGAGGTTGTCATAGAGCCGCACCTCGGCATCCAGGCAGTTTTCCGCGTCAACCCAGTGGAGCGTCGCGCCCTTGACCTTGCGGCCGTCGGCGGGATCGCCGCCCCGGGAATCGGGGTCATATTCGCACAGGACCTCCGTCACCCGGCCGCTTTCATCCTTCACGCAGCCGGTGCATTTCACCAGATACGCGCCCTTCAGGCGGCACTCGGGGCCGTCGGGGTACAGGCGCTTATACTTGGGGATGGGCTGCTCCATGAAGTCGTCGGCCTCCATCCACAGGTGGCGGCTGAAGGTGATCTCGTGGGTGCCCTGGGTGGGGTCGGTGGGGTTGTTCTCCACCTGGAAAACCTCGCTCCGGCCCTCGGGATAGTTGGTAACGGTGAGCCTCACGGGGCGCAGGACGGCCATGGTGCGCTCGGCGGTGGCGTTCAGATCCTCCCGCAGGCAGTGCTCCAAAAAGCCGTACTCCACCACATTGGGAGACTTGGCCACGCCGATGCGCTCGCAGAAATTGCGGATGGAGGCGGCGGTGTAGCCCCGGCGGCGCAGGCCGCCCAGGGTGGGCATACGGGGATCGTCCCAGCCGGAGACCCGGCCCTCCTCCACCAAGGCCCGGAGCTTGCGCTTGGACATGACGGTGTGGTCGATGCCCAGCCGGGCAAACTCGATCTGCCGGGGATGGGCGGGCAGCTCGCAGTGCTCAATGACCCAGTTATACAGCGGCCTGTGGGCCTCAAACTCCAGGGAGCAGAGGCTGTGGGTGATGCCCTCCAGGGCATCCTGGATGGGATGGGCGAAGTCGTACATGGGATAGATGCACCACTTGTCGCCCTGGCGGTGGTGATGCATATGGTTGATGCGGTAGATGACCGGGTCGCGCATATTGAAGTTGCCGCTGGCAAGGTCGATCTTAGCCCGCAGGGTCATGGCTCCGTTGGGAAACTCCCCGGCGCGCATACGGCGAAACAGGTCCAGGCTCTCCTCCATAGGCCGGTCCCGGTAGGGGGAGACGGCGGGCACACCGATGTCGCCCCGGTTGGCCTTGAATTCCTCCGGGGTGAGCTGGCACACATAGGCAAGCCCCTTTTGGATCAGCAGCTCCGCCTGGCGGTAGTCCTCTTCAAAATAGTCGCTGCCGTAGAAGAAACGGTCGCCCCAGTCGAAGCCCAGCCAGTGGATGTCCTGCTTGATGGCCTCCACGAACTCCTCGTCCTCCTTGGTGGGGTTGGTGTCGTCCATGCGGAGGTTGCAGAGACCGCCGAACTTCTCGGCGGTGCCGAAGTCGATGCACAGGGCCTTGCAGTGGCCGATGTGCAGGTAGCCGTTGGGCTCCGGCGGGAAGCGGGTGTGTACGGTCATGCCCTGGTACTGGCCGCCCGGGGCCAGATCCTCGGTGATGAAATTATAGATAAAGTTGCTGCTCTCGGCGCGCTCCGGCTCGCCGGAGGTGATGACTTTGGTTTCCTCGCTCATATGCATCGGCTCCTTATGGTAGATTACAGAAATACCTAATTATTATAAAGGGTATTGGGAGAAAAAGCAAGGCTTCCTTTTACAGAAGCTCATTTTCCGCCGGAATGCGCCGGGAGAGGGCGGCGTTGCTGAATCGGTGGTCGCCGGTAAGGTCCCGAATTACGCGGATGCCGTGGGGAAAGCGGAAGGGGGCGTCCTCCCGGGGCAGCTCTATCTCCATGACGGCGTAGTGAGGCCAAAAGGGGTAGAGATCGATTTCAAAGGTGTACGGCCCCTCGGGCAGGCAGTAGCGGGTCTTGTAGATGGTCTGGGTCATGGGGTCCCGGCGGGAGAGATAGGCCTCGTATGCCTCCGGGGTAATTGCCTCCTCCTGCTCCAGGCGGGTGAGGGCGGTACGGTCGATTTTTACAGTGTGGAAAAAGGCCACGCCGTCCTGTCCCTCCCGGCGGCGGACCCGCTCGGTCTGGTGGGGCGGGGAGAGAAGGTAGGTCTGCTCCATGGAATAGACCCGGGTGCAGCGCCTGTCCAGCTCCGCCGTGTCCGGACGGAGAATGAGAAAGCGGCGCTCGATCTCCAAGGGCTCCGAGCCGTTCATAAAATCCCTCCCGAAAAAGCTTTGTATAAAATAATTATATCTTTCCTGCGGGCGGATTGCAAGATGTATTCCCACGCGCTCGACATAAAAAGGCTGGGCGGACAGCAACACTGTCCGCCCAGCCGTAGGGTCTAAGGGTATGAGGTTCAGTGAAAATCACTGGGTCACGCGTCTGCGCAGCAGCAGCACACCGGCGCCGGACACGGCCAGCAGAGCAAACATGGCTACGATGGGCATAGTGTCACCGGTAGCGGGATTGCTTGCGGGGAGCTTTTCAAATACCACCTGGATGGTATCGCCGGAGGCCAGCTTATCCAGCTTGGCAACCTTGCCTACACTCTTGCCGTTGAGCAGCACATCCTTAATGGCATAGCCGCTGTCCGACGTAATGGTGGCCTCGGTCATATCCTGGTTGAAGGTGACCTTGCCTCCCTCATTGGTTTTGGCGGTGGGGTTCACGAAGGGAATGAGTACATCGTCATCGGTGAGCTCCCGGGTGGCCTGGGGATCGGCAAACAGCTTGCCGCAGTTCTGGCAGTACCAGAACTCAATGTTGCCGGGCTCGCTGAAGGTAGGCGCCGCAGCGTCGATCTTCACAAGGCCGGTGTGGGTCACCTCATCCTGCAGGTACTCATCGGCGCAGGCCAGAGCCAGAGCCAAACGCTGCTCCAGCAGGTCCAGCAGCTCCGCCTGGGTATCCCGGAAGATCTGGCTGGGCGCATCCAGCAGGTACTCGGCGGGGGAGGCCAGGGCCTCCTTATACCAGTCGGCCCAGGCCTGGAGCACTTCCTTCTCATTGTCCAGGGCAGCGGCGAAATCCTTGCCGTGGGCCAGGGTGTAGATGCGGTGGTTCTCGGTGTTGGCCTGCTCCATGTCGAAGCGGTCCAGGGCAGCCATCATTACGGTGCCCAGGATCTCCAGGGCCAGGGCCTCGTTGCCGTCGGTGGCGTTGGCAATCATCAGGGCGGTGGCCATGGTGGTAATGCTCACATTCTCCATCTCCCGGGCGCTGGACATATTCAGCGTATCCACGGAGGAGTGGTAGGTGTAGTCGGTGAAGTGCCAGGTCAGCAGGGCGGGCACATTCTGGGCCAGGAACCGGGAGTGGTCGCTGCCGCCCTCATAGGGGCACACATCCACCCGGAAGCCGCTGTCGTGATAGTTGATCACGCCCTGGGCGGCATACATATAGAGATCGTTGAGGAAGAAGCCCTCCTGGAACATACCCTCATAGGAGCCGGCGCCCCACAGGGTGTGGGAGTCGGGCAGACGGATAAACTGACCGTCGGGATCGGCAAAGGTCTCATCGTAATAGGAATCCGTTTCCCAGGGCAGGGTATCCAGGGTGTAATTGTACTTGGCGGAGGGATCGGGGGTCTTTTCAATGCGCATGACGCCGCCGGTCTTATCGGGATCCTCACCCACCATGTCCATGTCCAGCGCGGAGATGACCTTGGCCTTTTCATCGGGATGGCTGTTCAGCCACAGGGTAGCCAGATTCATCTCGTCACCCCACAGGAAGGTGATGGTGCGCTCAGGCCGGGCAATGGCGCCGCTGTCCACCATCTTCTTCAGAGCGGTGGCCAGGCCCAGCAGGGAGGCAACGCCGGTGGCATTGTCGTTGGAGCCGGGCTCCTGGACATGGGCGCAGATGATGACCCGCTCATCGGGCTTGGAGGCACCCTTGATCTCGGCCATGGTCACAGCCTGACCCTTGCCGCCATGGGTGGCATCATTCATGGCATAGGTGCGGCCAATGCTGATGTTGGTGGCGTATACGGGGGTGCCGTCGGCCTTCTCCAGCAGCTCCAGCAGAGCGGCCTTCTGATCGTTGGAGAACTGCCACTCCACAATGGGCTTACCGGTGTCGGTCTGGGCGGCGGTGGTTTTCAGAGCTGCGCCGGAGGCATACCGGGCGGAGTAAACAAAGGGCTCCAGGATGTTGCCGCTTTCATCTCTGGGGGTGCTGTAGTTATTGAGGCTGGCGGTGGACATCACGGCAATAGCGCCGGTCTGCTGGGCCAGGGCAAAGGCATTGCGGAGAGAGGAATCCGTCAGGATGACCTTGCCGGAGAGGTTGGCATTGGCCTCGTCCACAGTGGGATACTTGGTGCAGGTATAGGAGCCGCTCTTGCCGCTGACAGCGCCCACATACACCACCTCGCCGGTGACGCCTCTGGCGTCGGAGGGCTTGGTGCCGCCGGGTTCAGTGAAGCAGCTGTTCCAGGCCAGGTGGCAGCGCTTGTTCAGCTCGGCCTCCTTGCCATTGAGCACATTGACGCGGTTGCCGCCAGCGTCCTTCTCGGTGATCCACTTCCACATGTCGTCAATGGAATCGACACCGTAATGCTCTTTATATGTATCGGTGGTGGGATTGAAGCCGTAAGACTCCACATTGACACGGTCAATGAGCTTGTCCACGCCGTCAAAATTGGCGTTGGTGGTAATGGAGAGCTTTGCGTACTCAGGATCCCAGGTCAGAGTATCTACATCATAATAAGTGACCCATGAATAGTCTTTATCGTGTTTGCCACTCATGTCGTTGGAACCTTTGGTTCCCAGGGCCACGGATTCACCGCCGGTGAACGCATAGCCGGCCGCCTTCAGCTGGTCCACCACAAAGGTGTCGATCACCTGGTTTTGCCAGGAGCCGCCGGTGGTGCGCCAACCCAGGTAAACATAGGACAGATAGTCGAAGATCTCTTCACCGTCCACATATTTGCCAAGGGTCTCAACCAGAGTCTGCATTTCCGTGGTTTCCTCATCGTTTTTCGCGAATGCGGGGGTCGTCATGCCCATGATCAGGCACAAGGAAAGAATCAACGCTAAAAATGTCTTGATTTTTTTCATTTTCGTACCCTCTTTTCGTCTTTTTTTCAAATTTATCGGCTTCTGCTAACAAAAGACCTCCCTTCTAATATAATTACTATATTCATAATACCATGGGAAACAAAAGACTTCCATTATAAGAAGCGGAAAAAAATTCCGCTTACATTTGGTCGTTATCGCCAAAAAATTGAGCGTCAAATTCGTCGGGTGTGAACAAAATGTTCAGAGCCTCCAGCAGGGCGTTGGGGGTCAGGTGCGCAGGCAGCGACAGCTCCCGCAGGAGGGCCTGCCGCCTGGCCACGCTGCCGGGACCGATGAGGCCCCTCTCCAGCAGGTCCGCCTTGGTGATAGGGGCCGGGGGCGGGGAGAGAGTCTCGCCGCCGAAGGTAGCGCCGCTGCGGCGCAGGGCCTCCAGGAGGATTTCCGGGGTCATACCCTCCACCCCCAGCTTGCCCTCCTTCCCGGCCTTGCGCTTGCGGCGCTCCTTGCCGGGGATGTCGGGGATGTAGGCCTGCTTCAACCGGTCCCGGGGCAGGGCGCCCTTGAGATAGTTGCGGATAACAAAGCCCGCGCCGTCCGAGTCCGTCAGCAGGATAATGCCTCGCTTTTGGGCCAGGGTGCGGAGAAAGGCCAGCTTTTCCCGGTCGTTAAATACGGAGAAGCCCCCGGTCTCCACAATGGTGGCGTCCACCACCTGGGAGAGGATGTTCTTATCGTAGCGGCCCTCCACCACGATGACCTCTTGAATGCGCTGCTTGCTCATTTTTGTGCCAGCTCCAGTACGAATTTTGTCAGCTCGCCCTCCCGGTCGATGTTCTTCTCGCTTTTCATGCGCCGATCCAGCACCTGGCAGGCGGTGAGGGAACGCTTGCACCACTCGTGGTCCACATTCCGGGCCGCCTGCAGCAGGAGCTTTGCCGGGTAGTCGCTGCGCATCTGCCACAGCTCCATGAGCCAGAAGCGGTCCTTGCCGCCGTCTATGGCCATGCGGGCGGTGTAGAGCCGGCGCAGCTCCTTGCCGATGGCCCCCAAAATGACAATGGGCTCCGTCTGCATCCGCAGCAGGTCTCCCAGCACGGCGGCGGCCCGGTCGTATTTCCCGGCGGAGATGTGGTTGGTCATGTCAAAGATCCGGGCGTCCAGCACCGGCTCGGCCACGGCGTCGATGTCGGCGGTGGTGATCTGCTGGGCCTTGGCGTAGGCGGCCACCTTGCTCACCTCGCTGATGAGGTTATCCATCATGGTGCCGCAGTAAAAAAGCATATAGTCCGCAGTGGTGAGGTCGATTTGGTGGTCCAGGGCCCGAAAGCGCTTTTGCAGCCACCGAACCAATGCGTCCCGGGACTGGCCCTGAAACTCCACCACCTCCACATTTTTGTCGATGGCGGCAGCCAACTTTTTCATCTTCCCGTCCCGCTTATAGGCAACGGTGTCGTAGATGAATAGAAGGGTGCAGTATTCCGGGATGTCCTCCAAAAGCTCTATAAGCTGGCTGCGCTGAGCCTCCTCCAGCTTAAAAATGTCCCAGTCCGTAACGGTGACCAGGGTGTTGGCGGCCATCATGGGCATAGCCTCCACGGCGTCAGCCACCTCCTGAGCGGTGAGCCGTGGGCCGGAGAGGCGGTGGAGGTTAAAATCCTCGCTGCCCTTGGGAATGAGCAGGGTCTGGAGCTGCTGCACATAGGTCTGGCGCAGATAGCTCTCCTCCCCGTAAAAGAGGTAGGCCCGGGCCGTGGTCTGCGCCTTCAGGGCGGCGCGGAGACGGTCGTAGGCGGCGTTTTTAGAGGTTTTCTTTTCCGATGCCATAGGGATTATCCTTTCCTCATTGCTTGTGTAGAGTCACGGTGACGCAGCCCTGCCGGTCGGTGCGGTACACCGTGGCCCCGGCGGCCTCCAGCCGGGAGATGGCGGCGTCGGTGGGATGGCCGTAGTTGTTGTCTCCCACGCTGATAATAGCTGCGTCCGGTTCGATTTTCGACAGGAACTCCTGCTGAGAGCTGTATTTGGAGCCGTGGTGTCCCACCAGCAGGACCTCCACATCCGGGAGCTTGTACATTTGCGTCAGGGCCAGCTCCGTGGGGCCGGACATATCCCCGGTAATAAGCAGGTCAAAGTCGCCGCTGGTGCAGAGATAGGTGAGGCCCTGCTCGTTCATGTCGCCCTTGCCCACAGGGGGAAAAACCGTGACGGTGGCCGCCCCCAGGGAGACCTCCGTCTGCTCCGTAACGAAGATGACCCGGATATTTTTCTCCGCCGCCAGGGCCACCAGCTTGTCCCGAACGCCGTACTCGTCCTCTATTTCGGGCAGGTACAGCGCATCCACAGCCACCCGCTCCAAAAGCTCCGGCAGGCCGTTGGTGTGGTCGGCGTGGTAGTGGGTCACCGCCACGGCGGAAAGGCGCTCCACGCCCATACTGCCCAGCTGAGAGAGCACCTGCTGGGCGGGCTTTTTATAGCGGTTGCTGCTGCCGCAGTCCACCAGGATCGTGTCCTCCCCGGACCGGAGCAGGGTGCTGGCCCCCTGGCCCACATCCACAGCCACCGCCGTCAGGGCGTCGCTGCGAAATTCTCCGGTGCGCAGGGTGACGCACAGAACCAAGGTGAGGACGGAAACTCCCGCCGCAAAGGCGTATTTTCGCCCTCGCTCCCGGCTGAAAATGCACAGGAGAAATACGGCGTATACAAACACCAGCCACCACACAAGATAGGGATTGGTGTCCGTGTAGAGAGCGTGGTAGGGGATGGCGCAGGCCAGGTCCACCACCCATAAAAAGAGCTTGGTCAGCACCCGGCAGACATATCCCAGCACCTGGGCCGCCGGAAGAAACACGAAGCCCAGCAGGGCGGTGAGAAACCCGGCCATGAAGTTCCAGGAGGCCAGGGGAATGCACAGGAGGCTCGTGAGCGGTGCCACGGTGGAGAAAACGCCGAAATAGTAGGCCGTCAGCGGCACCGTGAACACCATGGCGCCCAGGGTGGAGCAGAGGGTGCTGAGGAGAAAGCTCACGGCGGCCCGGACCGGCTTTTTCCGCGGCCGGATGCGCCCGGCGAAAAAATCATGGACCCGAGGCGTAACCAAAATCAGCCCCAGCATAGCCCCGAAGCTCAGCTGCAGGCTGACGCTCTGGGCGGCATAGGGATTCCAAAGCAGGATCACCAGCAGCGCCGAGGCCAGGGAGGTGGGCGGGTCGGCGTCCCGGAGAAACAGCGGGGCCAGCAGCAGGAAAAACTGCATGATGCACGCCCGCACCACCGACGGCGTCAGGCCCACCATGAGCATGTAAACCGTCAGCACGGCGATGCCCACCGCTGCCAAAAGCCGCCGCCGCTGGGGCCCCACCAGGAGTGAAAGCAGCGTCAGCAAAAAGGCGCAGTGCAGGCCCGACACGGCAAACAGGTGGCTCACCCCCGCCTCGGAAAACCGGGAGGAGAGGGCGGTGCCTATGCCGGACCGGTCTCCCAAGAGCTCCGCCCGGAGTATAGCGGCTGCGGTTTCGTCCGGCCAGACCCGGCTGACCGTATCGCGCATCGCCCGGGCCAGGTGCTGGGGCAGATACCGCACCGATCCGGCGCTTCCCGGGGAGACATCGGGAAATGTATTGCAGTACAGCAGGGCGAAAACGCCCCGGGCGGTGAAGGTGGTTATCTCTGTACCCTTGATAACGGAGGCATCCTGCCAGTATGCCTCGCCCAGGAGCATTTGGCCCGGCTCCAGGTCCGCGGCTTCGTCACTCAGATAGCACACGGCCTTGGCGCCCCGGGCATCGGTGAGGCGCACCGTGACCCGCCAGCCGGAGTCGGTCTCCTGGGGCCAGTCGCACACGGTGGCGGAAAAGAGGTGGCTGCCGCCGCACTTTTCCCGGACGGGGTCAGCGATGAAGTGACGCCAGCCCCGGCCGTACAGCAGTCCTGCCGCCAAAGACAGGGCGATGAGGACCAGGGTGAGCCGCAGTCGCTTGTTTTTCCCAAGGGCCGGGAGCAGAAGCGCCGCCCCACCCAGAACCGCCAGCCCTGCCGCGGCCCAGAAGGCCCAGGCCCCCTCCGGCAGATAGCAAAGCAGCGCCAGCGCCGCAGAGAAGGAAAACGCTATGGCAGCCAAGGTGCGCACCGAACAGGACCTCCCTCCGTTTCTATTCTGTGTCGATTATAGCAAATATAGAAAATGATAACAAGAGAAAAAACGCCCTCGGTTTCAAAGCGAAGGGGGTGTCAGCGCGACAAAAAAACCTCGCAGAGTTCGCGTCCGCAGACGCGAAAAATGGGGATCATTTTTCACCGCGACATGTGCGTGGGGAAAAATACCGCGCAGCAGACTGTAAACCTTTTGTCGGAAAAACCGGAGGTTTTTCGACAGTCTCAAAAAACGCCCCCTCTGCCGAAGCGGAGGAGGCGTTTGTGGCGCGGTCAGGTTTTGGATATATCAATGTTGGTGTAGCCGGAGAGCTGGTTGAAAACGGACTGCTTGCCCTCCTCCACGGCGTGGTGCAGCATCTTCATATCGGGCTGCACATTGTCGGGACACACCAGGTCGCCGCAGACCTGATCCATCTCGTAGTTTTCCAGAATGGTCCGGGCAGCCGTGACCCGGGAGCGCAGAGAGCTGTGGCAGTGGGCCGTGAACATCTGCAGCAGGGAGTACCAGGGGCTGCCGTGGCGGCCGGCCATGAGGTAGAGGAGCTGACGCTTTTCCACCTGCGTCATGTTCTTCACCAAAAACAGCAGGGCCTGCTCGATCTCCTCGTCGTTGTCGTCGGGCTTAATGCCGTCGAACATCCAGGGATAGAGGAAGGCCAGGTAGTAGGGCAGGGGATTGATACCCAGCACCCGGAACCACTCAGACCCCTCAAACAGATCCGGGGCGCTGGCGCCCTTTTCCCAGTTTTGAATGGTTTTTTTACTTACGCCCAGGCCGTTGGCCATGTATTCCTGGGTCTTGCCCGTATCGGCACGGGACAGGCTCCAGATCTGCGCGAAGCGCTTGACACGATCACTTTTATTGTCTTTACGCATGTATATCACCCACTTTACAAAAAATCATATTCGACAATAATATTTTATCAGCTTAATAACAGCTTGTCAACAGCTAAGATAATTTTTTTGACCTAAATTATTGGGGTCGAGATAAATATTCTGCCATAAAACGCACAAAAAATAGGGCACTGCGCTTTTGACCTCATTTCCGGTCTCCTTTTTTGCATCTGCCGAGAACAAAACCAACGGTTGCAATGGAGCTGAATTTATGCCATAATCAGGTCACAAAAACATTTTTAAGACCGGGAGGGGCGTAATGGCGCACTTTTTGACCTTATTACAGGAAAATAATCTCTTGTCCACCGTGTTGCGGCTGCTGCTGGCGGCGGTGCTGGGGGGCCTTATCGGCACCGAGCGGGGAGCCAAGGGCCGGGCGGCGGGGATGCGCACCCACATCATCGTGTGCATCGGCGCGGCCATGACGGCCCTGGTGGGGCTTTACACCACGGATGTCCTGGGGCAGAGCTCCGACCCCATGCGCCTGAGTGCCCAGGTCATTTCGGGTATAGGCTTTCTGGGCGGCGGCATGATCCTCATCCGGGGCCGGCACCGCATCACGGGGCTGACTACGGCGGCGGGCCTGTGGACCACGGCGGCCATCGGCCTGGCGGCGGGGGTAGGGTTTTACACCGGGGCCATTGCCGCCTCGGCCCTGCTGCTGCTTACCAATATTCTCCTGCCCCATATTGAGCGGGAGAAGAGTCTCACCCGGGATGTGATCTACGCGGAGGTTGACCGAGAGGGCTGCATCAATGAATTTTTGGAGCTGATGAAGGCCCGGTACGCCATCGACAGCGTCCGGGTGGTGGCGGCCCGAAGCAATCTGCCGGGGCATATCGGCCTGGAGCTGGATGTTCCGGCGGCCAGCAAAATCAAAACCGAGGATATTTATAAGCAGATCCGGGAGCTTCCCTATGTGGCCTTTGCCATGGAGCAAACGGACTGAAAGACGATGCTTTGCAAACAAAAAAATTCGGTGTGCGGGGACGCTCCTTCGGAGTACCCCCGCACACCCTTTTTTATTTTTATTGTAAGTTTTATCGAAAGCTGTTTTTGGGACAGCCCGTTAGCTGCCCTCCCGAATAAACCCCTCAAATCCGGCGTCCCTCAAGCGTCGGAGCATCCTCTCGGCGTTTTCCCGTACGGCGAAGGCGCCCACCTGCACACGGTAGAGCTTGTCGGTGGCGGGCTTTTCCGGCTCGACAGGCTTGGGCTGCTCCTTCTCCTGGAAGCTCACGCCGAAGTAGTCACAGATACCCCGGGCAATGGCCTCGCCGATGAGCCCGGTATTTTCCACGATCCACTTTGACGCAGTGGGGCTATCGTGGAACTCGCACTCGACGTAGGCCGTAGGGGCGGCAGGCACCCGTACCTCGTAGAGGGAGGCGTCTACCCGGATATTCTCGCTGGTGCCGGGGGTCACCGGGGCCAGCCGGTTGAAAATGGCCTGACAAGCCTCCTGACCTTCCCCGCCCTCGGCATAGTAGAACATCCGGGTGCCGCTCACCGTGCCGTTAAAGGCGTTGGTGTGGATGGGCACATGGAGGTCGGCGCCGAAGGCGTTGGATGCCGCGCACTTCTCCTGCATGGATTCATCGTGCATCAGCTTCACGGTCACGCCGCTGCGCTCCAAGGCCGCCTTGCAGGCCTCGGCGATCTTGCCGCACTGTACGCCCTCGGTGGTGTCACCGTAGGCGTAGCGGTTATCATATTGGTTGCTGGGGGAGAGAAATACCTTAGGCATTTTCTGCGCCCTCTTCCTTGATTTCCGGCAGGCCCGCCACGCTGGTGAGCAGGGACAGGATGCCCGCCAGCAGCGACGCGCTGCCCACCATCACCCAGTTCACCTCACCCAGCACGGCGCTGGTGCCGATGGTGGCCACGGCGGTCTGTGCCACGGTCTTTACGGCGCGCACGGCGGCGGCCTTTGCCCACTGTTTCCAATTCTTTTTCATTTTCTGCTCCTTCCTGTACCCGGTGGGTACGATCCATTTTATGATTTTTTCAGTAACACAGCTCCCGGTCATAGCCTGCACCATAGGCAATAAAGTGGAGCTTTCGGTTCTTGCGGTCGATGCTCACCACGCAAAAGCTGGTGCTCTCGGCGGTGTTTTGGGTCTTTGGATAGTATACGGGGGCGCCGCTCTCGTCCCGCTCCCCGAAGACCCGTTTCCAGTCTGCGTCGGCGGCGGTGGCGGCCTCATTGTTGCGGCACACATCCAGGTTGGGGATGCACACGCTCCAGAGCCAGGCCTTTTCCGCCGTCACGGCGTGCCAGGGCTCGCTGCTGATCTTGCGGCAGGTGAAGTTGTGGTTGTGGCCGTGAATGGCGCAGATGATCTCCCCCCGGGGCTTTTCGGTAAAATCGTAGCTTACAGCCGAGGTAACGCCGTTGCCGGTGACGCTCACCGTACCCTTTGTGCCGTTTTTGTAGGCGGTGAGAACGGCTGTGACCTGGGGAAAAATGCTCAGGCAGTGGTGGGAAAACAGAACGATCTGCCACTTGCCCGCATCGGCCTTTCCCGAGAGATCCAGGGCCGTGTCCGCCAGCCACCGGGTCTGCACCGCCGTCACATCCGAGGCGCTGTCCGCCTGGCCCGTCAGGTCTGGCCAGTCCAGGGAGTCAATGGTGTTGAGATAAATGCAGCGGATACGCTGATTTTCAAAATCCAGGAATCCGTAGTTTCGGCCCGGATGGTCCGCGTCCTGCCTGGGCGCGGTGTTACCGGCTCCGATAGCGGCGTATAGCTCGTCCTCTGTCAGGCGCCGGTCGGCGTTTGCACCGTAGTTGATGTCGTGGTTGCCGGTACACCAGATGCCGGGCAGGCCCCGTACCGCCTCCGCCATGTACCGGTGATACTGCCGCAGATCCCGCTTTACCTGGGCCGCCGTCTCCGCGCTGTCGGCGTAGGTGTAGTCTCCCAGCATCACCGCCAGGTCCAGGGGGATGTGCCTGCGCAGCTGCTCCAGCCCCAGCCCCGCATCCCGGCAGGCGGTGAGGTTGGCCTGCACCGCCGTCAGGGGCGAATCCACCTCCAGGTGTGCGTCCGCCATAGCCGAAAAGGTCAGGCTGCCTGCGGTGCGCTTAGACTGCACCAGGTCCGCCACCCGTGCGGCCTCCGCTGCAATGTACGCCGGAGCGTCTCCCTCCCGGGGCAGCGCCGCCTTCTCCTCCAGGGCCAGGATGCGCCCTTCATAGTCCGCCGGCACAAAGGCGCGGCCCGTGCTTTGCCAGCCGGTAACGGTCTGGGTGGTGCTCTCCAGGGGCTCATTTACCGTCACAACGGTGGCGCTGTCAATGAGCAGCATAGACAGGCGCATATAGGCTGTCTGCCGGAGCTGGTCCTGCGTCATAGTGGTGGTGGCAGCGGTGGAGAGACTGCCCTCCAGGGTGCCGTCCTCCAGAAGGAACTGGGCCAGGGGGTTATACTTGCTGTTCATGGTGAAGGCCACCAGGAAGCCGTGGTTTGCATCGTAAAAGCAAATGTTGTTGTAGCCGTTGGCCTCCTCCACCCGAAAGCTTTTGGCCCGGAAGGTGTCCTCGTAGGTCACCGGGATGAAGCCGGACACCTCGTAGTTAGCCCGGGCGTCCTCTCCGCCGGTGCCGCCGTGGAGCTTGTAGCCGGTTTTCCATCCGGCCCCGCCGTTAAAGGGCGTACCGTCCGCCTCGGTAGACAGCGGCAGCCGGTTGGTGGGGTGGAGCACCGAGGTCTTGGTCATGTTGGCATAGACGAAGCCGTCCGGCAGCACATAGACCTTGCTTGTGTCGGTGCAGTCCGCCACGGTGTCGGCGTAGAGGGGGATGAGCTGGGTGGTGCCGGGCTCACCCTTGTCCCCCTTACTGCCCCTGTCGCCTTTTTCGCCCTTTTCGCCCTTTTCCCCCCGGTCCCCCTTTTCCCCGGGCACGCCCTGGGTGCCACGGGAGGGCAGCCCCGTGTCGGTGCTGCCCAGAAACCAGTTGCCGTTTCCCCCGATGGTGGGGGTGTCGCCGTCCTTTCCGTCCCTGCCGATGTTCACGAACCCCTCCGATGCCGCCGTAAAGCAGCGGCTCTCCTCCGCCATGGCGGAGGGGAAGGAGATATTCTCCGCCTGCAGGGAGACTTGTATCTTACTCATCACAGCGTCCCCTCTTTCAGAATTCGGCCCACCGTGGCGGTGATGACCTCTGAGGCCAGGCGCTTTTCCCCAATGCCGCATCGAAGCTGGATCTGCAGCACCGACCCGTTTTGGCGAAAGGCCAGGGTGTCCTCCTCCGTCAGACGCACGGAGACCTGCTGCCCGTTGACGGTGCAGTCCTCCAGTTTTTTCTCCAGCACCAGGACGCCGTCCTGCTCAAAGGCGATGGATAGCTTTGTCAGCGCTCCGGCGTCGAAGGGCAGCTGGAAGGTGAGCTCCGGGGTTGTTCCCCTTGTCACATTCGATCACTCCTTTCTCAGTATTCACCTATCCCCCGTCCCGGCCGGGATGTTTCCCCTCCGTTGCCCGCCTCTATGCAACAGGAGCAGACTTTTTATCCGATGTTAATTTTTCGTATATTTCGATAAAAGGAAAACTGCGAAAATTACGATTGATTTCACATGAATTGCCACAATTTTTTGGCGTATTGCCGAAAAAGCGCAACAAAAAATCTACAAACAGACATATAGGAAATGCTGATAAATTTATTCCGGTATGCTATAATTAGACCGTAAAATCTTTCGTTTATTCGACAAAATGAGCCAGGCGCTTGCCTGGTGCATCGCCGCCCCGGGCTGTGCCGCGGCGGAGAAATTCAAGGGAAGGAAAGAGGCGAGCGCGGAGCATGAGAAACCGCCTTGTGATCCTCGGCGGCGGTCATGGCAGAGCCATGGCCGATGCCGCGCTGAAAATGGACTGCCGCACCCTCGCATTCCCGGATGACCGCGCCACGGGCCGGTGTATTGGCTTCCCGGCCCGGAGACGGGAGAAGGGGGCCGCCGTATGAACATTCTCCTGCTGGCCCACTTCGTCACGGACTTCGACCCCCACGGCACCAGCCGCTTCGTCTGCCTGACCCGGCGTTTGGGCCGGGAACATCGGGTGGAGCTGGTGACATCGGATTTTGACCATCGGGCCAAGGAGACCCGGCGGGAGAGGGACTTCGCCCTGCCTGCAAAGGTCACCCTTCTGCCCGAGCCGGGCTACCCGAAGAATATATGTCTGCGGCGGCTTTTCAGCCATTGGCTCTTTGCCCGCCGGGTGCGGGCCTATCTCAAGGGCCGGGAAAAGCCCGACGCGATTTACTGCGCCGTACCATCCCTGAGCTGTGCCTTCTACGCCGCCCAATATGCCGAGAAAAACCGGATTCCCTTTGTCATCGATGTGCAGGACCTGTGGCCGGAGGCCTTCTCCCTGGCGGTGCCCGGAGCGGCCCGTTTCCTGCTGCGCCCCCTTGTCCGGCGGGCGGAATATATCTATAAAAGCGCCGACATCATCGTGGGCGTTTCCGAGACCTATTGCCGCCGGGCGGCCCGCTGCAGACCCGGACCCGTGCCGTGCCTGCCGGTATATTTGGGCACGGATCTGGCCCGGTTTGACCGCTGGGCTTCTTCTCCGGTCCGGCGGGACCCGGAGAAATTCATTCTGGCCTACGGCGGCACCCTGGGCCATAGCTACGATATCCCCTGCGTTCTGGAGGCCCTGGCTCTTTTGAAAGGGCGAGGCACCTCCGTGACCCTTTGGGTCCTGGGCGACGGGCCTCTGCGCGGGGCTTTTCAGGCCCGGGCGGAGGAGCTGGGGGTGGAGGCGGTGTTCTATGGCCGGGTGCCCTACCCGGAGCTGTGCGCCCTGCTGCGTGCCTGCGATGTCTGCGTCAATCCCATCGTTCCCGGCGCGGCCCAGTCCATCATCAATAAGCACGCCGACTATGCCGCCGCCGGGCGACCGGTCATCAGTACCCAGTCCTCCCCGGAGTATCGGGCCTTGCTCACGCGCTACCGCTGCGGCGTGAGCTGTCCAGCCGGGGATGCCGCCGCCGTGGCGGAGGCAATTTCCTATCTTATGGACCATCCCGGGGAGCGCCGGGCCATGGGAGAGCGGGCCCGGCAAATGGCGGAGGACTTATTTGACCGGGAAAAAACCTATGGAAAGATTTTGAATTTATTTTCCGGGGAGGGGAGCCTATGACCGCGCTGCAAGAGCATCAGGCGGTGCTGCTGGAGCTGCTTCGGGAGCTGGACCGGGTCTGCACGGCCCACAATATCCCCTATGTCCTCTTTGCGGGCACCGCCCTGGGGGCGGCCCGGCACAGGGGATTCATCCCCTGGGACGACGATTTGGATGTGGCCCTCCTGCGTCCGGACTACGAACGGCTTCTGGCCCTGGACGATGGCTGCTGGGGCGAAAAGTATTTTCTCCAGCGGGAATTCTCTCCCCACTGGCCCCTGCATTTTTCCAAGCTCCGCAAGAACGGGACCACCTGCCTGGAGAAGTATCGGCCCAAGGATGAGAGGAGCCACCGGGGCATTTACATAGATGTATTTCCGCTGGATAACGCCGCGCCCACGGCGGCGGGGCGGCTGTGGCAGTTCGCCGCCTCCCGGGTGGTGCTGGCCAAGAGCCTGTGGGAGCGGGGCTATGAGACGGATTCGGCCACGAAAAAGCTGTTTATGACCCTGTGCAGGCCCCTACCGATTGGGCCGTTTTTGCGCGCCGTGAAGCGGCCCGGGGCCGGAGATTCTCAGTGCGTTCACAGCTTCTTAGGCGGCACCTCCAAGTGCCGAAAGGGTGTGTTTCCCCGGGCCTGGTTTACAAGGCGAAAGACCGCCGATTTCGCGGGCTTCCGGGCTCCCGTGTCGCAGGAAAACGAGGCCCTGCTCACCGCTCTCTATGGCGACTATAGGCGCCCGCCCACAGCGCAGGAGCGGAGCAAAAAACGGCACGCCATGCTGGTGGATACCCGGCGGGATTACAGGGAATATGCCGGGCAGCAGGAGACGCTGCCCATTACGGAGTTTACCCGGAATATCCGGTAACTTTCGCCTGAAAAGAGAGGAGGTCGGGGTGTGGAAAGCGTGCAGGTTTTGGTGGCGGCGGTGGAGCAGGAGGCCGCTGTTTTGCCCCGGAAAATGCACCTGCAGACCGGTGCAATTGTGTGCAATCAGTGCCGTTTCGGTGCCAATTCGGTGAAGCAGAGCGGTGCCGATTCGGTGACATGGGGCGACTTTTCGGCCCGGGGTGTGGGCCGAAATCGTAACGAGGCACTCCGGCGGGCGGAGGCGGACATTGTTCTCTTCGCCGACCAGGATCTGACCTATGCCGACGGGTATGAAAAAATCGTCCGGGAGGCATTTGAGAGGCTGCCCCGGGCGGATGTGATCATCTTTGACCTGACCTATCCGGAGGGCGGGCGTAAGCCCATCCGGCAGATCCGGCGGCTGGGGATTTTGGGCTGTATGCGCTTCGGGGCGGCCCGGGTGGGGGCACGGCTGGCGTCCCTGCGGGAGAAGCATATTACCTTCAGCACGGATTTCGGCGGCGGAACAAAATACGGCAGCGGGGAGGACTCGCTGTTTTTTCGGGATTGCCTGCGTGGGGGGCTGAGGATT
>ENA-OUQG01000597-OUQG01000597.1-human-gut-metagenome-genome-assembly--contig:-NODE-597-length-21660-cov-22.479657_pt1 | contig 21660 bp, 19 predicted proteins | sample MGYA00237943_ERZ548823 | MGnify/ENA primary metagenome ERZ548823 (study PRJEB26490, sample SAMN05194731) | human gut metagenome | biome: terrestrial biome; feature: human-associated habitat; material... | reverse complement strand
GCGACGACTGCGACGTGGAGATCGTGGCGGGCTGCGGCATCCACAACTCCGGCTGCGACGAGAGCCGTCACGACGGTGTGCATACCTTCCACATCGGCAAAAACGCCCGGGTGCGGTACAGCGAGAAGCACTACGGCGAGAACGACCCCGGTCAGACCGGCGGCAACGTGATGAACCCCAAGACGGTGGTGTATCTGGGGGAGAATGCCTCCATGCAGATGGATACCGTTCAGATCCGGGGCATCGACTCCACCAAGCGCGAGACGGACTTCTTCTGCGAGGCCGGCAGCGAGGTGGTGGTGACGGAGCGCCTGCTGACCCACGGCAGCCAGACGGCGGAGAGCGACATGAACATCCAACTCAACGGCCGTGACGCCAAGGGCCGGGTGATCTCCCGCTCCGTGGCGCAGGATCAGTCCCATCAGGTGTTCCGCCCCGTTATGGAGGGCAACGCCCAGTGCTTCGGCCACGTCCAGTGCGACAGCATCATCATGGGACAGGCCAAGATCGAGTCGGTACCGGCTATCACCGCCAACTGCCCCGACGCCCAGCTCATCCACGAGGCGGCCATCGGCAAGATCGCCGGTGACCAGCTTTTGAAGCTGGAGACGCTGGGACTGACGGAGGAGGAAGCGGAGGATACCATCCTCAAGGGCTTCCTTGCCTGAAAAAGACATACAGAAAAAGACCGCCCACCGGGCGGTCTTTTTCTGTATAGAGGCTGTTATGGCCGGTTTTGCTTGAAGAAGCTGACCGCCACGGCGCCGGGGCCGGCGTGGGTGCCGATCACGCTGCCGATGGTGGTGTACCGCAGCGTTTCGGCGTGATCCGCCCAGAGCCAGCGGCTGTCCTCGATATACTTTTGCAGCAGGGCGTCGGACAGCCCGGTGTATCCCAGCAGAACGGGGCGGGAGAAATCCACGCCGCCCGCCTTCTGGATCTCCTGCGCCAGCAGGTTGTTGCCCATTTTGGAGCCGCGGGCCTTGCCCAGAAGCTGTATCTCCCCATCCGTAACGGCCAGCACCGGCTTGATTTGCAGCATCGTTCCGGCAAAGGCCAGACTCTTGGAGATGCGGCCGCCGCGCTTCAGGTATTCCAGCGTGTCTACCAGCGCCACCGTGACGATGTGCTGCTTTTCCTCATTCAGCCGTGCCGCGATCTCCGGCGCGGACAGACCCTCGTCCCGCAGCTGAAGCGCAAACTCTGTCAGGATGCCGCCGCCCACGGAGGCGTTGCCGCTGTCCACCACATATACGTTCTCATAGTCCGCCGCGGCGATGGACGCGCTCTGACAGGTGCCGGAGAGCTTGCCGGACAGAGTGATGACCACGCAGCTCTCGCCCGCCTGCTTCGCCGCCTCGAATTCCTTGGCGAAGGCGTCCGGCGTGGCCTGACTGGTGGTGGGCAGGGTGTCCTCCTCCACCAGCTTTTCGTAAAAGGTCTTGTGGTCGATGGTCACGCCGTCGATATACTCCCGGTTGCCAAAATGTACCGTCAGAGGCACCACACGGACCTGCTCCTTGTATCCCGGCATCAGATCTGCCGTGGAATCTACGATGATCCTTGTTTTCACTGTTCCTTCCTTTCTGCCGCCAGCCGTTCCAGACCATCGCTGATGGCGGTCAGGCTCTTATACAGGCTGGCGCGCTCCTCCTCGGTCAGCTCCCGGCTGACCTCCGCCAGAACGGCCTCGATCCGCGCAGAGATCCGTGCACCGACCGCCCGGCCCTTGTCCGTCAGGCGCAGCGGCGTCTTGTACCGCTTGCCCGCCTCCCTGCCGGCGAGGTAGCCCTGCTCCTCCAGATACAAAAGCGCCCGGGAGATGGTGGCCTTATCCTCCTCGCAGTGGTCGCAGAGCGCCGCCGCCGTCATGTCCGTTCCCCGATACAGGTAGTACAGGCAGGAGATATGGACGCTGCGCAAACCCAAGTCCGTCATCTCCTGATTTTTTATGCGCCGTATGTTCCGGCTGATCCGATTCAGCAGCACCGTAAAGGTTTCAAACCGTTCCATGAAAGAACCTCCTTGCTTGTTGAACAATCAACAAGCGTTATGATACCAGAGACTTGTTGAAAAGTCAACAAGAACTTTGGCAGGGTGCGCCGACCTGCGGCGTGATCCCTCCGAAAACCGCTGCCGGCCTATTGACAAGCGGCGGACGCGGCATTATAATACATCAAAAATGAATGATTCAAAAAAGAATGATAAGGGGGCGATCAACGTGTCGCTGGGTATCGAGTTCTCGCGGAAGCTGGCGCTGGCGTACAACGCGGTGTGCAAGCCGCTGTGCCGGGAGCTGGGACTGTCGAAAACGGCCTTTGATATTCTGATGTTTCTGGGCAACAACCCTACTTACAAAACAGCCAGAGACGTGGTGGAGCTGCGCTGTCTCAAGGCAAATCTGGTGTCCGTCAACGTGGACCGGCTGGTGCAGGAGGGATACCTCATCCGGCGGCAGGCGGCGGGTGACCGCCGCAAGACGGAGCTGCTGTGTACGGACAAGGCGCAGCCTGTCATAGCGCGGGGGCGGCAGCTCCAGAGCGCCTTTTTCCAGCAACTGTTTGCCGATATGGACGACGGGGCGCAGCGCGCCTTTTTTGCGGCCATGGAGATCATGGATCAAAACCTGAATGCTATTTTGGAGGCGGAAGAATAACCCATGCAGATCTTAGTGACGATCCTTGTAACATTTTTCGCGGGTATGGGCGCGGGCCTCGGCACCGGCTTTGCCGGGATGAGCGCCGCCGCGGTCATCAGCCCCATGCTGATTACGTTTTTGGGCATCGAGCCCTATATGGCGGTGGGCATCGCCCTGTCCGCCGACGTGCTGGCCAGCGCCGTCTCAGCCTACACCTACCATAAGAACAAAAATCTGGATGTGAAGAACGGCCTTATCATGATGGCGAGCGTGCTGACCTTCACGGTGGTGGGCAGCTATGCCGCCAGCCTGCTGCCTTCGGCGACCATGGGCGGCTTCGCCGTGTTCATGACATTCCTGCTGGGCATCAAGTTTATCGTGCGCCCAGTCATGACCACCAAGGAGTCCATGGCGCAGGTCTCCGCCAAAAAGCGGGCGATCCAGTCGGTGGTCTGCGGCGTCATGATCGGCTTTATCTGCGGCTTTGTGGGCGCCGGCGGCGGCATGATGATGCTGCTGATCTTGACCAGTGTGCTGGGCTATGAACTGAAGACCGCCGTAGGCACCAGCGTGTTCATCATGACCTTCACGGCGCTGACAGGTGCGGTGTCCCACTTCGCCATCGGCGGTATGCCGGATCCCCTCACATGGGTGCTGTGCGTGATCTTTACGCTGATCTGGGCGCGCATCGCCGCTGTTTTTGCCAACAAAGCGCAGCCCAAGACCCTCAACCGCGCCACCGGCGTCGTGCTGGTGATGCTGGGAGCGGTCATTATGGGCTTCCAGCTTTTGCACAAATAAGCCGTTTCGGGTGCGTTACGGAAGCCGGGAATTTTTTCGCACACCGGCTTGAGAAAAAGGACGCGGAATAGGCGGAGAAATATTCAGCGGAAGCGCAAAACAACCATCGGCATAACCGGTCAACGGTTATGCCGATGGTTTTGCTTTGCAATGACAAGAAAAACCTCGTAACCGGCATGGTTACGAGGTTTTCATCTGGAGGTGACACCCGGATTTGAACCGGGGAATGAGGGTTTTGCAGACCCTTGCCTTACCACTTGGCTATGTCACCGAACCGTCAGTCCGTTGGTTAGTATACTATATGAAGCGGCCTTTGTCAAGCGCGAAACCGTATTTCCTGCCGCTTTTCTTTTGACCGCCTTCACAGACGGCGGCGCGGGAAAAAGCGCCGCCCCGCAGGACGGCGCTTGCGCTTATTTCACATCCGGCAGGATGCCCAGCAGCACCAGCGGCTCTCTGCCGGTGTTGTCGATGCCGTGGGTGTGTCCCTCCGGGCAGTAGTGGGTCATGCCTGCGGAGATGGCCGTGTCCGTGCCGTCGTCGTGGCATACGCCGCAGCCGGACAGGACATGGATGATCTCGCAGTTGCCCTGATGGGTGTGCAGCCCGATGGAGGAGCCGGCGGGCAGCGTCAGCAGCAGGATGCGGCCCATATCGTCCTGCACGGCGGTGCGGACGTGCGCCTCGCCCTGCCCGCCCTTGAAGTGGGGGACGACCTGCACGTTCAGCTTGTCAAATTCCAGCATCATAGGGTGTCCTCATCCTTTCCCTGCCGCATACTCCGCTTGATGGCGTTGCCGGTGGGGGTGGCGGCCAGACCGCCCAGCGCCGTTTCGCGGAATTCCACAGGCAGACGGCGGCCCACCTCGCCCATGGCATCGATGACCTCGTCCACGGGGATGCGGCTGGTGATGCCCGCCATGGCCATGTCCGCCACGCTGACGGCGTTGACGGCGCCGATGACGTTGCGCTTCACACAGGGAACCTCTACCAGACCCGCCACGGGGTCGCAGATCAGACCCATCAGGTTTTTCAGCGCCATGGCCACCGCGTGGCCGATCTGCTCGCCGGTGCCGCCCCGCAGGGCCACCAGCGCACCGGCTGCCATAGCCGACGCCGTGCCGATCTCCGCCTGACAGCCGCCGGAGGCGCCGGCGATACAGGCACGGTGGGCGATGACGGCGCCGATGCCACTGGCCACATACAGCGCCTCCAGGATCTGGTGCTGGGTCAGCTTCTCATACTTGCACAGGGGCAGCAGTACCGCTGGCATCACGCCGCAGGCACCTGCGGTGGGCGCCGCCACGATCCGGCACATACAGGCGTTGGACTCCGCCATGGACAGCGCCTCGGTGATGACCTCGCTGATGTAGCCGCCGGACATGGCCTCGTCCCGGAAGCAGTACTGCCGCATTTTCATGCCGTCGCCGCCCACCAGACCGCTGACGCTGCGGCGGCGTCCGGTGTAGTTATCGGCGGCGTCCGCCATGGCCTGCCACGTCAGTAGCATCTTGGCCATGGACTGGCTGCGGGTGACCTGCCGCTCCTCCATATCGGTCTCCAGCACGATCTCCCAGAAGGGTTTGCCCTCCTGCTCCATGCGGTCAAAGATCTCCTTCATCGAATCCAGAGACATCTTCATCCTCCTCCTTGTCGTAGTAGGTCATGGAAAGAATGCCCGGCAGCTCCGACAGGAACGCCACCTGATGGGGCTTGAGGTGCTGGTCGGTCTCGATGACCATCAGGGCGTCCCCGCCCCGCTTGTGGCGGTACAGGCTCATGTTGGCCACATTGATCCGAAGCTGGCTGAGGATGGACGTCACCGCCGCCACCGTGCCGCTGGCGTCCTCGTTGCGGATGACCAGCGTGTTGTACATACCGGTGAAATTCACGTCGATGCCGTCCAGCTTGTTGACCATGATGCGCCCGCCGCCCAGAGAGGATGCCTGCATCACCAGCGTCTTGCCGTCGGCGGACCATGCCTCGACAACGGCGGTGTTGGGGTGGGCGTCCCGCAGATGGATCTCGTCGATGGTGTAGGACAGCCCCGCCTTTTTCGCCTCGTCAAAGGCGAAGGGCAGACGCGGGTCGTCGGGCTTCATGCCCAGCAGACCGCCCACCAGTGCGCGGTCGGTGCCGTGTCCGGGGCCTGTCTCGGCAAAGGAGCCGTACAGATGGATGGCGGCCCTCACCGGCGGCGCGCCCAGCAGGGAGCGGGCCATGCAGCCGATCCGCGCCGCGCCCGCCGTGTGGGAGCTGGACGGCCCGATCATCACGGGACCCAGAATATCAAAAATATCCAACATGGGAACACTCCTTTCATGGGATGGGAAGCGATTTTTTGCCGTGCGTTCAGTTCAGGAAGTCCTTGAGCTTCTTGGAGCGGGAGGGGTGACGCAGCTTCCGCAGGGCCTTGGCCTCGATCTGGCGGATGCGCTCACGGGTGACGTTGAACTCCTTGCCGACCTCCTCCAGCGTGCGGGTACGGCCATCCTCGATGCCGAAGCGCAGCTTCAATACCTTTTCCTCGCGGGGGGTCAGGGTGCTGAGCACGTCCACCAGCTGCTCCTTCAGCAGGGTGAAGCTGGCGGCCTCGCTGGGCTCGGACGCGGCCTCGTCGGGGATGAAGTCGCCCAGATGGGAGTCCTCCTCCTCGCCGATGGGCGTCTCCAGAGACACCGGCTCCTGTGCGATCTTCAGGATCTCACGCACCTTGTCCACGGGCATATTCATCTCCTCGCTGATCTCCTCGGGACTGGGATCGTGACCCAGCTCCTGCAAAAGCTGACGGGAGACGCGGATGACCTTGTTGATGGTCTCCACCATGTGGACGGGGATGCGGATGGTGCGGGCCTGATCGGCGATGGCGCGGGTGATAGCCTGCCGGATCCACCATGTGGCGTAGGTGGAGAACTTGTAGCCCTTGGTGTAGTCGAACTTCTCCACCGCCTTGATCAGACCCAGATTGCCCTCCTGGATCAGGTCAAGGAACAGCATACCGCGGCCCACATAGCGCTTGGCGATGGACACCACCAGACGGAGGTTGGCCTCGGCCAGCTGCTGCTTGGCGCGCTCACCGGCCTTGACCTGCTTTTTCAGCTGCGCCAGCTCCTCGGCGGGCAGCGTCTCGCCGTTGGCCTCCGCCTCGTCCAGACGCTCCTTGGCCCCCCGGCCGGCGGTCATGGCCGTAGCCAGCTCCACCTCCTGATCGGCGGTGAGCAGAGGCACCTTGCCGATCTCCTTCAGGTACATACGAACGGGGTCGTCGATGTTGAAGCTGTCCACCAGCGAGTTGGGATCGACCAGCTCCTCCTCCTCGATCTCGGCAATAGCCTCCATGGGAGGCTCGCCGTCCTCATCCGGCAGACCTACCAGAAACTCCTCGGAGCCGACCTCGATGCCCAGCGTTTCCAGCGAGTCGTAGATGGAGTCCATCTGGTCGCCGTCCAGATCCATCTCGTCCAGCACCTCGGACAGCTCACCGGAGTCCAGACGGCCCTTCTTCTTGCCCTTGACGAACAGCTCCTTCAGCTTTTCGTTGGCCGTCAGCAGTGCGGCGGCGGGCAGCGTGGCGATGGTCTTGTCATCCAGCTTGCCCTTCGACGCGACGGGCAGCTTATCATCCGCCTTCTCGGCGGGCTTTGTATCGTCAGCGGCCGCAGTCTTGGCGGTCTTGACATCCTTCTCCTGCTGCTGGGCCTTGTCCGCAGCCAGCAGAGAGTCTGCCATTTCCTTGAGCTGCTGGGCGGTGTACTTTTCTTCTGTCATGTTCGCTTTCCTCCATAACCTTTCTTATCTTTATATGTATCGCGGGCGGCGGCCAGCGCGTCCATGGCGCTGCGGCCGCTGCGTTTTGCATATTCCTCACGGATGATGCGGATGTAATCCGTCAGCGCCTGATGGGCGTTGGCGGCGGACTCCGGCTTTTGCAGGAGGGTGGTCAGATGGCTCATCTCCTCCGGCGTCAGCGCCGCAGACAGCGCCGCCATGCTGCTGCCGCCCCGGCAGCGCCACAGCTCACTGTAAATGCGGCCCAGCAGGGGCGAGGAGAACTCCTCCTCCCGCAGAGGCGGCTCCGCCGGGAACAGGCCGTCGTCCTGCATCAGAAGTCGGATAACGCCCTCCTCGGCCATGGCACTGCGCAGATCGTCGTAGCGGATGGCGCGCTCCGTGGGCTGGAGGGTGCGGCTGAGATTCAGCTCCTGCCGCTCCTGCACCCGCCGGTCCCGGTTGATGCGGCGCTTGAAGGCGCGCTGCACCTCCATACGCATGGCCTCCGGCGACAGCCCCGCCGTCTGGGCGGCGCGGTTGGTGTACACGTCCCGCTCCACGGCGTTTTCGAGCTTACATAGCTCCTCCGCCATCTCCCCGGCGTAGCCGATGCGCCCCTCGTCGGAGGTCAGGTCGTACTTACCGGCGATCTGGGCCATGCGGAACTCCACGCCGTTCTCGCTGCCGGACAGCAGGTTTTCAAAGGCGGCGGCGCCGTGGTTCTTGATGAAGTCGTCGGCGTCCTGCTTGACGTACTTGCCGTCCACCAGACGGTTGGGCAGCTTCAGCACCTTGACGGTGAACTCGGAGTTGTTCAGCAGCTCCAGCGCCCGCTGGGTGGCCAGCTGACCGGCGTTGTCGTTGTCGTAGCACAGCACCAGCTCCTTGGTGAAGCGGCTCAAAAGGCGGGTCTGCTCCACCGTCAGCGCCGTACCCATGGAGGCCACGGCGTTGTCGAAGCCCGCCTGATGCAGCGTCACCACGTCCAGATTGCCTTCGCAGAGGATGATGTTGGGGCGCTTCGTCTTTTTCGCCAGATTCAGCCCGTAGAGGATGCGGCGCTTGCTGTATGTAATGGTCTCAGTGGTGTTCATGTACTTCGGCTCGGAGTTGTCGATGACGCGGCTGCCGAAGCCCACCACGTCGCCCCGTGTGTCGATGACCGGCAGCATCAGACGGTTGCGGAACTTGTCGTACAGCCGCCCGTTCTTGCCGTTGACCACCAGACCCGCCGCCAGCAGCTCCTGCTTGGTGTAGCCCTTGCGCGTCATGGCGGTGAGCAGACCGTCCCACCGGTCGGGGGACGCACCCATGCCGAAGCGGACGGCGATGCTTTTCCGGATCTGCCGCTTGTCCAAATAACTCTGCACAGCCTTGCCCTCCGGGGAGCAGAGCAGGTCATAGTACCAGCGGGCGGCGTCCCGGTTCAGCTCCAGCACCCGGCGGCGCAGATTGTCCGCGTCGGAGCGTTCTTCCTCCTCCGGCACCGGCAGGTTGGCGCGCTTGGCCAGAAACCGCACAGCCTCGGGAAAGGTGAGGTTTTCGATCTCCATGATGAAGTTGATAACGCCGCCGCCCTTCTTGCAGCCGAAGCAGTGGTAGATCTGCTTGTCCGGCGACACGGAGAAGGAGGGCGTCTTTTCGTTGTGGAACGGACACAGGCCGAACAGGTTGCCACCCTTGCGCTGCAAGGCGACGTAGCCGGACACCACATCCACGATGTCGCTGCGGGCGATGAGCTCGTCCAGAAAGCGCTGATCGAACACGAAAACGTTCCTCCTCTCCGAAAACAGGTGTGCATGGCGGTGTGCAACACACCACCACATTAGAGTATACCGCAAAAATCGGCGTTTTCCTCTTTTTCTGCGAAAAAATTTTCACCTTATTATAATACGACGTCGCCGGATCATACTATAACCCCCTGCGGGGCGCGGCAGATGAGATAAGCGCCCCACTGTCCCGGCGGGGCGGAGAACCGCCCGCGCCAACGCGCGGAAAAGCGCCCACGCCGGGACAAAACGCCCGCGCCGGAGAAGCGGTGTCGCCGGGGAAGTGCCCCCCGGCAACCCCCGCAGGGCGCAAAATGCTCTCGGAGGGCGGGCAATTTGTTACAAACTGTCCGTCAAAACGCCTTTGTGGGGGAAAGAATTCACGCTCTTCCGTGAAAAACAAACGAGGAAACAATAATCTAAAGACAAACAAACCCCGCAACGCGCAAAATGCGGGCGAAACAGGTGGGGGCGTGCGGAACAAAACCGCACTAAAAGTTCTGGAAAATGCGTGTTTTGATAAGAAATAAGAACAAATCTGAAGATTTAATTCTTTTTTAACATTTATTTATGAGTTTTTTCGCATTTTTCGGGGCTGTAACGCTTGATTTATTCTGCGGATATGGTATACTGTCAACGTGAACGGGAGACCGGGTATCCGGTTCTGCCGATCAACAAAATTTTTTATGGAGGAAATCAAACATGAAGAAGATCATCGCAACTGTTCTTGCTATGGTCATGGCTCTGGCTCTGTGTGTTACCGCTTTCGCGGCTACCACCTATAACGCCGTTGATTCCAAGGGCTATGAACTGAAGAACATGAGCAACACCACCTACACCATCGGCAAGGACACCAAGATCGGCATCACGAAGTATGATGCTGTCAAGACGACCGTCGATGGCAAGACCACCACCACCTACTTCGCTGACCAGTATGAAGTCAGAGTGGATGAAATCGCTGCTAACACTGACACTACCTTCTTCGCTTGCGATTCCAGCATTGCTGAGTACAAGCTGATCAAGGACGGCAAGGTCGTGGCTTATCTGTCCACCAACAAGAATCTGAATGAGGGCACCTCTGATGTTGTCACCAAGACCATCGAGGCCAAGGAAACCAAGGATCAGACCTGCGGCGACTACACTGTCGACGTGTTCATGATCGATGGTAAGGCTTACAAGGTCGGCGGCGACAATGTTGCTATGCTGAACGGCCTGGCCGTCACCTACGGCGAGAAGCAGACCGCTATTCCCCACAAGGTCGACTGGACTGACAAGGACAACAAGGCTACTCCTTCCTACAACGCCAAGGGCGAGGTCGTCTCCGTCAAGTGCGCTTGCGGCACCTCCTTCGAGGTCGTCAAGAAGGTCGCCGGCACCTACACTGGTGACGTTGAGAAGGTCATTGACAAGGGTGTCACTTACTACGTCCTGATGGGCAACACGAACCCCACCAAGCCCACCACCAACACCAACGGTTCCCCCAAGACCTTCGATGCCGGTATCGCTATGTACGCTGGCATGGCTCTGATGAGCGTTGCTGGTTCCGCTGTTGTGATCGGCAAGAAGAAGGAGTTCTAATTTAGAACTTAGTTCTTAACGAAAAAAGACGAGGCTTCGGCCTCGTCTTTTTTTTGCGTCTGCACCGGCGCGGGCGGCCTCTACCGTGCCGCGGGAAACAAGAGCATTGCAATTTGCATAGCATCTGTTATATAATGTGAGACAGAGAGAAGCAATTGACCGTACCGGCAGCGGCTCGGTGCATGGCGGGCGGGGCTCGCAAGGAGGAGACTATGAAGAAGCTGATGGCGCTGGTGACGGCGCTGCTATTGATCTGTACGCTGGTGGCCTGCGGCGGTGCGCCGCTGAAAAAGCCGTCGGAGCAGGATACGCTGGCGCTGCTGCGGCAGGAGATCGCGGACAGCGGCAGCCAGTGCGGCGTGGCCTATCTGGGCTATATGCCCGACGGCGGCGACGTATCGGCGTGGCTGGCGGACAACGGCTGGACCCAGACGTTCCCGTTCCTGTCCGACCTGACGGAGCAGCAGGTGGTGACGCAGGAGGGCGGCGAGGTATACTGCATCGTCCCGGCGGAGAAGAATGCCCATGTGACGGTGGAGGCCTACGATGCGTTCAACGAGACCGACCCGCTGGGCGATGTGTTGTACGACAGCGCCGACGGCGCGCCCATCTGTCTGCGGGGCAACGTCAGCGAAATCATGGGCAACCTGCGCGTGACGGTGGAGACGGCGGCGGGACAGGCGGTGTATTTCCCGTCCCTGAGCCTGCGGGACGGCTCGGTGAGCACCCTGACGGAGCAGGGCCGCGTGTACAACTTCACGCCGGGGGCGATCCACGGCGCGCCCCAGATCCGGGAGCTGTACAGCGAGGATTTCGACTATACGGACGGCGTGGGGAACACGGGACACTACACCTACCGCGTGCCGCAGCTGGAGGCGGACACGGAGGGTGCGGCGTCGATCAACGGCGCCATTGAGCGGGAATACGGCCCCTTCGTGGAGGAGGCGCTGGCGTGTAAGGCCGGCGGTTACAGCATCAGCTGCGCCTATATCGTGTGGGAGACCCACCAGTACGGCGACATTCTGTCACTGGTGATGTCCTGCGCGTGGGATGGCGACGTGAACCAGTACAGCGTGTATCTGTACGACACGGACAGCGGGACGCGGCTGAACACCGCAGAGCTGCTGGCGGAGATGGGCGTGGACGAGACGGCGTTTCTGGACGCGGTGCGTCAGGCGGCGGCGGAGCGGTTCGACGGGAATTACGCCGACTGCACCGGCAACTTTGGCGATTTTCTGGCGGAGCGCCGGGCGTGGACGCTGTCCGACGACAATATCAATATGGATGTGATGGTGGCGTACCCGGACGAGGACGGACAGCTCCATGTGGTGCTGCCCATCGGCTCCATTGCCGGTGCGGACGCCTACGAGGAATGGCTGACGCCGGAGCTGGGCGCAGTCGGATAACGAGAAGCGCAGGAGCCTCTCCCGGAGGGGAGAGGCTCCTGCGTATTTTTAAGGGGGACGGACATGAGAAATTGGCTGCGATATACGGTGCTGGCGCTGGCTGCGGCGGTGCTGGTGACGGTGGCGGCGGGGTGTGACATATACCTTGAGCGGCGGGGCGCGGTGACGACACCGGCGTGTGCGCTGCGCAACGGGTATCCGTCGGTGGCGGCCGTCGTCGGCGGCGCGCTGCTGTGCGAGTGGGACTACAGGACGGGGGAGTCGTACCTGAGCCGACTGGATGTGCGGCGGGATCAGGTGACGTTGGCGCGGACGCTTTCTGGCGAGTGGTCGCTGGTGGAGCAGATGTTTGCGGACGGACAGGTGGTTTTGCAGCGTTGGGACGAGGCGGGCTCCTCCTTCCGGTTCCTCAATGCGAAGCTGGAGAATGTGCGGGACTTCGTGCCGGAGGCGGAGGGCGGCAGGCTGTCCCACGACGGTGCGGGCTACTACTATCTGAAGAACGCGGCGCTGTACCGGCAGGACACGGTCACCGGCGACGTGCAGCGCGTGGCGCTGGATCAGGAGCTGCGGTTCGTTTCGCTGGAGGGTATTCATCCGGCGGCGGATCTGCTGCTGCTGTGGTGCCGGATGTCGCCGTTCAGCGAGAAACTGGGCATGGCGCTGGTGGAGCTGCACGGCGGGACGTGCCTGATGGCGCAGGAAAGAGCGGATATGCTGTGGTTCATGGAGCGGGGGCTGTGCGAGATGTCCTATGACGAGGACGGCGGGCGCGACACCATCCGTTACGACACGGCGGACAGCGGCTGCCGGCAGGCGTCGGCGGCGGTGTTCGGCAGCGAGGCGGACAGTGTCTGGGTGGTGAGCGGGTCGCAGTATGCCCTGTCCTCCGACAGACAGGGCGAAACGCTGTTCCGGCTGGGACAGACGCTGGAGCGGTGCGAGGTGACCTCGGTGCTGGCGGAGGCGGGCGTGACAGGGCATCTGTCCACTGTCTGCTGGCTGCCGACGGTGCAGAAGCTGCTGGGTATGCTGTATGATACGGCGCAGGATGCGCTGCGGCTGGTGGTGCTGGATCCGGCGCGGATGACCTTTACCCCGTGCGGCGAGACCACGGAGGCACCGTCCTTCCTGACGGTGGACGAGGGCATCACCGGGGCGTACTGGGGCGAGCTGGCCGGGCAGCCGATACCGGAGGATATGGGGGCGCTGCGGGCCTACGCCGACCGGCTGGAGGAGAAGTACGACGTGGATATCCTGCTGTCGGACCAGTGTGCCGGGCCCTGCGCGGCATCGTGGGAGGACATCACCACCACCGATCAGGCGGGGCTGGAGGACGAGGCGGCGGCCATCTATCCGGCGCTGGAGGCGCTGGATCGGACGCTGGCACTGTACCCGGACGGTTTTTTCGCCCAGTTCCGCAATGCGCGGGGCGAGGGCGGCGTGCAGTTTCTGCCGGTATCCGCGTTCCATATGTCCTTCGAGGTGATCGGCATGAGCTTCGAGAACGGCGACTGGCACTGTATCGCCTATCAGGTGAGCAACGAGCGGCTGGAGGCGCTGCTGTGCCACGAGATCTGGCACGCCATGGAGGATAAGTTGATTTCCGAGAACTGGAACGTCATCGACAGCTGGGTGTGGAGCGCCTGCAATCCGCGGGGGTTCGACTATTACTACGACTATGACGACGCCATGAACGAGGCGGACGGCAGCTGGCTCTATTTCGGCATGGCGGAGGATGTGTATTTCGTGGACGCCTATTCCACCATGAATCCCCGGGAGGATCGGGCGCGGATCATGGAGTACATCATGGGCACGGAGGACGAGGCCGCCGCGCTGGCGCAGCACCCGGTCATCCGGCGGAAGCTGGAGATCATGGCGGCGGCGGTGCGCGCCGGATTCGATACTGCCGGATGGGGCGTCACCCGTTGGGAGCAGCCCTTGACGGTGCAGGATAGGGCGGCGTGAGCCGGGACTGCCTGTATACGAGAAAAAACCGCAGACCCCTTACGGAGGCTGCGGTTTTTTGCGCGCTGTCCCCTTGACAGGTGGCACGGCAAATGATAGTATTAAAGAAACTAAAGTATCAATAAGACGGGAATACCACAAGCGGGTCGCAGACGGACGAAACCGGCGCATACCGTGCGTCCGCTTGGCAGGAGGATAAGGAGGCGTTTGTATGCGCAGAACAACGGCGACCACGGACTATCTGAAGGAGTGCATGGGTACGGCGCTGCTGGAGCTGATGGGGGAGAAGCCCCTTGAAAAGATCAGCATCGAGGAGATGACGGCCAAGGCGGATGTGGGGCGCTCCACCTATTTCCGCTATTTCAAGAGCAAGGAGGAGGTACTGTCCTTCAAGCTGCTGTGCCTGTGGCGGCGGTTTTCCGCAGAGCGGGGCGGCGACGGCATCGCCCGCGTCGACCCGAAGGGTATCCAGACACTTTTCGCGTTCTGCCTGTCCATCCGCCCCATATGCGAGCTGCTCTACGGTACCGGCCATCAGGAGGTGATCCTGCGGTTCTACTTGCAGGGCGCTGCGCCCGTTATCGCCCAGGCCGACGCCAGGACCTACTACTTTATCCAGTTCATCACCTTCGGACTGTTCGGGCTGATGAATGCGTGGGTACTGGGCGGCTACAAGGAGACGCCGGAGGAGATGGCGCAGATCGTCTGCGCGTGGAAGGACGCCTCACAGGAGGCGTAAGAGGAAAGGAGTGTTCACATGGGAAAGATCATGCGCCGTGTGTTGATCGTCGTCCCCGCCGTGGCCTTGCAGGTGCTGTGGCACGTTTTGCTGGTGAAGTGGCTGGCCCCTTATGCGCCGCTGATCGTGTCGCTGCTGTCGGTGGCGGCGGTCTTTATGGTGCTGTTCATCGTCATCAAGCGGGACGAGAGCACCTACAAGCTGCTGTGGCTGCTCATCATCCTGACGATGCCGCTGGTGGGCGCGCTGCTGTACCTGTTTTTCGGCAATAAGCGGACGGCGAAGCCGCTGAAAAAGCGGCTGCAAGGTGTGGCGAGCCGCGGCGATCCCCGTCCGCTCCCTGTGGGCGAGACACCCTTTGCGGGGGAAAAGCGCATGGAGCAGACCATCCGCTGGCTGGAGAGGAAAACCGGGTATCCCCTGTGTAAGGCCCAGCCGGTGCGGTACTATCCGCTGGGAGACGATATGTTCCCGGATATGCTGCGTGATATGAAAAGTGCCAAGCGTTCCATCTACATAGAATACTTCATCATCGAGCCTGGGCAGATGTGGGACGCCATGCTGGAGGTGCTGGAGGACAAGCTGCGGCAGGGCGTGGACGTGCGGGTGATGTACGACGATCTGGGCAGCATCTCCTCCTTTAACTTCAGCAACGCCCGGGAGCTGACGCAGAAGGGCATCCCCTGTGTGCCGTTCAATCCCCTCCTCGCCTTGAAGGGAACGGCCAACTACCGCGATCACCGCAAGATGCTCATCGTGGACAACGAGATCGCGTACAGCGGCGGCATCAACCTGTCGGATCGGTATATCAATCTGGAGCATCCCTACGGCCACTGGAAGGACACCGGCTTCCGACTTACCGGCGAGGGGGTACACAGCTTTACCTATATGTTTTTGACGTTCTGGAATGCCTTCGCCCTGAAGAAGGGGGAGGCGGGTACGCCCATGCCCACGCTGCAAGACAGCACCGAAGCGCCGCGGGAGACGGATGGGTATGTGCTCAGCTACTACGACTCGCCGCTGGAGCACGACGCCACCAGCAACCAGCTTTTCATCGACCTGCTCTCTCAGAGCACGGACTATGCGTGGTTCTTCACGCCCTATCTCATGCTGGGCGACGATCTGATGGCCGCCATGCTCGCAGCGGCGCGGCGCGGCGTGGATGTGCGGATCATCATGCCCGGCATCCCCGACAAAAAGCTGATCTTCCGGATGTCCCGCAGCTTCTATCAGGTGCTGCTGAATGGCGGTGTCAAGATCTACGAGTACACTCCGGGCTTTGTACACGCCAAGAGCTTTGTATCCGACGACAAGGTGGCCACCATCGGGACGGTCAATCTGGATTACCGCAGCCTGTTCCTGCACTTTGAGAACAATTCGCTGTTCTATCGCTCCGGCATCGTGGAGAAGATCAAGGAGGACTTCCTTGCCACGCAGGCGCTGTGCAGCGAGGTACAGCCCTACGACAAGAAGCGCTATTCCCGGCGCTGGGCGGTGGACGGCCTTCTGCGCATCTTTGCGCCGCTGTGCTGAGGAAGCGGAGAACGGAAGTACATATTCACTATGAAAAAGCTCTTACCGAAAAAATACCGGCGTTTGCTCTGGGCGGGACTGCTGGCGTGCCTCGTCCTGTATGTCCTCGGCAGTCTGCTGGTGCCGCCGCTGGCGGGTACGCAGCGGAAAAGCGACAGGCAGATCAAATTGCCCGCCCCCGCCGCCGAGCGGGTGTGCCTTGTGGATGGCAACGAGGAGGCGCTGCGCTGGCGGCTGCGGCTCATCCGCTCGGCACAGTCGGAGATCGTCCTCTCCACCTTTGACTTCCGCGCCGACGAAAGCGGCTCGGATGTGGTGGCGGCGCTGCTGGATGCGGCGGAGCGGGGCGTGCAGGTGCGGCTTCTGGTGGACGGCATGAACGCGCAGCTGCACTTGCAGGGCAGCGCCGCATTCCAAGCGCTGGCGGCCCACGAAAACGCGGAGATTATGTTTTACAATCCTCTGCGGCTGACCCGGCTCTGGAGCGCCAACTACCGCTGCCACGACAAGTATCTCATCATCGACCGCGGCGCCTACCTCTTGGGTGGGCGGAACACCAGCGACCTGTTCCTCGGCAGCGGCGGCACGGCGCGGCAGAACATGGACCGCGACGTGGTGGTGTGCGGCAGCGGCTCCGGGAGGGGGTCTGCTGCCGCGCTGCTGGACTACTTCGAGGATATCTGGGCGCTGGATACCAACCGGGAGTTTAGGGCAAACGGCCAAGCGGGGCGGGTACTGCGCGCCGCTGCCGCGCTCAGGGAGCGGTGGGCGGCCATCACCGGCGCGGGGCGGGTGACGCCCATCGACTGGGATGCGGAGACCATACAGGCTGGCGGCGTGACCGTTCTTCACGGCGACTGCGCGGCGCGGAACAAGGAGCCTGTGCTGCTGAACACCCTGACAGCACTGATGCAGGGCGGGCGGGAGCAGGTCGTGGTGCAGACCCCCTACATCATCTGCAACCGCGCCATGTATGACGCGCTGGAAAAGGCCGGCGGTGCGGCGCAGGTGCAGATCATCACCAACGCACCCCAGCGCGGCGCCAATCCGTGGGGCTGCGCCGACTACCTCAACCAGAAAAAGGCCATTCTGTCCACCGGCGTTTCCGTCTGCGAGTGGCACGGGGAGAGATCCATGCACACCAAGACGATCCTGATCGACGACCGATTCAGCATCATCGGCTCCTTCAACTGGGATATGCGCAGTGCCTATCTGGACACGGAGCTGATGCTGCTGGTGGACTGTCCGGAGCTGAATGCCGCTCTGCGGGCGGAGACGGACGAGATGGTGCGCCAGGGCAGGCTGCTCCTGCCGGACGGCACCGCCGTGGAGGGCGCGGCGTACACAGCGCCCGAGATGCCGCTGTACAAGAAGCTTTTGCAGCCGGTGCTGCGGGTGGTGATCCGCCCGTTCCGCTATGTGCTGTGACCGGCTGCCGCACAAAAATAGAGGAGAGGCACGGTGGGACAACGTCCCGCTGTGTCTCTCCCTTAATGTGTCCGCAGAAGCGGCCGTCAGCACTCCACCGCCACCTTGATCACGTCGTCCCGCCGGTTTTCGAACAGCGCATAGGCCTCCTCGATGCGGCTTAGGGGGTAGGTGTGGGTGATGAGGGGCAGGGTGTCCAGCTTGCCCTCTGCGATGAGGCGCAAGGTCTCAGCGCAGTTGCAGCCGTCCACACCGCCGGTCTTGAAGGTCAGATTTTTGCCGTACATATCCGGCAGCGGGAGGGTCTGCGCCTTGTCGTAGAGCGCCACCACCGTCACGATGGCGTTGGGACGGGCACACTCCCATGCCAGACGGAAGGTGGCCTCCGCCCCCGCTACCTCCAAGACCACATCCGCACCGCCGTGGTCGCTGTGGGACTGTACGAAGGTCAGACAGTCCTCCGGCGAGACGGTGAGCACCTCCGGATAGTGCCGGTTGAGGAAGCGGACGCGGCTCTCGTCCTTCTCGCACACGATGATGCGCTTGGGCTTTTTCAGCATTACGCACAGCAGGGTGCAGATGCCGGTGGGGCCTGCCCCGATGACCAGCACCGTGTCCTCCGGCGTGATCTCGGAGATGCGCGCCGCCCAGAAACCGGTAGCAAGCACATCGCCCACCAGCAGCGCCTGCCGGTCGGTAACGCCGTCAGGGATCTTATTCAAGCCCTGATCGGCAAAGGGGACCCGCACATACTCTGCCTGCCCACCATCGATGCGGCAGCCCAGCGCCCAGCCGCCGTTTTTGTCGGTGCAGTTGTTCACATAGCCCTTCTTGCAGAAAAAGCACTCGCCGCAGAAGGTCTCTACATTCACCGTCACCCGGTCGCCGGGCTGTACATGGGTCACGGCGCTGCCCACGGACTCCACCACGCCCACCATCTCGTGGCCCACGGTGATGCCCGGCACGGCGCGGGGGACGCTGCCGTGCTTGATGTGCAGGTCGCTGGAGCAGATGCTGGCCAGCGTCACCTTCACGATGGCGTCCCGCTCGTGGAGCAGCACCGGCTTGGGCTTGTCCGTCAGCGCAAATTCTCCCTCTGCAACATATGTATAAGCCTGCATTGTGTTATCCTTCGCTTTCTGAAAATTCATTTCGGGACGGCGCTGCGGCATGGCGGCCCGTCCGCGCTGCTCCTATCCTATCACGGTTCCCCGCAAAGCACAAGCGCCGCCGGACAGGTGCGCGCTTCGGCGCTTTAGGCTGGGGAGGTTGACACCGGGACGGAAAACTGTTACACTGCCTGCGTCCCCATCAATTATGGCGTATGTGACAACTTGGAGGTAGACTATGGATCAGATCCGTATTGTTGCAGATTCCAGCTGTAATATTCTTGCACTGGACGGCGTAGAGTTCGTCAGCGTTCCTCTTACCATCCGCACCGACACGGAGGAATTCCGCGACGATGCCGCCCTCAACGTAAATGAAATGGTCACGGTGCTTCGCAATACGAAGGGACGCTCTTACAGTGCGTGTCCCAATATCACGGATTGGGAGGAGGCCTTCGGCGACAGCGGCGACGTGCTGGCCTTTACCATCACCAGCAGCCTTTCCGGCAGCTATAACGCGGCCTGCATCGCACGGGATGCCTGCCAGGAGCGGGACCCCTCCCGCCGTATCTATGTGGTGGATTCGCTGTCCGCCGGACCTGAGATCGGTCTGCTCATCGAAAAGGCGCTGTCCGAGGTGCGCGCCGGCGCGGACTTTGGCGCGGTGTGCCGGGCGGTGAAGGCGTATCATGAGCGCACCCACCTGCTTTTCGCGCTGGAATCCATGCACAATCTGGCGCAGAACGGCCGCATCAGCAAGCTGGCGGCGACAATGGCCGGCGTCCTCGGCATCCGCGCCGTGGGACAGGCCAGCGCGGAGGGCACCCTTGAGATGCTGGAGAAGTGCCGGGGCCTGCGGAAAACGCGGGAGTTCATGCTGCACGCCATGGAGGAGCTGGGCTACAAGGGCGGCAGCGTCCGGATCGGCCACTGTCAGAATCCGGCGTTGGCGCTGGAGCTTTGCACGGAGATCCAGCAGAAGTACCCCGGCGCGGACGTGAAGAGCCATGGGCTGCGCGGTCTGTGCAGCTACTACGCCGAGCGCGGCGGGATCATGCTGGGCTTTGAGACGTAAGAGCAACATACAAATAAAGCGGCACCGCTGCCCGGCAGCGGTGCCGCTTTCTGCTTGCGGCGGGCCAAAATAAACAGCGCCGGAAACCCTTGTATGAATGGGCTTCCGGCGCTGCTCTGGCACCCCCGGCGAGACTCGAACTCACTACATTCCGCTTAGGAGTATGGCTTACCATGTGATACACGGTTCGGATGTAACTTCCAATATCATCCCTTACGCAGAATGACTTGTAGTAAACGAACTTTATGGTGCAAAACACCTATTCTGACGCAGTTTTATGTGTCCGTTTGGTGGTCCTATTAGCAAATTCTTAGCAAGAGGACACCCAGCCAAAGCCGATTGCTACTGCCATTCTTCACTCCCTTAGTCAAAATGACAAGGCAAATACATGGAGGTTACTATGGACAAGAAAGAGAAAAAGTCACTGCCGGAACCGCGCACATACACCGTGGAACAGATCGCGGCCATGCTCAACATTGGCCGCACAACCGCATATCAGCTCGTCAAGCAGGAGGAGTTCAGGATCGTCCGCATAGGAAATGCGATCCGCGTTTCCAAGAAATCTTTTGACGAGTGGCTGGAAAGTTTGGAATTGTGAATATCGCAAGAAACGCCGTAGGCTCAAAAAACCTATGGCGTTTTTTTATACCCATTTTGAAGGAGGCTGGCAATGAAACTGACAGAAGCAGAAATGAGGATGGTGTTTCAGATTGAAAGTACCAATCAGAACGCCGCCCTGAATGAGATTTATATGACATGGCGCTATGCGCCGAACTCGGCAGTGAAAGAAACGGCAGAAAGCCTTCTGGACAAGCTCCGCTCCCTGTCGGATCAGGAGTGTATGGATTTGATCTGCAAGGTGCAGGCCGAATACCATCTGCCGGAGAAAGCCCGCACCATCGGGGAAATGCTGGCAGAGGCCAGACAGCAATCCGGGGCGCAGAAGTTATCCGGCCATGACATTATGGCTTTGGAGCGTTTCGACCCGGCAACCAGACACATGATCGTCTTTGATGTTCTTACCCATGACTCGCCTGTTGGCTGGAAGGGTGAGAAAATGCGCCTGTTCCTGACTGACGCCGGATACAGCAAGGCTTTGGAAAATCAGGAAAAGGGGCATATCAAAATCCGCAACCATGCGAAGGTACTTTCCGGCAATCTCCACTATGACCATAAAGACCGTGAGAGGTAGCCGCCCCAAAATGTATCAAAATCAGCGGAAAATCTTCTGTTTCTTCCTCCGTGGCTTGCGTTCTGAACAGAGCGTGGATGTTTTCCCATGCGGGAGGCTATGGAGGCATACAGACGGGTAAACCGCTCAAAATCAACACTTTTTATTTTCACAGGAAGGAGGTGCGAAGATGGCTGTTTTTCGTATTGAAAAGACCCGTGATTATACGGTCATGTCGAACCATCACTTGAAAGATCGGACGCTGACCCTGAAATCCAAAGGGCTGCTGTCCATGATGTTGTCGCTCCCTGACGAGTGGAATTACACCACCAGAGGTCTTGCGGCGATCTGCCGGGAAGGTGTGGACAGCATCGGCGCGGCATTGAAGGAGCTGGAAAACCACGGGTATATCCGGCGCACCCAGCTTCGGGATGAAAAAGGCAAGATCACGGATACCGAGTATGTCATTTACGAAATGCCTCAGTGCGAGCCGTCGTCAAGCCCAGGTACGCCTTTACCGGGTACGGCAAAGCCATATACGGAAAACCCGGATATGGGTATCCCGGATACGGCGGAACCGTGTACGGAAAACCCCGCACAATTAAATACTAATCAACCAAAGACTGATTTATCAAGTACGGAGATATCAAATCCTATCCAATCAAATCCCCCTACCC
>ENA-OUQG01000591-OUQG01000591.1-human-gut-metagenome-genome-assembly--contig:-NODE-591-length-21865-cov-14.224347_pt1 | contig 21865 bp, 18 predicted proteins | sample MGYA00237943_ERZ548823 | MGnify/ENA primary metagenome ERZ548823 (study PRJEB26490, sample SAMN05194731) | human gut metagenome | biome: terrestrial biome; feature: human-associated habitat; material... | reverse complement strand
AACTCAGCCGTTCTTCGCATTTCTTTCCATTATTCAAAACTTTTCATTAGGTTTGTTATGCAAAGCTTTGCATAACAAACCAAGCGAGGTGAACGGCGTATGATGATGGAGCTTGATACCATTCTCTGCGGCGACAGTCTGAATGTGCTGAAAGCCCTGCCGGAGGGCAGTGTTCATTGCTGCGTGACCTCGCCGCCCTACTACGGGCTGCGGGATTACGGCATGGACGCACAAATCGGGCGGGAAGCCACGCCGGAGGAATACATTTCGCGGCTGACAGCGGTATTCCGCGAGGTGCGCCGGGTGCTGCGCCCGGATGGGACCTTGTGGGTAAATATCGCGGACAGCTATTGCGGCACAGGCAGCAAAGGTGATACCCGTGACCCCAAATATCCGCAGGGGCGCAACGGGCAGAACATTTCTCTCTGTCAAGCGGTGCGGGGCTGCAAGCAAAAGGACATGATCGGGATTCCGTGGATGCTGGCCTTTGCGCTCCGCGCCGACGGCTGGTATCTGCGCAATGATGTGATCTGGGCAAAGGGAAACCCCATGCCGGAGAGTACCAAAGACCGCTGCACCCGCAGCCATGAGCATATTTTTATGCTCACCAAGAGCAGGCGTTATTTCTATGACTGGCTTGCCATTGCCGAACCCATTGCCCCCACGACCGCCCTGCGCAAAAAAGCGGGGCGCGGCGTGGGCAAATACTCCGCTCCCGTGCCGGGACAGCCGCAGACGCAGAATATCAACAAGCCGAGGGAAAAAGGCAGCATCACCGACGATATGATATCGCCCGTCCGGGCAAAGCGCGATGTGTGGTTTATCAACACCGTGCCTTACAAGGGCGGGCATTTTGCCGCCTATCCGCCCTTGCTGGCAGAAACCTGTATTCTGGCGGGCTGTCCCAAGGGTGGCATTGTCCTTGACCCGTTCATGGGCAGCGGCACGACGGGGCTTGCGGCAAAGCGGCACGGCAGGCATTACATCGGCATTGAACTGAACACGGAATTTTGTTCCCTTGCACGGGAACGGATCGGAGGTGATACCCATTGAAAGAATTTAAGCCCCGCGATAAGCTCACCCAGCGCATGACCCGCGACGGCGCGGTGCTGGACAATCAGACCACGGGTGAAGAAATCCATATTTCCGAGCGTGACGCGGAAAAACAGCTTTCCCCGAATGGGCAGCCTGTCCAGATGGGAAAACGCGACGCACCTATGAATCCGGCAGAGGACGCCCCCAAGCACGGGCGGCAGCTCCGCCCACAGGAGCAAAAAGAGCCGGAAAAGGAGCAGCCAAAACCGCAGCAGCCAAGCGCCGAGCCGTTTCAGCCGCAGAGCGGCAGCCCCATTTCCCATATCCCGCAGGATATTCCAACGTCTGCCGCGCCGGGTGGTACAGCAGAAAAGCTCTTTGACCGTGCTGCCGCAGAGCATGATGCGCACAAGGCGCGGCAGGCAGCGCGGATGTCCCGCGACGCGGCGCAGCAGCGGTATTCTGCATCCCGTTTGCAGTTTTCCGAGGAAGAACGCGCTGCGCCGGAGCTGCACAAGCATATCCACCGTGCGGAAAAGGCCGCCGACAAGCTGGATGCGGCGCAGGCAGCGATTCCCAAGAAACGGGTGCTGCGCAAGGAACGTGTCTTTGATGAAGCCAGCGGCACAGCCAAGACCAAGCTGCGCTTTGATACCGTGGATAAGTCCCCGCCCAAGCTGAAACCGAATCCGTTAGGTCGTCCGCTGCGGGAGGTCGCAGTACAGGCGCACGGAAAAATCCATGAGGTCGAGCATGAGAACGTCGGTGTGGAAAGCGGGCATAAAGCCGAAGAACTTGCCGAGCATGGCGCAGGCGGTGCAATTCGCTGGGAGCGCCGTCACCGCAAGCTGAAACCCTACCGCGCTGCGGAAAAGGCCGAGCGCAAAGCCGTAAATGCCAATGCAGAATACCTCTACCAAAAGGCGCTGCATGATAACCCTGAAATGCTCTCCGGCAATCCGCTCAATCGCTTTTTCCAGAAGCAGCGGTTAAAACGGGAGTACGCCAAGGCTGCAAGAACGGCAAAGGCTGCGGGCAGCACCGCGCAGGCAACCGCCAAAAGCGCCGAAAAAACCGCAGAAGCCACAGCGACGGCAGCGAAAAAAGCGGCAGAAAAGGCAAAGGAAGCAGCCGAGTTCGTTGCCCGCCATTGGAAAGGTGTGCTGGTCGTTCTGGCTGGTTTTCTGCTGATTGTCATGCTGATCGGCGGGCTGCAATCCTGCTCTGCGCTGGTGGGTGCGGCTGGCGGCGGTGTGGCTGCATCCAGCTATCAGTCGGAGGACGCGGACATTCTTGCCGCCGAAGCCGCCTACTGCGCGTTGGAAGCCGAGCTGCAAGAATATCTCGACACCTATGAACGCACCCACGATTACGACGAGTACCATTATGACCTTGACGAGATCAAGCACGATCCCTATGTCCTGGCATCGATCCTCTCTGCGCTGCATGACGGCGCATGGACGGCAAGCGAGGTGCAAGGGACGCTGCAAATGCTCTTTGAAAAACAATATATTCTCACAGAAACCGTCGTGACTGAGGTACGCTACCGCACCGTTACCCGGACGGACAGCGAGGGCAATGAGTATGAGGTAGAAGTTCCGTATAACTATTACATCTGCACCGTAGAACTGGAAAACTTCGACCTCTCGCATATCCCTGTCTATATCATGGATGAAGAAACGCTGTCCAAGTATGCGCTGTATATGTCGGTGCTGGGCAACAAGCCGGAGCTGTTCGGAGATAGCGAGTATATCCCCAAGTACATCACGAACCGCCCGGAGGGATATGAGATCCCGCCCTCTGCAATGGAGGACGAAACCTTTGCCGCCGTTATCACAGAAGCAGAAAAGTATTTGGGGTACCCCTATGTGTGGGGCGGCAGCAGCCCGTCCACCTCCTTTGACTGCTCCGGCTTCGTGAGTTGGGTGCTGACAAACAGCGGCGTGTGCAATACGGGCAGGCTGGGCGCACAGGGGCTTTACAACATTTCCACCCCTGTTTCCAGCCCGCAGCCGGGCGACCTCGTTTTTTTCGTCGGAACATACGATACTCCGGGTGTTAGCCATGTGGGAATCTACGTCGGCAATTCCATGATGATCCATTGCGGAGATCCGATCTCCTATTCCAACCTGAACAGCAGCTATTGGCAGGCGCATTTCTACGCCTACGCCAGACCGCCGTACAACTAAGGAGGTCGGCTATGCTGACGCTGATCCCTGTTTCACTTGCGCAGGCGAACGAGTTTGTGCGGCAGCATCACCGCCATCACAAGCCCGTTGCTGGACATAAGTTTTCCATTGGCTGTGCTGAAAATGGGCGGCTTTGTGCCGTTGCCATTGTGGGACGGCCTGTGAGCCGCTATCTGGACGACGGCTTTACGCTGGAGGTCAACCGTCTGTGCAGCGACGGAGCTAAGAACGCTTGCAGCATCCTCTATGCGGCAGCGGCACGGGCTGCGCGGGCGATGGGCTACCGCAAAATTGTCACCTATACCTTAGACACCGAAAGCGGCGCAAGCCTACGCGCCGCAGGCTGGACGAACGCCGGACTTGCGGGCGGCAAGGCGTGGACAGGCAGCCGCCGTCCTGCCCAGCCGCTCTATCCGGCGCAAATGAAATACCGCTATGAAAAGCGGCTGAATGAAAGGAGCTGCTAACCTATGGCTATGAGCAAAATTGACCGCATTGACCGTGAGATTGAAAAGACCCGCGGCAAAATCACCGAGTACCAAAACAGACTGAAAGAGCTGGAAGCCCAGCGCACCGAGCAGGAGAACTTTGAAATCGTCAATCTTGTCCGCTCTATGTGCATGAGCCGTGACGAGCTGATGAATTTCCTGCGCGGCGGCGCAAATGACGCGCCGCCCGTGGAAACCGCCTATCACGAACAGGAGGACATGGACGATGACGAAGAATAAGCATTTTCGCTCTGTATTCGCCGCGTTGCTCTGCGTGGTGCTGTGCATGACAGCCTTTGCCACCGTCGCGTATGCAGACGGCGGCGACTACTACGATGACGAGCTGCCGCCTGAAACATGGCAGGAGGAAACGCAGCCGGAGGACACCACGATTGTCCCCGGCACTCCGTTCACCGAGGACGGCATCGCCGCGACCCGCGATCTTCTCTATGACAAGCACACCAATAAGCAGTTTATCACCGTGGAAACCCGAAATGGGCATACGCTGTATATCGTCATTGACTACGATAAGCTGCTGGACGAGGAAGAAGAACGCTATCAGACATATTTCTTAAATCCCGTAGACGAAGCCGACCTGATGGCGCTGTTGGAGGACGATAGCCAGAATACGCCCGTTGTCTGCTCCTGCACCGAAAAATGCACCGCTGGCAAGGTCAATACGAACTGCGCCCTCTGCAAAACGGATATGACGAATTGCGCCGGAAAGGAAGCAACGCCGGAGGAAACCGAACAGCCCGACGAGCCGACACCGGAGAAGAAAAACAATGTAGGCGGCATCCTGATCCTTGTATTGTTCCTTGCTGCGGGTGGCGGCGGTGCGCTGTGGTACTTCAAGCTGCGCAAGCCGAAATCCAGCGTCAAGGGCGGCGACGAGCTGGACGAGTTCGATTTTGACGAGGATGACGAAGCCGAAGAATACGGGTATGATGAGGACGCAGACAGCGCCAGCGATCCCGACGAACAGGAGAATGAAGAATGAGTGTTTTGATTATTTGTGAAAAGCCCTCTGTGGCAAAGACCGTTGCCCTTGCGCTGGGCGCTGCGGAGCAAAAAGACGGGTATCTTTCCGGCGACGGGCTGCTGGTGTCGTGGTGCATTGGGCATCTTATCAGCATGGCAGACGCGGGCAGCTATGACGAGCGATACAAAAAGTGGCGCTATGAGGAGCTTCCCATTCTTCCGCAGACGTGGAAATATGCCCCTACTCCCGGCAAGGAAAAGCAGCTTGCCGTTCTGAAAGAGCTGCTGCACCGCAGCGACGTTTCCGAGGTGGTGAACGGCTGCGACGCCGGGCGCGAGGGTGAGCTGATTTTCCGCTTTGTCTACGAACAGGCCGGATGCACGAAGCCCTTTTCCCGTCTTTGGATTTCCTCTATGGAGGACAGCGCCATCCGCGAGGGCTTTGCCGGACGCCGAGCCGGAACGGAATACGACGCGCTGTATCAATCGGCGCTGTGCCGTGCGCGGGCAGACTGGCTTGTAGGCATCAATGCGACGCGGCTTTTCTCCGTGCTGTATCACAAGACCCTGAATGTGGGACGGGTGCTGTCGCCTACGCTGAATCTGCTGGTGGAGCGTGACGGAAAAATTACGATGTTCCACAAGGAAAAATACCACATCGTACATATCGGCTGCGGCGGCGTGGACGCGGAAAGTGAACGCGTTTCCGACGCTACCGCTGCGGATGCGCTGAAAACGGCTTGCGAAGCGTCGCGGGCCGTTTGCGTTTCTCTCAAAAAGGAGAAGAAAACTGCGCTGCCGCCGAAGCTCTTTGACCTTACCTCCTTGCAGAGGGAAGCCAACCGCGTTTACGGCTTTACCGCCAAGCAGACCCTTGACTATGCGCAAAGCCTGTATGAAAAGCGTTTTCTGACCTATCCCCGTACCGACAGCAATTATCTCACCGAGGATATGGCGCAGACGGCAACCGACCTTGTTGCGGCGCTGCTGCCTGTGCTTCCTTTTATGCAGGGCGTGGAGCTTACGCCGGAGATCGGGCGTGTCATCAACAGCGCCAAGGTTTCCGACCACCACGCGATTATTCCCACGGCGGCCTTTGCAGGCAACGGCTTTGACGGACTGCCGGAGAGTGAAAAGAAGCTGATGTCCCTTGTCTGCTGCAAGCTGCTGTGTGCCGTTGCCGCACCACAGGAGTATGAAACCGTTACGGCGGTCTTTGATTGCGGCGGCAAGCAATTCACCGCCAAGGGCAAAACGATTCTGACGGCAGGCTGGAAAGACATTGACGCTCGTTTCCGCGCTGCGCTCAAAGCAAAGCCGGAGGAGGACGGCGCAGAGGATGCGGCGCTGCCGGAGCTTGCCGAGGGGCAGATTTTTGAAACGGTCACGGCTTCTGTTTCCGAGCATTATACCACGCCGCCCAAGCCCTACACCGAGGATTCGCTTCTGTCCGCAATGGAGAACGCGGGCAAGGAGGATATGCCGGAGGATGCAGAGCGGCAAGGGCTGGGAACTCCGGCAACGCGGGCAGCGATGATTGAAAAGCTGCTCTCTGCCGGATTTGTCGAGCGCAAGGGCAAAAGTCTTGTGCCGACCAAGGATGGCATCAATCTCGCTGTCATCCTGCCGGATATGCTGAAATCGCCGCTGCTCACCGCTGAATGGGAAACCCGCCTGACGGAGATCGCCAAGGGCAGCGACGACCCGCAGAGCTTCATGCAGGGAATCGAGGATATGACGCGGGAGCTGGTGAAGCAGTATTCCCACATCACCGAGGACGGCAAAAAGCTGTTCGCACCGGAAAAGGAAGCAGTCGGCATCTGCCCACGCTGCAAAAGCCCTGTCTATGAGGGCAAGAAGAATTTCTACTGCTCTGACCGCTCCTGCCGCTTTGTCATGTGGAAGAATGACAAGTTCTTTGAGAGCCGGAGAACCGTCTTTTCCAAGAAAATCGCCGCCGCACTCCTAAAGGACGGCAAGGCGAAAGTCAAGGGGCTGTACTCTGAGCGCACGGGCAAGACCTATGACGGGACGGTGCTGCTGTGTGATACGGGAGAGAAGTATGTGAATTACCGTATCGAGCAGAGAAAATGATCCGGCTAAATGACGCGCAGCATCGCAGAGTGAAAAAGCTGATCCGCTGCCATTGCGCCAACAATATGCGCGGATGCTGTCTGCTGCTGGACGACGGCGAGCCGTGCGTCTGTGTGCAGGCCATCAGCTATTCGCTGCTCTGCCGATACTTCCGGGAAGCGGTGCTGCCCGCAGACCGGGAGCTATGCGCAGATCTTGCAGCCACGGCGGACACCCGCAAGAAATGCGAGCTGTGCGGCAAGCCCTTTCCCGCCCGCAGCAACCGTGCAAAATACTGTGACCGCTGTGCGCCCTATGCTGCCCGGCGCAATGCAGCCGAGCGCAAGCGCCGCCAGCGGGCAAAGGCGCGGTGTGTCACGGTTTAGGGGCTTCAAAAGCCTTGCGGCAAGCGGTTTTCCAGATACGCTTTTGGAGTATGCAGGGTATTCCTATGGAAACTGCGAAAAGTGGCTTTGAAAGCGTGACAGAACGCATTTTGCGGAGATAAAAGGACGATTCAGTAACGCAGCAAGCATAGGGAGTGTGGCTACAACTCCCGAAAATCGCCGTCCGGCACAGACCGGGCGGCGATTGCTTGTTGGGATAGTCCCAAACCCTTATGTCAGAAAGGAGCGCAGACGTGGACAAACATCTTTTGGAAGTATATCTTATCAACACCGCACGGCACACCGAGGAAACGCCTGTTGCGGAATGGGTATCGCTGCCTACCGACGCCGAAACGATGAAAGCTGTTTTTGAACGGCTGGGCGTAGACGGGAGCGACACGGAACAGTATCAGGTATCTGCCTATCATTCCTCTCTGGACGGGTGGAGTGAAGCCTTGAAGCCCGGCGAAAGTCTGGACGATTTGAACTATCTTGCCGCGCTGCTCACCCAGCGCAGCGGCGAGGAACGCGACAAGTTTGCCGCTGCCGTGCAGTACGGCGACCATGCGGCAAGCGCGGCGGACTTAATCAACCTGACGCACAATCTGGACTGCTACTGGCTTTATCCCTCCGTACACAATTCCGACGATTACGGGCATTACCTCATTGACGATCTGGACGAGCTGGAATTGCCGGACGCCGCCAAGAGATTCTTTGATTACAAGAGCTATGGGCGCGAAGCGGTCAAAGAGGATCGCGGCATTTTTACCGATTATGGCTATGTCTACAACAACGGCAACGATTATGCGGAGTGGTACAAGGCAAACCAAGTGCCGCAGGAATATCGTCTGACTTCGCAGCCCAGCCCCCAGCGGGATATGGACGAGCTGCCGCAGGGTGCGGCGCTGCCCGCCGAACCAATCCCCGTGCGTCCGCTGGTGCTGAACGCCACAGACACGCAGGGCAGAATCAGGGAGATCACCGAGCATTTGGAACAAGGCGTACAGGAGGTTTTTGAAAGTGAGCGGTATCGGGATTATCTGAAAGCCATGTCCCGCTTCCACAATTACAGCCTGAACAATACGCTGCTGATCGTCATGCAGAAGCCGGACGCATCCCTTGTCGCAGGCTACGGAAAGTGGCGCGACGAATTTGAACGCCATGTCAAATCCGGCGAAAAGGGCATCAAGATTCTTGCGCCCGCGCCCTATAAAATCAAAAAGGATGTGGCGAAAACTGACCCAGACACCGGGCAGCCCATCATCGGTGCAGACGGCAAGCCTGTCACAGAGCAGCAGGAGGTGTCGATTCCGGCGTTCAAGGTGGTGTCGGTATTCGATGTGAGCCAGACCGAGGGCAAAGAGCTTCCCGACATTGCCGTGGACGCGCTCACGGGCAATGTGGAACAGTATGAAGATTTTTGGAGAGCCTTGAAGCTGACCTCTCCCGTTCCTGTGACGCTTGAAAAAATCGACGGCAGCGCACACGGCTATTATGACCTTGCAGAAAAACGCATTGCCATTGACGACGGCATGAGCGAGCTACAAACCATCAAGACGGCGATCCATGAGATTGCCCATGCCAAACTGCACGATATTGACCTGAACGCGCCGGAGCAGGCGGAGCGCCCCGACCGCAGCACCCGTGAGGTGCAGGCGGAAAGCGTCGCCTATACGGTGTGCCAGCATTTCGGGCTGGACACGTCGGACTACTCCTTTGGCTATGTCGCTGGGTGGAGCAGCGGACGCGATATTAAGGAGCTGAAAGCATCCCTTGAAACCATCCGCACCGCCGCCAGCGAGCTAATTTCTGAAATCGAGGGGCATTTTGCAGAGCTTCAGGCGCAGCACACCGCAGAGCAGGAACAGACTGTTGCGCAGGATGTGCCGGAGAACACCTTTTCCATCTATCAGTTCAAAGACGGCGACGCAACGCGGGATCTTCGATTTGAGCCGCTGGAACAGGTAAAGGCCGCCGGGCTGCGGGTTGACCGCGACAATTATGAGCTGGTCTATACCGCACCGCTGTCCGACACGGACACGCTGGAGGACATTTTCGTTCGCTTCAATATGGACAGGCCGCAGGATTTTACCGGGCATAGCCTTTCCATGTCCGATGTCATTGTGCTGCATCGCGGCGAACAGGAAACGGCGCACTATCTGGATCGCGGCGGCTATACCGAAGTGCCGGAATTTTTACAGCCGGAGCAGACCGCAGAGCAGGAAGCACAGGCTGACGCCCCGCCAGCGGAAAGACCGCTGACAGGGTTACAGAAGCAGGCTGTCGAAATTGCCAAACGGTATGAAACGCTCTCCATGCAGGAGAAAATCGGCGTGATTGCGCAGGCGTTCGGCTGCACGTCCGGCACGATTGAAACCTCGCCCTGCACGGGAAAATGGCGCGGCACAAGTGATATTTCCATTCGCTTTGATAATGGCAGCTCTCTGTTTTTGGGCAACCACATGACGCGGAAAGCCAAAACCAAAAAGGTACAGCAGGAGCTTGTCGATAGCGCGTTGGTACGGTATAACCCTGAAATCATCCGCATTGCAAAGGAAACTGCCTATACCGCCCTCAAAGAGCGCGAGCTTCAGGACAATGCTATTGCCGCAGCAAAGGGCTTGAAGCCCTACACGCTGCTGAATGTGGAGTTCAACGACGGCGCAGATCAGCAAAGCAGCGGCTACATGGGCTGGTACTATGCGACGCTGGCGGTGGACGGAAAAATCTGCACGCATTTGGAAACGGGCTTGAATCACGACATTGCATCCGGCAGCGTAAGCCCGACACCCACGCGGGAGAATTACTATGCAGCCGGAGCGCTGAAAGAAAGTGATGTGGACTATGTTTTCAACAATGTCGGCTTTTCCTCTGCTTCCGGCCTTTACTCTCTGCATCTCAGCGACGCCGCACGGGGACGCGCCGAATTGGAGCTTGCGAAAAAGCTGATCGACGATTACTGCCGCGAAGAATTTCATTCCGGCGCGGATTTCAGCGACCTGTCCGCCGTCGGCATTGGACACACAACCGTTACGGATGATGAAATCCCCATTCAGGCATACGCAAACCTGACGGACTTCCGCATTGAAAAATATTTGGGTGATGTGCTGATTGAAAGCCGACAGTATGAATCGCTGGCTGCGCTGATCCAAGGCGAGCTGAACGATTTGGAGTTTGACGACCTGACCTATGCCAGCGACGAGCAGCTTGCCATGTTCCACGACCAAGAGGAAATGTCCAGCGAGGAAGCACCCTCCCTTGATCCTGCGGTACAGCCCGTCGTGACGATTCTTTGGAGCGAGAGCGATAAGCTGCAAGAGGGTGAACAGCTCCCGCTTGCCCGTGCCGACGCGCTCTTTAAGGTGCTGGACGATGAAAAGCGTTCCGAGCGTGAGAAGCCGGGCTATACAGGCGGCTGGTACGATAAAACCAAATTCCGCATTGACTGCACATTTCACGGGGAACGTGACAGCTACGAGGGACGGCAAGACTTTGGCGACGGGGACGGCGCTCTGATCGACCATATCCAAGCCTATCACGAATACTACGCCAAGGACGAAAACTGGAAAAACTTTGTGCTGCACAACGAGGGCGCGGAAGCGTGGGAAAAGGACAAGGCCGAGCGCGAAATGCTTCTCACCGAGTTTGTGCCGTATATGCGGCTGCATTGCAACCTCTCCGAGCAGGAGCGCACCGCTGCGGATATGCTGGAAAATGGAGAAGCCCTGACGCCGGAGCAGACAGCATATTTTCATGCCGTTCTTGCTCATGTGGACGCTTGCCGGGAAAAGCTGAACGCGGGCGATTATCACTTGCCCGACCCGCCGCAGCTTTCCGATTTTGATAAAGAGCTTCAGGACTACAAAGCCCATGTAGAAAGTGAGATCGCACAGGAAGCCGAAGCCGCAGGCATGACCGTGGAGGAATATGCCGCCAATGGCTACGAGCCGCAGGAGCAGCCCGCCGACGTACAGGAGCAGCCGGAGAAAGCGCCGCCCGCAGATACCGCGCCGGAGCAAACCGCCGTCAGGTATTACACCATCAATGAGGGCGCTGCCCGCCGTGCCAACGATGCAAACAGCTACCGCGACTACGCCGCAGGCAGCGCCACCGCCGAATATCGGCAGATGGTAGATCAGGCAGCGGCGATTGCGCAGCGGCAGAAAGAGCGCGTCGATCCCATGTACCATGAGAAAATTGACGCGCTGCTGGACACCTACGCCCGCAAGCTGGCGGAAAATCTGAACGACCACTATGCCATTGAAGCCCGTGTTCCCTCGATCCTCGTTGCAGGCGGCAGCAATTTCCCCGTTCGCAAGAAAGAGAAGCAAAACGCCTCCCGTGACCGCAATATGCAGGAATGGCAGGATGTTCAGGGGATTTTGGACAAGATCCGTAGCACAGGCATGGGCGGTATCAGCATGGACGACCCGCAGGCGGCGGCAAAGCTGGAAGCCAAGCTCGTCAAACTGGAATCGGCGCAGGAAACCATGAAAGCCGTCAACGCCTATTTCCGTAAGAATAAGACTTTGGAGGGCTGCCCCAGTCTGACGCCGGAGCAGATCACCAAATTGCAGCAGGAAATGGCGCAGTCCTGGCATCTGGATAAGAGCCGGCCGTATCCCGCCTATATGCTCTCCAACAACAATGCCGAGATTCGCCGCATCCGTGAGCGCATTGAACAGGTGCGGCAGCATGAGGACACCAATTTTGCCGGATGGGAATTTGACGGCGGGCGCGTGGAAGCAAACAAAGCGGATAACCGTCTGCAAGTGTTCTTTGACGGTAAGCCGGATGAAGCGGCGCGAGACGAGCTGAAAGCAAACGGCTTCCGCTGGGCGCCCAGCGTCGGCGCATGGCAGCGCCAGCTTAACAAAAACGCATACTACGCCGCAGGGTACATTTCCTGTATTCAGCCTATCTCCGGGGAAAAGCCCATTGACGTGCAGCGCAGCGCCCAGCAGCAGGAATCCGTTGCCCCTAATACCCACCTGACCGGGGAGCGCGTTTCAACGCCGCGTGGCAGCTTCCACGTTGCCGATATGACCCGTGAGCAGATGGAAGCCGCAGGCTACGGGTATCACCACAGCACCGATGACGGCAAGTATCTTATCATGGGCAACGGCACACAGGCCTTTGCCATTGCCGCCGAGCAGCGGGAGCAGGAAAACTATATGCGCACGGCGGAGCTGTCCACCGAACAGAACTACAATATGATTGACGGACAGATCAACAACACCCCGTCCGTGGACGAGCTGGAAGAAAAGGCAAAGCGCGGCGAGGTGATTTCGCTCTCCGCACTTGCCGCAGCGGTCAAGGCCGAGGACGGCAGAACGCCGCAGCGCGACCCGGACGGCAAAAAACCGTCTATCCGTGCGCAGCTCAAAGCGGATCGTGCGCAGTCCTGCAAGCCGCAGCAGCGAGAAAAGGAACAGGAAGCCAAGGGGAGCATCCGGCAGGCTTTGGAAATGGAGTGACCTATGAATAAGTTTGAAAATGTGGATGTGCTGGCATCCCTGCAACAGATCATGCAGCAGAACACAGCCGCCTTTCAGAATGATTTTGACATCGATAAGAAGATTCTGACACAGGCGGCAAAGAGTAAAAATGCCGAGGATAAGGTCTATCTATGGTTTTCCCGTCCCAACGGAACGCATTGTCTGCGGGAACGGGATGTGTTTCTGCGCGGAACGCGGGAGCATAATACATTCCGCTTCTACCATGAGCAGACCAAGGAGCGTGTGCTTGCCTATGCCGTGGTGCTGTCCGGCATGGAGAGCGGCAAGGTAAAAGGCAGCATTTATGAGCTGGACTATGCAGCGAAAGCCGAGCTTGCGATCCAAACCGCCTTGCGGACAGACAATAACCGTCTGATCTATGAAAACGGCTCACGGGAACTGCCCAAGGAGTGCCGCTTTGAAGCAACGCCGGATCGGGAGTATGGAAAGTTCGTGCGCTATGAGGCTGTGCCGCATGACCCGGACGCGCTGCGGGATCTGCTGCGCGACGAGAGCCGGAAGCGTGAACGGCTGAAACCCGGCAATTTCAAGGAGCATATCGGGCGGCTCTCCGACGAAAAGGTGCTTGCCGAAGCACAGCGCCTTTCGGCGGCGTTCCAATCCCTGCAAGCGCCCAACAGTCCCAACGGAACGCATTTTGCAGTAGAAGTGTCGCCGTGGTTTGAGCGTATCGCATCCAGCAAGGAGCATGAGCGGCTATTTGCGCTGCTTCCGTATAAGACGCTGTATCTTTCCTCCGTCAAGGACAGGCACGGCGTTTTCGCTTTTATCAGCAAGGACGAGCGGCGCGATCTGCCGCTGCGCAAGCAGCGTCCCTCTGTCCGGGCGCAGCTCAAAGAGGGACAGTCAAAAAAGGCCGCTGCACCAAAAAAGGCAGCGGCAAAGTCAAAAGATAATGATTTGGAGGTTTAAGCATGGGCAATGTTTCATTCACTATTGAAGAAGAAAACCTGATTTGCATTTATCACAGGCACGACCGCCGCAGGACGATTGCGGCAATCTCTGACGCGCTGCCGGATATGGACGCAGATATGCGCCCGCTGGCGGAGCAGACGATCCATAAGCTGCACAACATGACCGACGCAGCATTTGAGGAAGCGCAGTTTACCATGACGCTTTCCGACGCAGAGTAAAAGACGACGCGGGGCGCGGCAGCCGATGATGGCTGCTGCGTCCCGCGTTTTTTCCTATTTGCATATAGGTGCGATTTGGAGAACCAGAGAATAAAAAATATTATTTGACGCTTTCAATAGCAGAATCAATAATCTCACAAAGAGTTTCGGACGTAATTTCGGTGTTGGAACGTTCTTCAGGTGAAAGCTCTTTGCAGTTAATTATTGTTGCATTATATCGCCAATTGTTTTCCGGTCGCTCTATCATTATGGTAGCATACCCAACATATTTGTCATCCCGTTTGATCAAAACTCCTAAAAAGGTTTTTTCTCCATTCCACGGCTGAATTTCACCATTTGATGAAACATTCTCCCAATGGGCATCGCCAACTCCCTCTATGACTAAATCGGAAACATACTGCATTTTGCCATTCTGCTGCTCTACAAGAAAACTGCCATCGTAGGCATGAACTTCAAAGGAATAATTATCTTCCTCAGTTTCACAATGGATAACGCCAGCACGTTCGATTGAATCCAGCGGCGACCAACTATCACCAACCTGCACGGCATTGCTGTTTATCATTACATTGTCAAGATGATTGGTGGTGCAGCCGGTTATAAAGAGCATTACACATATAACCGAAAAAAAGGCATTTCGTTTCATTGTGTAATACCTACATTCATAATATCAATGCACGGGGGACCACTACAGTTAATAACTGACCATGTGGTTGTGTTCGCTTTTTGATCACCACACCCAGTACAAATATCGGCGTATTCGTAATAATGCTTGGAACCCGAATGATAATTATTGCCAGTATAGCTATGAGTGTAGCTATGAGCGCTCTTGAAAAGGATATAATAAATACTACTGTCATAAACTATATCGCCCAATATAGCGTTTGACCCGTCATATCCTTCACTAAGCCAGACGCGTGAATTGGACGGCAAATAATCGTATGTAAGAATAGCTGTACGCCCAGGCTTGTGCCGCCATGTATCACCGGAAAAGAGCTTCATAAAGTGATAGTCGTAAACTCCGTTTCCATTATCGCCTTTTCGTATACAAATCGCGGATTGCCCTGATATAAGCGAACTATAGGAAGGTCTTGTATAAGTAATTTTTACACACTTCTTATTTAGCGTGGAACTTTGCAAATCGTCCTTAACGTATTCAGCCAATTCATAAATAGACTTATTTTTTAGAGTTGTTTGTGTCATATCACCATGCCCGCTAAGCTCACCGGGGGAACACCAACTACTCCGTCCTAAAGCATACGCATAGCAATTATAGCTTGTCATGTTGCTAGGTGTCTGATAAACAGTACTATCCTGTAACCCGTAATTTGCAAACGGTTGAATTGATGAATCGACATCATAGAAATCGTTGACTGCAAATTTTAGAGCATATGCAAAATCTTGAAGTTGCGCCAAATTATATATAAACTCAATATTTGGATTTAGTTCAATCTCTGCAATAAAATACCGGACAAGCTCTAATAAATGTTCTTGAGAATCAGCGAGTCCGTCAGGAATTGCAATATCATTTTCACGCAAAAACGCTAATAGTTCATCGTCAGAGCAATTAGAGAGGACAGTATATCCATCGTATTCTATGCCATCAAGGGCAGTATTAGCAGCGAACGCAGGGATCGCCAACGAAAAAGATACTGCCAATGCAAGTAATAAAGCCAGTAATTTCTTCATAATATATATGCTCCTTTCTATAAGTTATAAAAACAAACTTTTTCGGAGAACGGCGCATAGGCACATAAGTATCGCCTATGCGCTGAAATGAACGATTTTGATGCACCCCCTCCATATCTGGAAGCCACACCAACATCGAGGTACATAAGAGTTATTTCCAATTCTGAAATGACACATATTGCTACCTCCGATCTCAGCCCTACGATTACACTTCTGCCATTATTCCCACAATGCTAACCCTAAAGGCATTGCGCATTAGGTTCGCTACTTTGTGGATTTATTTATATAACGGCCATAATAAAAAAAGGGGACAGACTTTTTTGAGAAATTTTCTTCGATCTATAATCTATGTAATGTGGATGATATGCCTTTGAGGAAGCGCAGTTTACCATGATGCTTTCCGACGCAGAGTAAAAGGCAACGCGGGACGCGGCAGTCGATAATGGCTGCTGCGTCCCGCGTTTTTCATTGCTTGGGAAAGACATGAGTTAATGCTCAAACGATTGTTTGTATGTTGCTTTTGTCCCGCCTGTTGTTTCTGCGGTAATTTTTAGATTGTTGTTCATTTCTTGGCGTGCAACAGGATAAGGAATAGTGATCTCAACAGAATATTCTTCTCCTGCTTCTAATGTAATTGGCTCAGTTTCAAATTCATATTTTTCACCGTTAAGAAGTATCTGCGCAATAGCATTTTTATCAAAGCTCACCGAATGATCTCCTACGTTTTTAACCGTCCAGATAACATTCATGCCATCTGAATCATAGGCACTCTCAGCATCGCTACGTATTCCTACTTGTAGTGTGCTTGAACTTTGATTGTGGACAATCCTTGGCAGAAGCAGTACAGCCGCAGCAGCTATCACTACCACTATGATGACCGTCCATAAGTGTTTTTTCTTCATTCTAAGGGATCTCCTACCGTCCAAGTTTTATCAACGCTGATGGTTTTGCGATAGATTCTTGATGTAGATACACTACCAACAAGACTAAACCCTGCCGCTTCAAACCCTGCGCTGGAAGAAGCCGAAACTGTCACTTCGAGATTGCCTCTCGTTCTGAAACGGATAGAGGTCTTATACGGGGGGCCGACTTCTGCATAGGTATAAAAATCATCCCACACATAGTCACCTGACCCAGCAGCCTTTGACCATTTTTCAATAATGTCGCCAAAATTGCAATGTCCAGACCCACACTCGATTTCAACCAAGCAACCGACTTCGATTGTGTACCCCTTGCCAGCGTCATATTTTACCCAGCGCTCTCCAAGTGTGACACCTCTTGTTGAGTAGGCATCTACAAGCTGTTGCGCATCCAGATAGGAGTAATCGGCTTTTTCCATCAAAACCTCAACGGCTTCATTAAGCTGCAAAGTTCGATACCCCTGTGTTGCAATGGGAAGCTCCTCTGCTGTGTCAAAGCCACACGCTACACCATTGTCTGCTGCAAATGCAGTTGTGCTTAGACTACAAATCATCAGTAAAGCCAGAATAATTGAAATTGCCTTTTTCATTATCTGTTTTCCTCCTTATTACAAAGATATTTGGTTTTGCTGACGTGTTGTTGTAGTGCGCATAAGCCGTTCAGCGGCCTATGCGCTGAAATGAACGATTTTGATGCACCCCCTCCATATCTGGAAGCCACACCAATATCGAGGTACATAAGAGTTATTTCCAATTCTGGAATGACACATATTGCTACCTCCGATCTCAGCCCTGCGATTACACTTCTGCTATTGTTATTCCAACACTGCTAACCCTAAAGGCGTTGCGTATTAGGTTCGCTACTTTGTGGATTCATTTATATAACGGCCATAATGAAAAAAGGGGACAGACTTTTTGAAAAATTTTTTTCGATTCATACCTTGTTAATGGGTTGCTACTTTTCTGCGGAACATTTTTGTGGTATAATTTAAAATAAGAAGTCGATTGTTACTGCAACGAACACCCATAATGCGCAAGAATAAGTTTACTTGCTCACTTAGAATGGGCGGCTGCGGAGCTGTCCATGAGGAAAATTATATGATGATACTCCTATTTAGTGTTTTGAATGATGAACAACGTGCGCTGGTCGAGCGGATATTCCATGAGCATCATATCCACTTCCAGCGCATTTCGTTTAATATTGTTAAATCAGAGGAAGCCGCAGAGGATGTCGTGTCCACCGCATTTATAAAAATCATGGACAACACCGAGAAAATTTCTGATTTACCCTGTCCCCAAATGACCGCTTTCTGCGTTACCATAGTGAAAAACGCTTCTATTGACGTGTTGCGTCAATTACAACAGAGTGTTCACATTGATTACTGGGACAATATTTCGGACGAGGACACGGACGATATTGCAGATGAATGTATTCACAATGCGGACGTACATAGGTTGACTGAGGTAATAGATCAGCTTGATCCTGATGATCGGCATTTTATCTATCTCCGCTATACGCTGGAAATGGGATATGGAGAGATTGGTGAACTGCTGAACATTTCGGAGGATGCCGCAAAAAAGCGCGGGCAGCGGCTTGTCAAGAAGCTCCGAAAACTGTATGAGGAAAGGTAACGATATGGATATGAATTGGCAGGCTATGTTGTATGAAGCGGCAAAAGCCAGCTTTGAAAAGGATATAGAAGTTCGCGCTGCCGCTGATAATGACGCCTACTCCTGTGTAGATTTGCCGAAAGCGAAGATCCGAGAATTGAGCGAAAAGATTCTGCACCTGCCGCATCAGGGGATTGCTCTGCTATTTAGTAGATATTGCTTCCGGCTTTCTCCCCAAGAAACGGATAAGTTCTTTCAAATAAAAAATGCAAAGGGACGATTCCACTTTTACCGCGAACTGCTTTCTTCAAGCATGGGGCTTAATTCAAAGCAAGTTATTTCGGATGCTTCGCTCAATCACGCCTGTAAAATTGCCATGAAAGACTATTTGCGCACAGAGCTAAAAGAAGATTCTGCTGCAAGTAGTGCGGGAAAGAGCCAAACGCATATTGTGTTCAGACGGTTCGGCAAAGCTGTTGCAGTCGCAGCAATTACCATAACCCTGTTGTTCTCAACGGCTATGGTGGCTAATGCACAGTTCCGTGAAAAGGTAATCACATGGGTAGTCGAGACATTTGAAAAGTACAGTATCTTTGAACTGAAAAGCGACGGTGAAAACACGCAGCCTGATTTGCAGAGCTATAAGCCTACCTATCTTCCCGACGGGGCGGAATTGCAGAATACGGTTGAATTGCCGGAATTTTATGGGTATGAGTATGCAATCGACGATACAGCTTACTTTAGCATTTGGCTCAGTCAATCTGACATAAGAATTTATATTGACGCCGAAAATACAGACGTAGAACCGTTTGATAAGGACGGAATAACAGGCTATTCCTTCAAAAAAGCGGATTTGAATTATGTGTGCTTTGAACGTGATGGCTGTTCTTTTTCGGTCTATGGATTGCTTGACACGGACGAGCTGATAAAAATTGCCGCAGGTATCACAAAAGAATAATTCAAAATATGTGTCCCTTTTTTCCTCCTTGCGCGTTATATGGGTGATCTCCCAATATTGCACAAGGAGGATTTTATTTATGAAGAAAAAAGATATTGTTACATTGGCATTAACCGCCGCTCTTTTAATGACTGCTCATGCAGTACCCGTAGCAGCAGCGGAAAGTGCTGCACCTAATGCCACGTCACCAACAATGCCAGCACAAGCTATTACTCTCCGATGGGAAAGTACAAATATGGTTGTTCCAGCTATTTCGATTTCTGGTAAACAGATTTCTGTGTCAGCAGTAATTGCGCCTAAAAAACAAACAACCAAATCCAAGGGAACGCTTTATCTTGAAAAGAAAAGCGGAAACAGTTGGTCACCCGTTACTTCTTGGCCGATTGATGGAACTGGAACCATCAGTCTTACCAAAACCTACACCGGCACGACGGGCGTTACCTACCGTACCAGAGTAGTTGTTACAACAGGTGCAGACGAGATCGACGCAACTTCTACCGAGCGTACAGTCTAAAAAATGCGGGACACAAAGTTATTACTACTAACTATGTGTCCCGCATTTTTGATGTCACGGTTTTCACTTGAATTTTTAATATGGCAAGGAAAATATACGTCCTTTGCGTTTCTCGCGCTGCAAAGCCGCTCTCAGCAAGGCATACAGGCACTCTAAGCCGTGACTATGCACTTGCTTTCAGTTATCCCGTGCGCGTAGGTGCAGCGCACCGACCACCAGGAATACCAGCCCGAAAATCACCCAGCCCCAAATGGAATCATGCTCCGAAATGAAGTAGGCCAGCAGCCCGAACACCGCTGCATAGATCAGCGTGAGCAGCCCGCCCACGAGCCAGAAGCCGATGCTGGTATTTTGCAGCCACAACAGTAGCAGGAATGTCACAATGCCAATCACAAGGCACAGCGCCGGATGAATTGCGGTAAACTGATTGCAGCACACTCCGGCGGCGATGCCAAGAGCGATGCTGTCAAAGAGAATGATATGCCCAAAGAATAGTCCGATCACCGAGCAGACAAGCCCAATGAAAAGCCCAATCGCCATAATCGCGCCCTGCGCTGCCAACCAACCCATAAAGAAGCCTCCTTTCGTTTACGCCATGATTGCGTCCATAATCGTCTGAATGGTATTACAGGTATCGTCAAAGGAAATATCCTTTGCGTACTCATACTCGCGGCTGTATTTCTCCCACAGTCTACGGAGCGTATCGCTTTCGCGGATCTCTTTCATAATCTCCGGGTAGTCTGTCAGGATCATGCCGCTGCCGCGTTTTTGCGTCGTCCGTTCCAGCGCCCGGCGCAGCGTCGCTTTGTCGCACTCCGCGCCGCGCAGCGCGTACAGGATATGTACGTCGTAATAATCTCTCGGACGGGTATTCGCAATGTTGCGGGACAGCACAGTTTCCAGCTTTTCCGCCAGCACCGTTTCAAGGTTGTAGGCAAGAATACTGATTGTGCGGTCATCGAACAGCAGCGAGAATGTGTATTCCACCTCACGGGGCGTTATCATGTCGCCCGTGGTGACATCCACCGTCAGCGGTACGCTGATCGGCGGATAGTTCGCTTTCAGCGCGACCCGGATGCCGGGGTAATCGTCGGTTTCCCGAATGTCAGAGATACCGACAACCTCAAACTGCACGTCGTCGGCAATCTGGACAGTGCAAATCTCCGTAAAGATTTTGCGGATTGCTTCATGCGTCAGGGTGAAGCCCTTGATCGTTGTGTCCAGATCCATTGTTGCCCGCGTGTCCAGTCCCACAATGGCGGAAATCAGGAATCCGCCTTTGAGAATGAAATTGTTCTTATAGGGCGAGAGCGAAATCCGTTCCAGTAGCCGTTCGAGCATATAGTTCTGCATGACGAGCTGCGCCGAGATATGCTTCTCTGCCGCTTTGTTCTTGATAAAGGCTTTCAGTTGCATCGGATTTTTTGTAATCATAGCAAGACCTCCATGTATCGCAGCACCTTGGGCTTCACACGAAGCTGGTCTGCGTACTGCATCAGTTTGTGAATGTTCTTATCCTTGGACGCTGCATAGCGTTTCATGGCTTCTCCGACGATCTGAACATCGCTGCCGCTGCCGCGCAGGATGTCACACAGCGTCCGTTCCAAATCGTAAACACGAATTGGATTGCCGGAGGGGGATTCAATTTCAACTCTGCCGAACTCGTAGTTCTCCGGCACAACGCGCTTGATGATTAAGTTCTCCTGTTTTAAGGACGGGGCATTGTAACCCTTGGGAAAGGTCATCGTATATTTTGCCGGGGTACGGTCTGAATAGCCCAGCAGATACAGGGCGGTATCGTGCGAGTAGATCCCACGCCCATACTTGCGCTGCAAGAGGTAGAAATCGTCCTCCCATGCGCTGCTCCGCACATACAGGCCGCGCCCGAAGCGGTACATTTCACCGCTCTTGACGAACTCCTGTAAAACGCTGCGGTGCAGTCCGGCTTCCGTCACCTGCGCTGCGGTGATCGTGCCGTCCTCCGACGCTTCCAGCAGTTCTTCGATTTTCTCCTTGGCGTTCATGCTTCTCACCTCGCTTTGACAATCACACATTATATTATAGAGAAATAATGTGCGGTTGTCAACTGCGAAACGACGAACACACATTAAATTATTTGAAAATAATGTGTGAATGTCAGAGAAGCTACAAGGCTTTGTCCTGTTCCTGCCCACGATTGGGGGACAGGATGCTGTCGATGTTCTGCTTGACGGCATCGTATTCCCGCATACGTTTTTTCAGGCTTCCGTACTCAGCGTACAGCCGATCCTTTTCTTCGGACAGTCTGGAATATTCCTCGCGCAGCTTGGCAAGGTCGGGGAGCTTGTCACCGACGCCCGCCGCTTTCAGCGCCCGCGCCGACGCTTCAAAGA
>ENA-OUQG01000587-OUQG01000587.1-human-gut-metagenome-genome-assembly--contig:-NODE-587-length-21936-cov-21.385129_pt1 | contig 21936 bp, 21 predicted proteins | sample MGYA00237943_ERZ548823 | MGnify/ENA primary metagenome ERZ548823 (study PRJEB26490, sample SAMN05194731) | human gut metagenome | biome: terrestrial biome; feature: human-associated habitat; material... | reverse complement strand
GCATCACCTCCACGCCGGAGCGCTCCAGAGCGGCCTTGCAAGCCTCTGCAATGCGTCCGCACTGGATGGCCTCGGTGGTGTCGCCCACCGCGTAGGTGTTCCGCCGCTGGTCGCTGGGGGACAGATACACCCGCTTAGCCATTGCTGCCAGCCTCCTTGTGATACTGCGCCGTGGAGATGCACAGCACCGCGCCGAGGAACGTGTCCACGGCGGTGATGGTGGTCACCACCTCGTCTGCGTAGGGCCAAGCCCACACCGCCGCCAGCGCCGCGTACAGCGTAGCCACGGCGGGCAGCACGATCATGACCAGCCACTTGAGGATGTCGTATACCTTGTTGTTCAGCTTCATACTCTCTTTCCTTTCCGGCCTGTCGGCCTGTTCCATTTTATGCCCTATCGTATGGGCAGCTTCCGCACTTCCTCCATGACGCGCCGTGCGCTGCCGTTGCCGCCCATCTCCTCATACGGCTCGTAGAGGTACACCTGCAAATTCTCGTACTCGTCCTGCGTGACGTAGCCCCGCTCGATGTACACCATGCCGAGGTGGATGATACGGTCGTGGGCCAGCCCCACCAGCATCTTCCGCTGCGCCTCGTCTGCCTTGCTGCGCTTGGCCGTCAGCTCCATCCGCTTGAGGATCACCCTGCTCACCACGCCCCACAGGGCGGTGGAGGTCAGCAGCGCCACGATCAGCGGCACGCCGACATTTGTCCATGCTTCCATTCGGCCACCCCCTTACAGTTCTGCGCTGTTGGCGTACAGCGTCGCACCTCCCACGTTCACCGTACTCTGCACGGGGTCTGTCCGCATAACGGGGCGGCAGTCCAACGCCTTGGCGGGACGCGCCGCCGCCGTTGTATACACCTGATAGTACCTCTGGCACTCCGCCAGCTGATCCCCGAACTTCGGTATCTCGTTCAGCACCCACACACCGTTCTCCTGATGGGCCAGCGTCTGCTGAGAGCCAAGTTCGAGACCAACGGCGATGATCTTGTAAACGTTATCGTAAGAGCCGATGGAGAATTTGAACGAGTTGGATGAGACTTTTAACCCAGACATATCGTCATCAGTTCCCGGAACAGTTTGCTCTTCGCTTGTCGCAACGAGGGTTCCCCAGCGGAGCACACCATCGGAAGTTAAGACAGAGGCTGTGACTGTTTTTCCGTCAATACTACATCCCAACTTTTGCAGAAAATACCCATATCCATACGGAGCCCCTTCCCTTGATACCTCAATCTCACCATTGCTCAGGTGCATCGAACCGTGGCATAGCCATCTGTCGATGGAGTATGTGGCAAAATCGGTGCCCGTATAGCTCGTCTGCCCCCGCTGATTCACGGGATTGCCCCAATACCAGTTGTCCAGAATCTTGGGGTTACAGGGAAACGCCTTGGTAGCGATCACGCTTCCGCTGATGGAAATGTTTTCCCCGGCGGTGTAGGCCGGCCCCGGCTCTCCCTGCGGGCCTGCCGGTCCCACCGGACCCTGCGGGCCTGCCGGTCCCACCGGACCCTGCGGCCCCTCCGGGCCTTGGATGCCCTGCTTTCCCTGCGGGCCTGTATCTCCCTTGTCTCCCTTTGCACCGGGAGCACCTGCCGCACCGGTGTCACCTTTGTCCCCCTTGGGGCCGGTATCCCCTTTATCTCCCTTCGGTCCGCCGGCTCCCACCGGCAGGTTGCTGTCGTGATACGCGCCCTCCTCTGCGTCCCACAGCAGCCAATACCCCTCGCTTCCCGGCTTCGGCGGATGCGCCGCCAGCTCCTTGAGGCGCGCCTCCAACTGGCGGAACGCCGCCGGGATCTCCGGCCACGCTGTATCCCCCGACAGGCTCTCCGGCACCAGCACCTCTGCCACTGTGCTGTGCCGCTGGGTGGTACCGTCAGCTTGCAGCGTCCCCCTGAGCTGTAAGGCGTAAGTCCCCCACTTCGGCAGATTCTCCCGCTTCAGCAGTACACCTACACCATCGGGCTGCTTCTCCAGCGCCAGGATATCCATGCCGCCCTCCGGCTCCCGCACCAACAGCTCCCAATCGTACCCTGTCGGCATCTCCCCCACGATCTCCAGCCGCACGCTGCCGTTGTCGAACTGCATCGCCACCGGCGAGCCGTCCCATTCCAGCCGCCAGTCCTTAAATTGGATCATATACCTTTCCCTCCCTCGATCAATGTCACCTCTCCCCCCGAACCACCCATCCGGTTGCACTTTTCGGTGCGGGAACGGGAAATAACGCGCGCCGCGCTTTTTTACCTCTCTGAAATTATGTAAACATCTTCATGTTCTCCTGCATTATTCCATCTCTTTTTGTGCTTTCCCAATAAATTTTTACGCATTTATTGCTTTTGGCAAAAAATATGGTATACTATCCATGTCTGCATATAGATCATCTTCTGCCGCGTGCTGCGGTATGAAGTTCCTGTGCTCTGGACACACTGTTACCAGAGCCTATTGACCACCTGAAAAGAGGGACTTGCTTTGAACAAATACATTATCCATGGCGGCCGTCCGCTGTTTGGCGAAGTGACTATCAGCGGTGCAAAAAATGCCGCCGTCGCCATCATTCCCGCCGCCCTGCTGGTGGACGGTGTCTGCCGCATCGAGAACATCCCCCAGATCAGCGATGTAACCCTGTTCTTCTCTATTCTGGAAGAACTGGGCGCCCACATCCGCGTACTGAACCGTCACGCGGTGGAGATCGACTGCCACGCCATCCACAGCACCCGCCCTTCCTACGATCTGGCCCGCCGCATCCGCGCCAGCTACTACCTGCTGGGCGCTCTGCTGGGCCGCTTCGGACAGGCCACCGTGGCCATGCCCGGCGGCTGCAACTTCGGCGTCCGCCCCATCGACCAGCACGTCAAGGGCTTCACCACCATGGGAGCTGACGTCACCGTGGAGGGCGGCTTCATCCACACCGCCGCCAAGAATGGCCGTCTCACCGGTGCGCCGGTGTATCTGGACGTTGTCTCCGTAGGCGCCACCATGAACATCATGATGGCCGCAGCACTGGCTGACGGCGTCACCACCATCGAAAACGCCGCCAAGGAGCCGCACATCGTGGATCTGGCCAACTTCCTGAACTCCATGGGCGCGGACATCAAGGGCGCCGGCACCGACTCCATCAAGATCCGCGGCGTGGAGCGTCTCAGCGGCGGTACCTACTGCATCATCCCCGACCAGATCGAGGCCGGCACCTACATGGCGGCGGTGGCCGCCACCGGCGGGCAGCTCCTGCTGAAGAACATCATCCCCAAGCACATGGACTGCATCAGCGCCAAGCTGATGGAGATGGGTGTGGCGGTAGAGGAGAACGACGACACCCTGCTGGTGCGCCGCAGCGAGCCGCTGCAAAAGACCAATGTCAAGACCCTGCCCTATCCCGGCTTCCCCACGGATATGCAGCCCCAGATCGCCGCCGTACTGTCTCTGGCACAGGGTACCAGCCTTGTGACTGAGGGTGTCTACGGCGCCAACCGCTTCAAGTATGTGGACGAGCTGAAGCGTCTGGGCGCCCACATTCAGGTGGACGGCAAGGTTGCCGTTATCGAGGGTGTCGACCAGCTGATAGGCGCCCCCATCCAGGCCTGTGACCTGCGGGCCGGCGCGGCGCTGGTCATCGCCGGACTGGCCGCCAAGGGCACCACCGAGCTGAGCTGCGTGCAGTATATCGAGCGCGGCTACGAGGATCTGGTGGGCAAACTCCGTGCCGTGGGCGCGGATATCTCCATGATCGACATCCCCGACGAGGGCGAGGTCGAGTCCCATATTAGCTGACATACGCTGATCAGCGTCCGCTGCAACAGGCCGCAGCCTTTGTGGCCTACTGCAACGGACGCTGCCGTTTTAGAAAGGTACATACCGTTTTGATCTCACTGTATACACTGGCCAGCGGCTCCGAGGGCAACTGTCTGCTGGTCTCTGCCTGCGGCGTCCACCTGCTGGTGGACGCGGGCATCTCCGCCCGCCGCATCAAGCAGTCCCTTGCCCAGCTGGGCCTGACGCCGGACGATCTGTCCGCCATCCTCATCACCCACGAGCATACCGATCACACGGCGGGTCTTGCCACGCTTCTCAAGCATCACGCCATCCCGCTGTACGCCAGCGGCGGCACCGCCTTCTATCTCCGCAGCCGCCTGCCCGGTCTGGACGGCTGTCTGCGCCCTGTCTCCCCCGGCAGCGTCTTTTCCATCGGCCCCGCGGCGATCACCGTGTTCGCCACCAGCCACGACGCCGGGGAGAGCGTGGACTACCGCATCGACTGCGGCGGCGAGGCCGTTGGCATCCTCACCGACACCGGTTTTGTGCCGGAGCCGGCTGCCGCCGCCCTCACCGGTGTGGATCTGCTGGTGCTGGAGAGCAATCACGATGTGGATTGGCTCCAGTCCGGTCCCTATCCCTACTCCCTGAAGCAGCGCATCCTCGGCCGGCGGGGTCACCTGTCCAACGAGGACGCCGCCGCCCTTGCCCGCCGCATGGCGGAGTGCGGCACCCGCCGCTTTGTGCTGGCTCACCTGAGCCGGGAGAACAACACCCCCGCCCGCGCCCTGCAAGTCATGGAGACGGCGCTGTCCGATCTGGACGTCTCCGTGGAGGTCGCGCCGCGGGATGAGCTGAGCGTCTGCTATGCGCCGGAGGTGATCGCGTGCAGAAGGTAACGATCCTCTGCGTCGGCAAGCTGAAGGAGAAATTCTATATTGACGCCGCCGCCGAGTATGTCAAGCGTCTCCAGCGCCTGTGCCGTCTGGATATCGTGGAGCTGCCGGAGAGCCGCCTGCCCGACGAGCCCTCCCCCGCCGAGATCCGCCGCGCCCTGCAAGCGGAGGCCGCCGCCATCCGGGAAAAGCTGCCCAAGGGCGGCGCGCTGGTGGCGATGTGCATCGAGGGCAAGCCCTGCTCCAGCGAGGAACTGAGCCGTCGCCTCACGGACTTCGGTGTGCAGGGCAAGACCCAGATCACTTTCCTCATCGGCGGCAGCGTCGGTCTGGACGAGGAGCTGAAACGGCAGGCCGACTGGCGTCTGTCCATGTCCCCCATGACATTTCCCCACCACATGGCGCGTATCATGCTGCTGGAGCAGATCTACCGAGCATACCAGATCGCCAGCGGCGCCAAATATCACAAATAGGAGGTTATTTCCATGGAAAACTGGAGCTTTACCGGCAACCCGGATGTCCCCGCATGGCCCAAGGACGCGGCGGGACAGGATGAAAAGGCCGTCCTGCTGAAGCAGACCTTTGACTCCGCCGCCGATGCCGACATGGTCATCTCCCTGCTGTCGGCCTATGGTGTCCCCTGCTTCAAGTACTACGACCGCGAGGGCGGCGCCGGCAAGGTCATCAACGGCTTTTCCGGCTTCGGCGTCAGCCTGTATGTCCCCGCCTCCCGTCTGGAGGAGGCACAGGAGCTGCTGACCGCTCAGCCCGTGGAAGACGAGGAATAAGTACATATCATCCTGAAAGGAGTACCTATATGAGCTATAAACAGGAATACGAGCGCTGGCTCCACAGCGACGCTCTCTCCCCCGCCGAACACGCGGAGCTGGAGCGCATCGCCGGCGATGAAAAGGAGATCGAAAACCGCTTCTACGGCCCGCTGGAGTTCGGCACCGCCGGTCTGCGCGGCACCATGAAGGTCGGTCTGCACCAGATGAACATCCATGTCATCCGCTGGGCCACCCAGGGCTTTGCCAATGTCATCGCCGCCGAGGGCGAGGACGCCAAGAAGAAGGGCGTTGCCATCTGCATGGACTGCCGCAACAACAATATGCTCTTTTCCCACGCCGCCGCGGAGGTCTGCGCCGCCAACGGCATCCACGTCCGCATTTTCGAGTCCCTGCGTCCCACGCCGGAGCTGAGCTTTGCCGTCCGCTACTACGGCTGTCAGGCGGGCATCAATGTCACCGCCAGCCACAACCCCAAGGAGTATAACGGCTACAAGGTCTACTGGTCTGACGGTGCCCAGCTGCCGCCCCAGCACGCCGATGCCATCGCCGCCCAGCTGGAGAAGATCGACATCTTCACCGGCATCAAGCGCATGGACTTTGACGAGGCGGTGAAGGCCGGCCTCATCGAGATCATGGGCGAGGAGACGGATCGCGCCTTCATGGAGAACGTCATGGCCATGGTCAACGACCGGGAATCCATGGCGAAGGTGGCCGACACCTTCAAGGTGGTCTACACCCCGTTCCACGGCTGCGGCTGGAAGCTGGTGCCGGAGGCGCTGCGGGGTCTGGGCGTCAAGCACCTGTACTGCGTAGAGCAGCAGATGGTGCTGGACGGCAACTTCCCCACGGTGGACTCCCCCAACCCGGAGAATCCCGAGGGCTTCTATCTGGCCATCGAGCTGGCGGACAAGGTCGGCGCCGACTTTATTCTGGGCACCGACCCCGACAGTGACCGCGTGGGCATCATGGTGCGCGACCACGCCGGTAGGTTCATCGCCGTCACCGGCAACCAGACCGGCGTGCTGCTGCTGGATTATCTCATCGGCGCGCTGCGCCGTGCCGGTAAGCTGCCGGGAAAGCCGGTGTTCCTCAAGTCTATCGTCACCACCAACATGGCCCGCAAGGTAGCGGAATCCAACGGCGTCACCTGCTACGACACCTTCACCGGCTTCAAGTTCATGGCGGAGAAGAAGGGCGAGCTGGAGTCTGCCGGTCAGGGCGAGGTCATCATGTCCTACGAGGAGAGCTACGGCTATATGCTGGGCGACTACGTCCGCGACAAGGACGCCGTCACCGCCTCCCTGCTCATCACGGAGATGGCCGGCTGGTACGCCGCCCAGGGCATGACCCTCTACGATGCATTGCTGACGCTGTACGCCAAGTACGGCTGGTACGGCGAAAAGACCCACAACCTTGTGATGCCCGGCGTGGACGGTCTGGAGAAGATGTCCGCGCTGATGAAGCATCTGCGCCAGACGCCGCCCACCGAGATCGCCGGTGTCACCGTTGTCGTCCGCAAGGACTACGCCGACGGCAACGCCGTGGACTGCGCCACCGGTGCCGTCACCCCCATGGAGCTGCACGGCAGCAACGTCCTGCGCTACGAGCTGGCGGACGGCACCACCATCCTGGTCCGTCCCTCCGGCACGGAGCCCAAGATCAAGGTCTACATCCTGACCCTCGGCAAGGACGCGGCGGAGCGGGACGCCAACCTCGCCAAATACTCCGCGTGGGTGGAAACGTTGACCAAGTGATTCTCCGCGCTGCAACGCATAAAAAAGTGACCGGGAAGCCTCCCGGTCACTTTTTTATACTCTTATTTACGCGGAAACCGTCACCGCCACGTTTCGCTGTAGAAATACACCGCCAGCATCCCCGGCCCCACATGAGCGCCGGTGACCGGCTCGTGGCACACCGTCAAAATCTCGCCGGTGCAGCCCACCTGCCGCAGCCGCGTGGCAATGTGCAGCGCATCTGCCGGAGAGCTTGCGTGGGAGATACCCACCGGTGCGCTCCTGTCCTCCACCATCTGGTCGTAGAGCGCCACCAACTCCTCCATACCGGCCTTCTTGCCCCGCACCTTGGCGAGCTGGACGATCTTGCCCTCCTCGTCGCCCTGCAGGATGGGCTTGATCTGCAGCAGCGTACCGGCCAGCGCCGCGCTGCCCGAGATACGCCCGCCCTTACGCAGAAACTTGAGGTCGTCCACCATAAAGTGCTGGCGCATCTTGCCGCACAGCTCCTCGCAGCGCACCGCGATCTCCTCGATCACGCGGCCCTCCGCCGCCAGCTTGGCGGCCGCCAGCACGATCAGTCCCTCACCCAACGAGGCGCCGCGGGTATCCAGCACCCGGATCTTCCGCTCCGGGTACTTCTCCGCCAGCTCGCGGGCCACCAGCCCCACGCCCCAGCAGGTGCCGCTGACGCCGCTGGACAGCCCCACATACAGCACATCCTCGCCGTTGATGAGATACGGTTCCATGCCCTTCTGCGCCGCGTCAGGCGTGACCATGGAGGTCTGCACCGATGCGCCACGCCGCAGCGCGTCGTAAAACCCGCGGCCATCGAACTCCACCGAGGTGTCCGCCGGTACGCCGTCCACCGTATAGGTCAGGCAAAGCTCCTCGATACCGTACTGCTCCCGCAGTGCCTGAGGCAGATTTGCCGCGTTGTCCGTGATGATATGTACCATAAGTGTCTCCTTTTGCTTCCGCCGGCGCAGGCCGTCCTTACAGCTGGGGCGTGACCCACTGCGCCAATGTATCGAATAGTTGCCTGTATCCCAGCATGGTCAGGTGGATGCCGTCCGCCGCGATCATCTGCGGCAGCTCCCGCAGCGGCAGAAAACGGCGGCGCACGTCGATCAGCGGCAGCCCCTCGCGCAAGGCGAAGGAGGCCACCGTGTCGGAGTACAGCTCCTGATGCCGGTAAATGCGGCCCTCGTCGCCCAGCCATTGTAAAATGCGCTCCCGACTCAGCCCGTCTCTGCAAATATAATCCAAATAACGCTTCCCGTCAATAGGCGGCAGCGTCATCAGCACCGGCTGCACCCCGGCTCGCAGCAGCTCCGTCACCGTCTGCTTCAGCTTGGCCAGAAAATCCGGCAGCTCCGTGCGGGGCTTGTGCTCCCCCTCCGGATCGGCGGCAACACCGGCCCAGTCAAAGTCGCTGTCATTGCCGCCATAGGCCACCAGCGCCCAGCGTGCGTCTATGCCCCGCTGCACATCGTGCTCCACCAGCGACAACCCCTTGCTGATCGTCGAGCCCATCTTGGCGCGGTTCACCACCTCCAGCCGCTCCGTGGGGTACTGCGCCATGATCTCCGCCAGATGGAAGTGATACCGCATCGTCTCATCCGGCATGGTGGCCTTCAGCAGAGAATCTCCGTATACATACGCCCGTTCCATCGTACATCCTCCTTGGCGTTTTTACATAATATAACATATTAGGTAAGCCGCGTCAAGCTACAACATCATGTTTTTCTTGCCAAAAAAAGTGTCTTATAATATAATATATTATGTCTACGAGTAAGGAGGCAGCGAAATGCAATACGACAAGGACTTAGTGGCCCACAAGCTGCGGCGCTGGGACAAGTTTATCACCGACTATCACCTGCCGGAATGGGATTCCATTCCGAATTTCGGCCTATACATGGATCAGGTCATCGTGCTGCTGGAGCAGTATCTCAGCTTCATTCCCTCTCCCGTCGGGACGAAGGAGCACTTCGTGACCTCCTCCACCATCAATAACTATGTGCGGCTGAAGATCATGCCCGCGCCGGTAAAGCGCAAGTATCACCGGGTACACATCGCCTACCTCATTATGATCCTGACCATGAAGCAAAGCCTCAGCATCAGCGACGTGCAGAAGGTCATCCCGCCGAACAGCAGCGAGGAGGAGGTACGGGCGGTCTACGAGAACTACTCGGAAAAATTCCGGCGTCTGGCGCTGTTCTTCAACCAGCAGGTGCAATCCGGTGCAGAGGGTATCCATGCGCCGGGGCAAAGCAGCGACAATGCCGTGGAACTGCTGGTCATTGAAAGTGCGCTGATCGCAGGCTTCTCCAAGATATTGGCGGAGAAGCTCATCCGCTTGTGCGGCGCCGACACGGAGGACGTGCTGGCGGCGGAGGGTGAGCCGGTGTCGGAGTGACAATGTGATAAAAGACAGCCATTTCCCGTGGGAAATGGCTGTCTTTTTTTCACGATTCATCCCTGCTCCTGCGCGGCCAGTGTCAACGCGGCGACGATGACCTGATCCATATCGTAGTAGCGATACGCACTCAGCCGCCCGCCGAACCGGGTATCTGCCTCTCTCCGTCGGCAGATATCATATTCTTACCATATTTGCATTGTCTTCCGTTGGGTTTTCTGCACTTCTGGACTCCCGCCTTTTTCCCGGTCTTTTCACCGCCGCTGGAGGGGCGTCCTCGCACGCGGCGCAGGGCAGGCAGTACACCGTCTGCCTGCATATGCTGTTCATCGGATTTCTTCGCTCTCCTGTTTATCCCGGTGTGAGTTGATCTTTTCCTTGTTGAACATACAGAACACCGTCATCAGCAGGATCCGCAGATCAAAAGCCGGTGACCAGTTTTCGATGTAGTACAGATCGTACTCAATGCGCTTCGAGATGGACGTGTCCCCCCGGTAGCCGTTGACCTGCGCCCAGCCTGTGATGCCGGGCCGCACCTGATGCTTCACCATATAGCGGGGGATCTCCTCCCGGAACTGCTCCACGAAGTACGGCAGCTCCGGACGGGGCCCGATGAGGCTCATATCGCCCTTGAGTACGTTGAAAAACTGGGGCAGCTCGTCCACCGAGCACTTGCGGATGAGGGAGCCGAACCACGTCTTTCGGTTATCCTCATTCTTGCTCCACCCTGTATTCTGGCTGCTGTTCACCTTCATGGAACGGAACTTGTACATATAGAACGACTTCTTATCCTTGCCCACCCGCTCCTGCTTGAAAATGATGGGTCCCGGCGAGGATAGCCTCACGCCGATGGCGGCGATGAGCATCAGCGGCGAGGTCAGCACGATCAGCAGCAGGGCGCAGACGATGTCTGCCGTCCGCTTGATAAGGGCGTTGCCCACGTTGTCCAGCGGGATGCGGCGCAGGTTGATAAGCGGCAGGCCGTTAATGCTGTCCACCTGCGGATTGGCGGGCATATACTTGACGTAGGACGGTATCACGGACAGCTTAGTGCCGTCCTTTTCGCAGGCGTTGATGATCTTCTTCATCCAGCGCCCCTCCTCTGTGGGCAGGGCCACCACCACCTCATCCGGCTTTTCCCGCTGGAATATCTCCTCCAGTTGGTCGTATGTACCACAGTAGGGGAGCATCGCCCACTTGCTGTTGTCCGCCACATATCCCAGCATCTGATATCCCAAATTCCGGTCATTCGCCACCCGCTTTACATAGGCCTCGGCGCTCTCGCCGTGTCCCACCAGCAGCACGCGCTTCTGGTTAAAGCCCATGGCGCGATAGTGGTGCAGCAGCAGCCGCAGCGCCGCCCGCTTGCCCACCAGCAGAAGCACGGACACACCATAGAAGAACGCCACCGACCACCGGGATGTCTCGCCCAGGCGCAGCACGAACATGGCCGCCATGACGATCAGCGCCACCAGCAGCTCCAATACCACCACGCGCCCGGCCTCCACATGGAACCGCACGGCGCGGAAGGACTCGTACAGCCCCGCTACGGCGAACACCACCAGCGTCAGCGCAGCTGCCACCACACCCAGCCAGACATAGTAGTTGAAGGGCATCCCCTTGATGCCGCGGAACAGGCTGAAGCGCAGCCAGTAGGACACCAACATGGCTAAAAAGACCGCCACCGCGTCGGTGAGCACGTTGAATTGATTGAGTAACTGCTGATTTTCCCGTATCATATCCGTTTCCCTTTATCTTCTTCCTGTCACGGACAGGTATCGTTCCATCACCTGCGGCAGTACCGTATCCAGTGCATACCGCTGCATTTTTTCTCGTCCGGCTTGTCCCATCCGTGCCCGCAGACCGGCATCCGCCGCCAACTGCTTTATCGCGGTGGCAAAGGCCGCCTCGTCCCCCCGCGGGAACAGAAGCCCGTTCTCCGGCCCGATCAGGTCGGTATGTCCCTTTGCGTCGCTGGCCACTACCGGCAGGCCGCAGGCCATGCTCTCCATGATGTTGAAGGGCAACCCCTCCGACCGACTGGCGGACACGGCGATATCCGCCGCACCCAGCCACACGGGGATATCGTGGACCTGACCGGGAAAACACACGCGCTCCGTCACGCCCAACTCATCGGCCAATGCGCGGCACACCTCCAGCCGTGCGCCGCTGCCCGGCAGCAGCAGCTTGATCTGCGGCGGCAGCAGCGGCAGAGCGCGGAGCAGCGTGGCCTGTGCCTTCCGTTCAGAGAACTCCGCCGGATAGACCAGCGCGATATCCTGCTCCGACAAGCCCAGCTTGTCCCGCATGGCCTGCCGCGTCTCCCCCGCCGCCTGAAAGCGGCGGAGGTCCACGCCCATGCCGGGAATCTCCTCCACGCGAGCCGCCGTGTGATGCGCCTCGGCCCACCGGGTGTCCCAGGCGTTCATGGTCAGCACCAGATCGGTCTGGGGGGCCGTCAGCAGCTCCGCCTTTGTCAGCAGCAGCTTTTTGGCCGCCGGTGTCTCGTCGTCGAACAGGTAGCCGTGAACCACGTTGATGACCTTGGGCCTGTCACGCAGTCCGCGAACCGCCCAGCGGGTAAAGAACGCAGCCAGCGACGTGTGGGTGATGACCAGATCGTAGTGTTCCCGCTCCATCATGCCCCGCAGCAGCTTAGCCGCCCGGAAGTTGGCCGGAGAGGACATCTTCTTCTCCAGCGGCAGCACGGTGGTCACGTCGGCAAATGGGATGTCCCGCATGATGCCGCCGCAGGCCACACTGACCTGCCACCCCAACTCGCGGAAGCGCCGCAGGTAGGGGAGGTGGAAATTGACGATATGGGAAAATGTAGATGCCGTACACAGTACAGATGGCATGACCGTTCCTCCTATATTGCGTTCCCCGCCGCAGGTCACGCAGCGCCCTGCAGCTCGTTGAGATACGCCGTCACATCCTCGGACAGCGTGATAGCGCCCAGATTCTGCTGGTTCCAGCGCTCCAGCTTTTCCAAGAGCTGCGCCGCGCCTTGGTGGAATGCCTCGCTGCCGTCGCTGTGCTGCATGACGATGCGGAAGCTGGTATCCCATGTGTTGGGGTCAGAGGAGGTATAGTCCACATACTTCTCCAGCATGGCAAAGCCCTTCTCCACATTCCCCAGATTGAAATACGCCTCCGCCAGATACTTTGGCACAGAGTTGGAGTTCAGCTTCTCCAGATCCGCCATGTACCGCTGCACCCGCTCCCGCATATCGTCTGGCAGATCCTCCTCCGCCGAAGCGTTGTATACGTAGGCCAGCTTGTGATCCGCCCATTCGTAGGGATCCACCTCCGCCGCCTGTGCCGCCGCATCGTAGGTGCCGCGCCGCGCCAGCTGCGCCGCCCACAGATTCATGGTCAGCAGCACCACAAAGGCCACCAGACCCAAGCCCTCTGCGCGCACCATCCAGCGCCGCGTCTTGTCTCCCGCCCGGCGCAGGGGGAGCATCTGGCCGCAGGTCAGGTTGATGACCGCCAGCGCCCCCATGCCGAAGGGCAGGAAGTATCCGTTGGAGAATATGACCTCCACCGCCGCATGGATCATCAAAAACAGCAGCAGCGCGCCCAGCGCCGAGGCCATCGTCTGCGTCTCGGTGCGCTCCCTGCGCCACTGGCGAATGACCGCCGCCGCGCTGGTTCCCAGCAGCCCCAGCCACAGGGCAAGGCCGATCACGCCGGTATCCACCATGGTCTGTACATAGTGGTTGTGGACATATTTTGTCTCGTAGTGATAGCTCTGTACGTTATAGATACCGTTTTCAAACGCGCCCATGCCCAGCCCCACCACTGGGCTGCGGCGGAACAGCTGCATGGCATCCTTGATATAGACAAGGCGCTGCACCACGTTGCCCTCGGAGCGCAGGGTCTGGATACGTCCCGCAATGGCCTCCGGCAGCAGCTTATATTTCAGCTTCAGCTCCCCAGAGGATGCACCCTCGTAGCGGATGGCGGAGATATGCACCGACTCGTCGGCGCTGACAAGAAACGTCACAGAGCGGTTATCCGCCGGTGCGGCGAACGTTGCGCCGTCTGCCGCGCCCTGATAGACCGTCTGCTTCCGGTTCATCACGGTGTCCTCCTGCGTCTGGGTCTGCACCGTCACCGTCACCGGCCCGTCAGCATCTACATGGAGCGTATATTCGCCCTCGCCCAGATAGGCGCCGCGGGTGATACTTTCCCCGCTTTGCAGCGTGATCGCGCCGGTCCAGTTCACTGCCGCCGCGACCAGCAGCACCACGACGCCCAAGACGGCCAGCAGCACGATATTCACCGTTTTCATCCGCCGCGCCATACGCAGTGCCAGCGGGCGGCCCGCAAAAATATCCAGCACACACAGGGCGGCGGCTGCGGCGAGCACCGCCAGCAGCGGTAACACCTGCATTGTCTGCCCCGCCGCCGCATAGGCCGGCAGCGCGCACAGTGCCGCCGCGCCCGACAGTACCAGCGTCTCCACCATCAGCACAAAGGAGACGGCACGGCGCTGTCCCCGTTCCAGCAGCAGATACACAAGGAACGCCGCAGCGATGGCAGCCGCAGCGCCGCGGCTCACCGCCAGTAGGAAGGCGGTGCTGTTCAGCAGTAAGCAGGAAAGATGCAGGCACCGCTCCTTCTTGTCATCCGTGCTCACAGCCAAGCCCAGTGCCAGCAGAATCGCCACCCCAGCGCATCCAGCAAACACGTTGGGATTTTCAAAGATCGTCCTGAGCCGCTGTCCCTGCAGCACATTCTCCAGCAGCACCGGCGCACCCAGTGGAGCCGTCAGTGCGTTGAGCAGCTTGTACAAAAGCTGCGTGGACACCATGTCGATGCTGACCAGCGAGGCCAATGCGCCCGCCGTCTCCAGCACCGTGGCGGCGCACCGTCCGGTACGGCCCGGCCGCTCCGGCTCCAGCGCCGTCAGCAGCAGTGCCATGCAGGCTGCCGCTGCCACCTTCAAAAATTCATACAGCGCAAACTTACCCGATGGCGCGTACAGGGTGGATATCCCATCCATCAAAACGTACAACCCCAGCAGCAGCGCAGGCCACGTCATACGCTGTCCCAATCTTTCACCCGTCACAATGATCGTGGCCACAGCCGCCAGAAGAAGCAGCATGGTAATGCCCTTGTTGCAGCCCTGCAGCATCAGGCAGGTCACGAAGAAATAAAAAACCGCCAGCACCGGCATCAGCCATGGGTGCCGCAGTTCCTGCGTCAGCTTCATCGCAGAGGCGGTATCCTTACGGCTTGTTTTCTTTGCCATATCGTTCTCCTTATCCTCTCAGAATATCTTCTTTAGTATACTCTTTCCCGCTATTCTCTGTCAATGTGCAGGGGAAATATTCCGTCCCGTCCACGCATAGAGTGTGGACAGAGAGGTGATGTCTCATGCGCTGTCTGCGCTGTTTTTTCGCGTTCCTTACCGCCGCCGTATGCGCGGTGCTGTTGTACTGCCTGTATCTCAAGGCCCCCAACCCATTGACGCGGACGCTGGCCCCGCATAATGGCAGTCCGTGGGAGCTGGGAAAGCTGGCATACTGGTCTATGCTCCCCGCGGCGCTGACTCTGCACCACCTGGAGCCCGGCAGCTCCCGCAGCGGACTGTGCGCCGCCGTACTGCTGGCGGCGGTACTGACCGCCGCGCTGGCTCCGCTGGGTCTGCCCGCTGCGGTCCTGTACCTGCTGTCCTTTGCCGCCACACTGACGGCCTATGCCCTGCTGCTGCGCCGCATACAGAGCGGTGAGCTGCTGTGGTACGCCGCCCTGCTTCTGTTGGCCATCGCCTGTATCCTGTTCAGCATCCTGCCCCCCGCAGGCGTCCTGTTCACCGATCCCGCCGACGTGTCTGCCATCGCGCCTATCCCCTTCTGAACCGCATAAGCAGCCACCCGCTAAGCGGGTGGCTGCTTATGCAGGCAAAGCCCTATGTTCCTCGCGCACGCGTCTAACGCGTGGTTTTGGTATACAAAAAGAGACGGCGCCGCCGTCTCTTTTTTCTATTCGGTTAATTCTTCTTGCCGCCGTGGGTGGCCTTCATCCGCTTTTCGTGGTTCAGGATGGTCTTGCGCATCCGCAGGCTCTTGGGCGTGACCTCCAGCAGCTCGTCGTCCGCCAGAAACTCCAGACACTGCTCCAGACTCATCTTCCGGGGCGGTACCAGACGCAGCGCATCGTCGGAGCCGGCGGCGCGCATATTGGTCATCTGCTTTTTCTTGCACACGTTGACCGTGATATCCTCCTGCTTGGGGGAGACGCCCACGATCATGCCCTCATACACCGGCACGCCCGGCCCGATGAACAGTGCGCCACGCTCCTGTGCGTTGAACAGGCCGTAGCCCACGCTCTCGCCCGTCTCGAAGGAGACAAGGGAGCCGGTGTTCCGGCGGGTCAGGTCTCCCTTGTAGGGGGCATAGCTGTCAAACACGCTGGCCATGATGCCCTCGCCGCGGGTGTCGGTCATGAACTCGTTGCGATAGCCGAACAGACCGCGGCTGGGAACGAGGAACTCGATCTTCATGCGGCTGCCCACCGGGGTCATTTCCAGCATATCCGCCTTGCGGCTGCCCAGCTTCTCAATGACCGCGCCCACGCTCTCGCTGGGTACGTCCACCACCAGACGCTCGATGGGCTCGCACTTCTTGCCGTCGATGGTCTGATACAGCACGCGGGGAGGCGACACCTGGAACTCATACCCCTCACGGCGCATGGTCTCGATGAGGATGGACAGGCTCATCTCGCCGCGGCCCGCCACGTTGAACGCGTCGGTAGCGCCCTCGATCTCGGTGACCCGCAGGGACACGTCCTTCAGCGTCTCGCGGAACAGCCGCTCCCGCAGCTGGCGGGAGGTGACAAACTTGCCCTCGCGTCCTGCGTAGGGGGAATCGTTGATGGAGAAGGTCATCTCCACGGTGGGTGCGCTGATCTTCACGAAGGGCAGCGGCTCCACACAGGTGGGGGTGCAGATGGTATCGCCGATGGTGATATCGCCGATACCGGACATGGCGACGATGTTGCCCGCCTCCGCCTCGGTGATAGGCACCTTGCCCAGACCGGCAAACTCATACATACTGACGGCCTTGGCACGCTTGGCCGGCACGTCGGGATCGTGGTAATTGCACACCGCGATCTCCTGATTCTGCTTGAGCACGCCGCGCTCTACACGGCCGATGGCGATACGGCCCACGAACTCGTTGTAGTCGATGGCGCTGACCAGCATCTGGAAGGGCTGATCCAGATCGGCCTCCGGCGCGGGGATATAGTCCAGAATGGTGTCGAACAGCGGCTTGAGATCCGTACCCACCACGTCCGGGGAGTAGCTGGCGGTGCCGTTGCGGGCGGAGCAGAACAGCATGGGGCTGTCCAGCTGCTCATCCGTGGCGTCCAGATCCAGCAGCAGCTCCAGCACCTCGTCGATGACCGCGTGGATACGCTGGTCGGGACGGTCGATCTTGTTGATCACCACGATGACCCGGTGACCCAGCTCCAGCGCACGGCTGAGGACGAAGCGAGTCTGGGGCATGGGGCCCTCAGCGGCGTCCACCAGCAGGATGACGCCGTTGACCATCTTCAGAATGCGCTCTACCTCGCCGCCGAAGTCGGCGTGGCCCGGGGTATCCACGATGTTGATCTTGGTGTCGCCGTACTGTATGGCTGTATTCTTGGCCAGAATGGTGATGCCGCGCTCCCGCTCCAGATCGTTGGAGTCCATGACGCGCTCCACCGTCTCCTGATTCTCACGATACACGCCGCCCTGCTTGAGCATCTGATCCACCAGCGTGGTCTTGCCGTGGTCAACGTGGGCGATGATCGCTACGTTTCTCAATTTTTCGTTCTGCAAAGGTAAAACCCCTTTCTCTCGGGTAAATTCACTAACCTTTATATTATATTCCCGCCTACGCCTGATTGCAAGCCCTTTCGCCAACTTTTTCGTCACATTTTCGCCGCACACTGTTGACACAGCCCCCGCCGTGGGGTACAATACCATGTGCACACGCGTCTGTAGCTCAGTTGGATAGAGCGCGAGCCTCCTAAGCCCGAGGCCCCCGGTTCGAGCCCGGGCAGGCGTACCAAAAACGCTGTGATCTCAACGCTGCGGGCTGATAACGAAGCATTAAAAGAGCTTAATCATCAGTCGCAGCAGTGGCAAAGGAAATCACCGAGATTAGTTCATTATGAACTTTTCTCGGTGATTTCCTTTTTATCCGCATATTCGATTTCTGACTGTTCTCCTGCTGTAATGGCCGCTGAAAAAAATCAAAGGAGGTGCGGATGATGAAGCAAACGACTATCATGTCGCCGCAGGAAACACCCGTGCGCGTCAAACGCTCCCTCACCGCAGCGGGAGTGCCGCCGCCATGGTGGTGCCCGCCTCCGTGCTCTCCTCCACCCACACGCTGCCGCCGTGAAGCTCCGCGATCTTCCACACCAGCGCAAGCCCCAGCCCCACGCCGCCGTACTCCCGGCTGCGGGACTTGTCCACCCGGAAAAAGGGCTGGAAAATGCTCTCCCGGTACCGCTCCGGTATGCCGCAGCCCGTGTCCGCCACGCGGACGACCAGCCGCTCCCCCTCCTCCGTGACGGAGACGCGCACCGTCCCGCCGGGACGGTCATACTTCACCGCGTTTTCCGTCAGATTGAACAGCATCCGATAGAGCAGCGCATCGCTGCCCGTCACGGTGCCGTCGCCCTCCCGCTCCAAGGTGATGCCGCGCTTTTCCGCCAGCGGCGCAAGATCGGTGAATATCTCCTCCAGCATGGGGGCGAGCTGGACGCGATCCTTGCGCGGCACGCTCTGGAGACCGCTCATCTCCAGCAGCGTTTTCGTCATCTGGGTCAGACGCTCGGTCTGCTCCCGCAGCAGAGCGAGGAACTCCGCCGTCTCCGGCTGCACGTCGGGGTGCTCAGCGGTGAACAGCTCCAGCCGCGCCTGCATCAGTGCCAGCGGTGTACGCAGCTCGTGGGCGGCGTTGCCGGTGAACTGCCGCTGGGCGGTGAAGCCCTCGTCCAGCCGATCCAGCATCTGATTAAAGGAGCGGCTGAACTGCCGGAACTCCGGCAGCACCTCCTCGGTGATCTTCATGTCGGTCAGGTTGTTGGGCTCCACCTTCTCCACCTGGGCGGCAAAGGAGTGCAGGGGCTTAAGGGCGTGGCCGCTGACGAAGTACGCCAGCACGCCGCCCAGCACCATCACCGCGGCGGTGATGTACCAGTTGGTGGTGATGAAGGATGCCTGCGCGCCGTGGATGATGATGGTCAGCTCCTGATCGTCCTCCGCCAGCGCCGGGTCGAAGAAGGCCGGCTCGCCCCCGGCGGCGTCGCCGGAGAACTGGATAGAAGTGCCGATGGAGTCCATGTAGTGCCGCCCGGAGCAGCCCAGCAGATAATTCATGGCCACGCAGGTGATGCCGATGAGCAGGGCGGTCATCAGCGTGATACGCCACTGGAGAGACAGCTTTCTCATTGTGCCGCACCTCCCAGCAGATACCCCTCGCCGATGCGGTTGCAGATGGGGTCATAGCCCAGCGCGGTGCGCAGCTTCTTCCGCAGCGCGGAGATATGCACGCGGATGGAGTTGCTGAAGCTGTCCACGCTGTTGTCCCAGACGTGCTCCATCAGCTCCTCCTGACTGACAGGGCGGCCCTGATGGAGCATCAGGTACTCCAGAATACCCGTCTCCTTCCGGGTGAGGGTCAGCGCCTGCCCGTCGGCGCAGGCCGTCCGGGCGCGGGTGTCGAAGGTCAGGCTGCCGCAGGTGAGCAGCACGTCCTGCTGGGTGAACTGCCGCAGGGTCAGACTGCGGATGCGGGCCTCCAGCTCCGCCAGATGGAAGGGCTTTGCCAGATAGTCGTTGGCGCCGGCGTCCAGTCCCTCCACCTTGTCCGCGACCTCGCTGCGGGCGGAGAGGATCAGCACCGGCGTCTCCCTGTCTGTCTGCCGCAGCGTCCGCAGCACCGCCATGCCGTCCTTTTTCGGCAGGTTCAGATCCAGCAGCACCAGATCGTACCGCTCCGCTTGTAATAGCTCCAGCGCCGCTTCACCGTCGAAGCAGCAATCCACACTGTATGCCGAGCGCCGCAGACTGCGGGCGATGGTATCGCACAGGGCGCGCTCGTCCTCTACAATTAAAAGGTGCATAAAAGCCCTCCTTATACTTGCGTTGTGATTCTTCTGTGGCTATTATAGCAGAGACAGATAAGGTTTGTGTTAAATTTTCGTTCTTAACAAGGAATTTAACTGCGCTGTGCTATGATAACCGCAGAAAAAGGAAAGGGTGATGAGATGAGCCATGGGAAAAAAGCGGCCGTGCAGGCCGCGCTGCTGCTGCTCGGCGCTGCCATGCTGGGCTACGGCGTCTGGCGCGGTGAGGTAGACACCGTGCTGAGCAAGGCAATCAGATTATGTTTGGAGTGTGTGGGCATTGGATAAGAAGACTTCGGGCGTGTCCCATCTTTTGGCCCGTTTTCGGGGCTGGATACAGGCGGGAGCGACGCTGCTGACAAACATCCACCTGCCCAACTTCCTCAAGGGCGGCCTGTATCAGGGAAAGGGAAAGGCCATCTGCGTGCCGGGACTGAACTGCTACTCCTGCCCGGCGGCCTCGGGCGCTTGCCCCATCGGGTCGTTTCAGGCGGTGGTCGGCTCGTCCAAATTCCGCTTCTCCTATTATATTACGGGCTTCCTTATTTTGCTGGGTGTGCTGCTGGGGCGCGTGATCTGCGGCTTCCTCTGCCCCTTCGGATGGTTTCAGGAGCTGCTGCATAAGATCCCTACAAAGAAGCTCTCCACCAAAAAGCTGAAGCCGCTGACGTATCTCAAGTATGTGGTGCTGCTGGTGATGGTGGTGCTGCTGCCGGTGCTGGTGACCAACCAGCTTGGCATGGGCGACCCCTTCTTCTGCAAGTACCTCTGCCCGCAGGGGGTGCTGGAGGGCGCGATCCCGCTGTCCCTGGCCAACGCCGGTATCCGGGCGGCGCTGGGCAGCCTGTTCAAGTGGAAGTTCATCGTGCTGCTGACGGTGATCGTCCTGAGCATCGTGTTCTACCGCCCCTTCTGCAAGTGGCTGTGTCCCTTGGGCGCGTTCTACGCCCTGCTGAACAAGGTGTCCCTGTTCCAGATGCAGGTGGATCAGAGCAAGTGTGTCTCCTGCGGGAAGTGCGCCAAGGTCTGCAAGATGGATGTGGACGTGACCAAGAGCCCCAACCATACCGAGTGCATCCGCTGCGGTATGTGTATCCGCGCCTGCCCCACCGACGCCGTTTCTTTCCGCTACGGCTTCGGCAGCGGCAAACAGAAAAGCAAAAACGAACAGACAACAACTGAAGTAAAAACGGAGGAATCAAAATGAATGTGAAGAAGATCCTGTCCCTGCTGCTGGCCCTCTTGCTGGTGGGCAGCATGGCCGCCTGCGGCAATAAGCCCGCGGAGAATCAGAACAACAACAACGGCGAGCCCCAGACCGTGGAGGAGGCCAAGGCCCTCTACGACCAGCTGATGGCGCAGGAGACCGAGATCCTGACGAACAATTCCGAGCTGTGGGAGAAGGTCTTCCTGTCCGCAGACAAGGGCGTGGCCATGATGGAATCCGGCAACAACTACGGCGAGTTCCTGCTCAAGACCATTGAGACCGCCAAGGATAAGTTCGACGAGAAGGAGCTGACGCTGCTGACGGAGGGCGCCACGGAGATCAAGGTCCTGGAGAACAAGATGGCTGCGCTGGAGGAGAAATTCCCCGGCCTGCTGGACGCCTCCTCCGGCGGCACGAGCGTTCCCTCGAAGGATGTCCCCTCTGACGGCATCGTCTCCGGCGGAACCACCGCCGACAGCAATGCCACCAAGTTCCCCGCCTTCACCGGCAAGGATCTGGACGGCAACGATGTCAGCAGTGACAAGCTGTTCAGCGGCAACGCCTTCACTGTGGTGAATTTCTGGTTCACCACCTGCAAGCCCTGCGTGGGTGAGCTGGGCGATCTGGACGCGCTGCACAAGGATGTGGCCGGCAAGGGCGGCGCCGTGGTGGGCATCAACGCCTTCACACTGGGCGGCGACGCGGCGGCCATCGCAGATGCCAAGGATGTGCTGACCAAGAGCGGCGCTACCTATCAGAACGTGTATTTCGATGCCGACAGCGAGGCGGGCAAGTTCACGGAGAACGTCTACGCCTATCCCACCACCTATGTGGTGGACCGGAATGGCAATATCGTGGGTGATCCCATCGTGGGTGCCATCACCAGTGACGGTCATATGGAGACGCTGCAGGCGCTGATCGACACGGCGCTGGCCAACGACAAGGGCTGAGCAATACCATAAAACAAAGCCTGTCTCTTATACACATCTGACGCTGCCGACG
>ENA-OUQG01000584-OUQG01000584.1-human-gut-metagenome-genome-assembly--contig:-NODE-584-length-21976-cov-16.420510_pt1 | contig 21976 bp, 20 predicted proteins | sample MGYA00237943_ERZ548823 | MGnify/ENA primary metagenome ERZ548823 (study PRJEB26490, sample SAMN05194731) | human gut metagenome | biome: terrestrial biome; feature: human-associated habitat; material... | reverse complement strand
CCATCACCGGTAACTCCACCAACCCGACCCGCTTCCAGCACCCCGTCGCCGGCACCTACAAGAAAGAGTGCATTGAGCAGGGCAAGAAGTATTTCTCCGTCGCCTCCGGCGGCGGCACGGGCCGTACCCTGCACCCGGACAACATGGCCGCCGGCCCTGCCTCCTACGGCATGACCGATACCATGGGCCGCATGCATTCCGACGCACAGTTTGCCGGCTCCTCCTCCGTGCCCGCGCACGTGGAAATGATGGGCTTCCTCGGCATGGGCAACAACCCCATGGTCGGCGCCACCGTCGCGGTCGCCGTCGCTGTGGCCGAGAGCCTCAAGTAAGAGAGAAAACCGCAGGGTTTGTCCTTCCAAGGTTCCAAAACCTGATTTTTCATCAAACATAGGCAGGAAGCACATCTTCCGCATTTTCGTGCGGAAGATGTGCTTCCTGTTTTTGCGTTTTTGGAGGGAAAAACCGTGAAGAAAATCAGGATGTGCTTCCCGAATGAGAAGACGTTCAGGGAAGGGGTCGAGGAGTATATTTTGGACTGTAAGGCCCGCAATCTGCGGGATGGAACAATCAACCATTATCAGGAATCCATCAAACAGATTTACAAGCGAATCACACCAGACACGATGATCTCTTCGATGTGTCAGCAAACCATGGCAAACTTCTATATTTCACTGAGGGATGACCCTAATTTGAATGAGGTTTCTATGGGAACATATGCGAGAGATTTGAAAACGCTGATGCGATTCTTTATGAAGTGTAAGTATCTGCCCCGTTTTGAAATTCCGCTTCCAAAAGCCAGTAAAACCCCGATTCAGACATATACCGATGATGAACTAAAGAAACTATTGAAAAAGCCAGATGTGCGTAAGTGTATTTTCTCGACTTACCGCAGTTGGGTGATCGTCAATTTCCTGCTTTCTACTGGTGTTCGGCAAAACAGCCTAATCAATGTTAAGATTCGAGATGTTGACTTTGATAATTCGGTGGTCTACGTGAATATGACAAAGAACCGCAAGCCTCTCATCATTCCCTTGAACGAAGATATTTTGAGGATATTGAAAGAGTATTTACAGTATAGAGGGGGAGAGGCTGACGATTGGCTCTTTTGCTCTGTATATGGTAAGCAACTCACCAGAAGCAGTAATTATCACGCATTGTGGGACTACTGTCACGAAAGAGGCGTGGAACAGACGGGTGTTCATCGTTTCAGACTCACGTTTGCGAAAAAATGCGCGATTATGGGAGGCTCTGTCGTGACCCTTCAAAAGATACTCGGGCATAGCAGTCTTGCGATTACAGAAGGATATTTGAATCTTTTGACAAGCGATTTGAAGAAGGAAATGGACGAAGTAAATATCATCCGAAGTCTGAAACAGGAACATATTCAGATGCGAGCGTCATAGAACATCTTTTTACATCTACAAACAAAAGGGAAGGTGATGGAACACCTTCCCTTCATCTTTAATCATCTTGATACATCTCGAAAGACTTTTGAAGAAAATCCTTCATTCCTTTAACCGCTGGTTCAGGACTTAGTATCTTTATTGATCTTCCAAATGTGGCAACCCACGCATAAAACGGCGGACTTAACTCAACAGGCACATTTACGGTGAAATGCCCTTCATCGGCGGGAATCATCATTCCCATCCCGGATCTTTCAACACGCGGAAGGAAGAAGCACCCTGTTCTTATTCGCCGGACGGAGAGTATCCCGTCATCAACCTGGAAAAGGGCGGCCTATATACGAGCTATTCAGGCACATGGGAAGAGAACACTGTGCTTCCCTGCATCCGCAGAATTGACGGCGGTAGGCTGCTATGAGCAGGTCATGGGCGAACCGGGCAATTGCCTTGCTATTGGCGGTGGGGCATATGCGCGCTTTCTGAAAAATGGCGTGGCGTTTGGCGCTTCCCGATTAGGTGTAGATTATCACATGCACGGTGCAAATGAGTACCTTGTGGTAGATGAGATCGTGCGAAGCGCGGAGCTGTTTGCGCTGACCATTGCTGCACTTTGCGGCGAACACGCTGAGCCGATGTAAAATGCGGTTATGTAAATAACCCCCGTCGGTATGATCCGATGGGTGTTATTATTTGTGCTGTGTTTTTTGACAGACGAATCGGATTCTTGCAAAAATGCCCAAAGATGTCAATAGAATCCGTTCGCCTGCGCAAGAATTTTATGGCGTGCGGACAGAAAAGACTTTTTCGTGCTGCGAGACGGCGACAGACAGCAGATCTCATGGCGATAATGACGAATTTCTGTCATTGGAGTGTTTTTCGTAGAAATACATCTGTCCGCTCCTTGCAATTTCCTGCACATAAAGATATAATAAAGGCCGTTAGTGAAAGCGCCTTTGCGGCCTGAGCAGAGAGAAGAGGATCGTAAGAGCGTTAGATTTTGAAAAGAAAGAAGATGCCCCTATGAATCCCTTTATGAAGACCCTTAAAAAAATTGCCGCCGCGTATAACGGCGTCAGCCTGATTTTGCGCATCGCGATCGGCCTTGTCGTCGGCGTGATCCTGGCGCTGGTCTGTCCCGGCGCGACGTGGTTAAAGGAGCTTGGCAACCTGTTTGTCGGCGCGCTCAAGGGCATTGCCCCCGTGCTGGTGTTCGTCATCGTGGCGAGCGCGCTGGCGCAGGGCTCGTCCAAGCTCGACCGCCGCTTCGGCACGGTCGTGTGGCTCTACATGCTTACGACGTTCGTCGCCGCGGCGCTGAGCGTTGTGACCAGCATGCTCTTCCCGCAGATGCTCCTGCTGGCCGAGGCCGCTGAGGCCGAGGTCATCCCGCAGGGCCTTGGCGAGGTCATGCACACGCTGCTGTCCAACATCGTCTCGAACCCCATCTCCGCCATTATGAACGGCAACTACATCGGCATTCTGATGTGGGGCTGTCTCTTCGGCGTGGCGATGAAGAAGCTCGGTGCGGACTCGACGAAGGTCTTCCTCAGCAACACGGCGGACGCGGTGTCCACCATCGTGCGCTGGATCATCAATTTGGCACCGTTCGGCATCATGGGCCTTGTGTTCACGAACGTTGTGAGCAACGGCCTTGCGATCTTCACCCAGTACGGCAAGCTCCTGCTGCTTTTGGTCGGCACGATGCTCTTCATGGCGCTTGTCATCAACCCCATCATCATCTTCATCTATCTGCGCTGCAATCCCTATCCGCTGGTGTTCCGCTGCCTGCGTGAAAGCGGCCTGACGGCGTTCTTCACCCGCTCTTCCGCGGCGAATATCCCCGTGAACATGGCGATGTGCGAAAAGCTCGGCTTGGACAAGGACTTCTACTCCGTCTCTATCCCCCTCGGCGCGACGATCAACATGGACGGCGCGGCCATCACCATCACCATCATGACGCTGGCCGCGGCCAATACGCTGGGTATGCAGGTCTCGCTGCCCGCGGCGATTTTGCTCTCGATCATGTCGGCCCTCGGCGCGTGCGGCGCTTCCGGCGTGGCGGGCGGCTCGCTGCTGCTCATCCCGATGGCGTGCTCGCTGTTCGGCATCTCGAACGACATCGCGATGCAGGTCGTCGGCGTCGGCTTCATCATCGGCGTCATTCAGGACTCTGTCGAGACCGCGCTCAACTCTGCGGGCGACGTCGAGTTCGCCGCGACGGCCGAGTATCACCAGTGGCTCAAGCAGGGCAAGCCCCTGCCGGAATTCCTCGGCGGCAAGAAGAAGGAAAGCGGCAGAGTGTGAAAACAAATAAAAGTGCGCCGGCTCAACGAGCCGGCGCACTTTTTGTGCGGTGATGCCGAACGATGGTCGGGAGGGGGCAACTTCGTATTTGCTTTCAAATTACCCCATGCTATAATAGACAAACTATGACCAATTTTGTATATTTATGACAGGTATCGAAAGCTGCCGCAAAGGAGACAAGCGCATGAAGCAAGCAGAACATCCGCCCGTGACCGCAGGGGCGAGCATTGCGGCAGAATACAGCCTTGCGCTCATCGATCAGCTCGCGCGTATCGACCGCACGTGCAGCAAAGAGGAGATGGACGAATTGGTCTACCGCCTGCTGAGTCTGATCGGCGAGGCCATGCAGTCTGACCGCGTGTTTCTCTTCGAGCGGCTGGAGGGGACGGCGGAGGCCTATTGCAACACCTTTGAGTGGTGCGCGAACGGCGTCGCGCCGCAGATCGACAACCTGACGGAGATCGTTCCCGCGGATATGCCCTACTGGCTGGAGGTTTTCGGCCGCGGCGAGACGATCGTCATTCCGAATATTGAAGACGTGAAAACGCAGATGCCGAGCGAGTACGAGATCCTGAAGACGCAGAGCATCCACTCCGAGATCGCGGTGCCGGTCTTCTATCGCGGCAATCTGAGCGTTTTTTTCGGCCTTGACAATCCGCAGCGGGCGTTGACGGACAATACGGGCCATTATGAAGAGGTTGCAAGCGAGCGGCAGATGCACCGTCTGACCGGACACAGCGGCAGAGCGAGCGTCCACATGAGTGAAATGAGCAAGCAGAGCATCGTTGCCGGAGTATCTGCCCTATGTTGAACCGTTTTTTGACCTTTCGACGCTCGCGGAGAGACTACGGCACGCCGCGCGAACGAGGCAAAGTCCGAGTTCCTCTCGCGCATGTCGCACGATATCCGCACGCCGATGAATGTCATCATGGGCTTTACGAACATCGCCCTACAGCACGCGGACGATTCGGATAAGATGAAAGAGTGCCTGGAAAAGATCCGTGTCAGCGGCAGCAACTCGCAGGAGCTCATCGACGATGTGCTGGACATCTCGCGCATCGAGAGCGGGGAGTTCAAAATCGTCTCGCAGCCGGTGAAGCTGCCGGAGCTGTTTGACTTCTACTGCCAGGCCATCGCGGGCATGGCGGAGGCGAAAAACATCCGCTTTTCGGGCAAGCTGCACAACATTTCCCACAATGTGCTGCTCTCCGACCAGATCCGCCTCGGGCAGATCTATATGAACCTGCTCTCAAACGCCGTCAAGTATACGCCGGAAAACGGCGATGTGAAGTTCGAGGTCTATGAGGAAAAGCTTGCCGAGAGCGGCAAGGTCCGCCTTGTCTCGGTCGTGAGCGACACGGGCATCGGCATGACGCCGGAGTTCATGGAGCAGATGTATTCGGCCTTTTCCCGCGCGGTCGACACGCGCGTCAACAAGGTGCGCGGCAGCGGCCTCGGCCTTGCCATTGTGAAAAAGATCGTCGACCTGATGGGCGGTGCGATCGAGGCTGAGAGCAAGGTCGGCAAGGGCACGACATTCCGCGTGACGCTCGACCTGCCCGCCGCGGCGGACGACGCCGAGACCGAAGAGCACACCGAGACGGCCATCACGCTGCCGGAAAAGCCGCTCACCGTGCTCGTGGCCGAGGACAACGACCTAAACTACGAGATCACCGCCGAGCAGCTGCGCGGCTACAGGGTGCACTGTGTGCGCGCTGTGAACGGGCAGGACTGCTTACAGCGGATCGAGCAGGCCGCGCCAGACGAGTTCGATGCGATCCTGATGGACATGCAGATGCCGGTGATGAACGGCCTGGAGGCGACTGCCGCCATCCGAAAGCTCGACAGCGAGACGGCGAAGCACATCCCTATCATCGCCCTCACAGCCAACGCCTACCATGAGGACATTCAAAAATGCCTCGCCGCGGGCATGAACGCCCACCTCTCCAAGCCCATCAACATCGACCGCGCGGTGCGCACGATCATCGAATGCGCCCGCACGGCGAAAGAGAACGGATAAAAGAAAAAGGCTCACGAAAGCAATGCTTTCGTGAGCCTTTTTGCGATATTTACTGCTTGTCGCCGCCAAATATCGAAATTTGACTCTCATCGCTCTGGCTGTGCATCTCGGCGATGACGGCAAGACTTTCTTCGCTCGCGCCGCCGGGTTCGACCTGCGGCATCGCGAGGAAGAAGCCCTGCAGAAGGTCGACGCCGAGCGACAGCACGGTGCGTACCTCGTCCGCGGTCTCAAGGCCCTCGGCCACGACCTTCATGCCGCGCTGGTGCGCGTAGGACACGGTGTTCGACACGATCTGGCGCTTGTTGGCGTCGGTGTCGATGCTGCGGATGATGGAAAGGTCGATCTTGATGTAGTTGGGCGAGAGCTCGAGAAGGCTGCGCTCGTTGCTGTAGCCGCTGCCGTAGTCGTCGAGCGCGAACGCACCAGAGCTGCCACGGATCGTCTGCTTGATGCGCAGCGCCTTGGGGTCGAGGCACTCTTCCTCCGTGATCTCAATGACGATGCGCGGCAGGATCGAGGCGTAGCGCGCGGAGTATTCCGAAAGCTCATCGGGCGTTAGATACTGGCTTGCAATCGAATTGATGAACAGCAGCGCGCTGGGCACGACCTTACCGGCGTTTTCAAGCGCCTGATATGCACTTGACGCACAGAAGAACGTGATGCGCTCGACCTCGTGCAGGCAGTTTTCCTCGCGCGCGAGGCGCAGCACGTCCATCGGGGAGCGCAGCGTGGGAAGATCCACGCGCATGAGCGCTTCATAGGCGAAGACGCTGCCGTCTTTTGCGTCGATAATCGGCTGGAAGCGGTAGGTGACAAGCTCCTCGTTGATGAGACGGCGGAACTCCTCATGGCAGCGTCTTTCCTGCAGGCTGGTGCGGTAGACTTCAGGGTCGAATTCCAGCAGCTCGCCCTTGCGCGAGCGCTTGACCTGATACATGGCAAAGTCCGCGTATTTGCGCAGTGTGATGAGATTTGTGCTGCTCTCGGGATACCACGCGACACCGCCGGAGACGCTCACGCGCAGCTCACGTCCGCTGGGAAGCTGGACGACAGAATGCTCAAGGGCGGCTTTCAGCGCGCGGATGTCGGCGCGCAGCGTATCCTGATCGTTGTAGCCGTAGAAGAGTGCATTGAACTCATCGCTGCTGATGCGCGCGCAGACGGTACGCGCGGGAGCGTTCTTGGCAAAGCATTCGCCTGTGCGGCGGATGTACTCGTCGCCCCAGTCGTGGCCGAATGTGTCGTTTATTTGCTTGAGGTTGTCGAGGTCGAACATCAAAAGCGCCGCGTGGCCGAGCTTTTCGGGTGAGCAGAAGAACTCGGCGCAGATGCGGTGGAAGGCACGGCGGTTGTAGAGGTCTGTGAGCGTGTCATAGTCGCACTCGTGCTCAATGCGCAGCTTTTCAAGCGTGTTGGCGGTCGCATCCTCGGCAAGGCCGACCTGTGTGCCGTCCTCGTGCGTCGTCTCGATGCGAAGGTAGCGCTCTTTGCCGCTTGGCAGACGGATGTGGTAGAGCATCGCGCCGTCGGGCGCGGGGGAGTGGGGGCACGAGCGCTCAAAGCGCTGCAAAAGCTCGCGGAAACTCTGCGCTGTTAAGTCGTCTGCGTCAACGCCGGGCATGCCGAGAAGGTCGAAGAAATTGTCGGTGACATAGATGCTGTCGGGAGCGGAGCGCAGCTCATAGCCGCCGAGCTCCACGCTTGCCATGTCCATGATGCGCAGAAACTTGGTCGAAGTATCGAGTACCTCGCGTCCGAGCTGCGTGAACGCGGAGGAGAACCGGTCGAGCTCGATGATGCCGGTGGCGGAGAGCATGGGGATGGAGCTGCGGCTTTCACGCGCGTGCGCGACCTCGTCGGAAAGGCGCGAAATCGGGCGCGAGAGCTTGCGCGCCAGCACAAGGCTGCTGAAAAGTCCTGCAGTGAGCACGACGAGGACCGCGATGATCAAAAACCGCAGCACATAGCCTGAAAAGGCGTAAAGCGCCGATACCGGCACCGAGCCGATAAGCAGCATCTGCTCATTGGAAAACGGCGCGTTGCGGTTGTAGAGCGTCAGCGGTGCCACGGCGGCGTGACAAAGGCCGAGGGGGGAGTCACTCTGGTAGCCACCGCGCTTTGACGGCTTGAGCAGCAGCGTCTGGTCATAGGATTGCTGCGGCGCATTTGCAGCGGGGGAGGCGGAGATGACGCTGACGGTAAGGTCGTCTTTTCCGATGGCGGAATTCGATGCGACGCCGAGAAGATAGGTGCCCGAGCTGTCGTTCTGCAGCTCGGTGCCCGGCAGCAGGGCTTGCAGGTAGCTTTCAAGAATTTCGACGCCGAGCACGCCGTAGACCGTGCCGTCATCTAAAATAAGCGGGATGGTGTAGGCGATGGCGGAGTGATCGTCGCCGGAGAGCGTGTAGGGCGAGGACGTCCAGTGGCCGTAGTCCGCGGCGTCCAGTTCGCCGTTTCCGTGGTAGGCTGCCTGAAAGACGGGATAGAGAAAGCCACTGCTGCCGTTGGCCCCATAGTTGATCGAGGGCGTCCAGCTCGTGTCGGTCGCAATGTAGAGTGACTGTACGACCTGTGCGGGTGCGCGCACGAGCATAAGATCAGAATTGCGCTGCGAGGGGGAGGAATTCGGGTCAAGGTCGCGCAGATAAAGGCAGGGCAGCGGCTCGCCCTTTTTGCGTGTGTCGAGATCGTGCGTGTTGAGCACGACAAAAATGCCGGTGACGGGGCGATGGCGCATCGAGGAGATCAGGCTGTCGCCGATCGAGAGCAGCAGGGGGGATGCGGCGTCGCTGCCGCTGTCGAGCGTGTCGAGGCTGATCTCGCCGTCGTCGAGCATGGCCTGCGTCACGGCGTTGATCTTGCCCGCAAGCGACGAGAGATCCTGCGCGTCGAGCATCTGGCCTTGCAGATAGTTTTGGCGGTTTTCCGTCTGTATCTGCAAGATGTCGACAGCATTCTGCTCAAGGCTCGTGTTGATGCGGCAGAGATAGAGAATGCCGACAAGCAGCGCGATCTCGATGAACAGGATCCAGAGCATGGAGCGCAGGATCGTATGGAAGATGGTGACATGCGGCACATGATCCGATGGTTTGCGAAAGAACATAAAACGGCCCCTTTTTTGTCATTGAACAGTCACTCAGCCCTGAAAGGCCTCAAGCGATGCAAGCGTATCCTGATACCAGGCTTCAAAGCATTCGTCGGAAAGGAACTGCGCCGAGGCCTCTTCAAAGCTCTGTCCCTGCGCCATTGCCTCTTTGACCGCGGCGCGGTCAGCGCTTGCCTTATCGCTCATGGAATATTCAAGAATGGCGCGGGCGTTCGTGCCGCCGGAGAAGGCGCGGGGCGTGTAGAGATGGTTTTCGTTGACCGTGTCGACTGCGGCGGAGAGGACTTCGTCCATCTCATCGCTGAGGGCAAGACCGCTTATGCGGATCGCGTCGATGGAGTTGCCCTCGTGCGTGACGGGGAGGTAGCCTGAGTCGACAGAGAACGTGATGTTGTGCTCGGGTGAGGTGAACCATTTGAGGAACACGAGGCTTGCCTGAATCTCAGCGTCGCTCGCCTTCGTCACGACCATGCCCGCGCCCTGCTGCACGGCGTAGTCCTCGCCGTTCGCAAACTTCGGGCTTTCAAGCGCCTTGCGCGTGATGTCGTGGCTGTCCATGTCGTCGGCGATGACCTGCGTGGGGAAGAACGTTGCGCTCGAAGACGAGCCGACGTAGGCGATGATATTGCCGGTCTTCACATCATCGCTGCGGAAGCGGCCGCTTGCGGAAAAGTAGCCCTTGATGAAGGGTACATAGTAGTTATCCCAGAGGGTGCGCACGGCGTCGTGGTCAAAGTTCAGCGTCATGCTGCCGTCCTGCGCGTCGAAGATCGTGCAGCCGAGCTGCTTGGCGCCGATGAGCATGTAGTTCGCCATCGCGTCGCGGCCGAAGAACGCGCGTCCATCGTTCGGGATGTCGGGCGTCTGCGCGTCGGTCCACTCGTAGTAGCGTTCGGCGACGGAGACGAGGCCTTCGATCGTGGCCAAGTCGTCATAGGTTGCGCCTGTGGCGGCGGCGAACGGCTCCCAGTCCGTTTCATTGAGAAACAGCAGCTCCGCCGACTTGGCGACGGGGAAGATCTTGATACTGCCCGAGCCGGAGAAGTCGCCTTCGCTCAGATAGTCCTCAATAAAGGCGGCGCGGTCCTCTTCGCTTAGATAATCGCTCAGATCGGCAATTTGACCCATCTCATCGAGCGCGTAGGCAGTGTCGGCGTAGGCGGAGAAGATGTTGGGCATCGCCTCGGCACCGACCTTGCCCTCGGCAGAAGCGAGCACGTTGTTCTCAAGATCGGTCACGCTGCCGTGGCTGGAGCTCTCAACCGTGATGCCCTGTTCCTTGCCGACGGTCGAGTTGAACTCGTCGACGAGCGCGTTGAACGCTTCGAGCTGTTCACCGTTGTAGTACGTCCAGATCGTGATATTGACAGGGTTTGCCGGGGAAAATCCGGGGTCTGCCTTGCTGCCGCAGCCTGCGAGCAGGATCATCGCCGCCGCTGCGGCGAGCACGCGAGGGAGAAATTTGTTGTGAGCCATGATGCTTCCTTTCTATTTTGCGCGCCGTTCCGAGATGTGCAGACGAGCTGGCGCAGCAGAATATCCGTGATGGCGCGCACATGGAGAATGTGCGTGCCGGATTCGAAGTTGCGCGACTCGACGACGTGGCTCAGAATGTTGATGATGGCGCTGTTCGTCTTCTCGCGCTCGTAAACCTGCTCTTCGGCCAGGTGGACAAGGTGCTTCTGGCGCGCGTAGAGCGTGAGTGCGTTGCTCACGCGCCGCTGCGTGACCGTCAGGTTGAACGGGCGGCGGATGTAATCCGTTACGCCGGGCTCGTAGGCCTTCTGGATGAACGACTCGTCATCCTCGGACGAGGTGATGATGACAGGGATCTCCTGCAGCCAGTTGCGCTGCTTCATCACCTCGAGCACGCCGAAGCCGTCGAGGCGGGGCATGTTGATGTCGAGCAGCAGCAGGTCGATGTCGAACTCGGAGTGCAGCAGCTCGAGCGCCTGCATGCCGCCGTCGGCATAGAGGTATTCGCAGCGGCCGCCGAGGATTTCGGAAAGGATCTGCTGGTTCATTTTCGAATCGTCCGCGATCAGGATTTTGGCTTCGACCATAGTGCAGACCTCATACGCATTTTAGGGCGCGCTCTTTTGTAGAAATGCCGCCGCGGGGCGGGCGGACAAGAAAATAGGCACCGGAAAAGCCAGTGCCAAACAAAAACTGTTTATGCGTGTTTTTTAGAAACATTTGATACTTAATGTAAACTTAGCACAGAACCACGGAACATTCAAGGGGAATTTTCCCGGTTTTTCCTGCTGTTTTGCCAGAAATGATTGAAAAAAAGCGGAAAGGGCGAAGCGTTTCCGCAAAAAAACGGGAGAGCCGTCAGCGGACGGTAAAAAATGCACGATAAATTTGAGGAAAAAAGAAATATGGATTGTAAAATATGTGCGAAATGGGGAGAAATACTGAACATTATTGACAATTTTTAGAAAAAGCTTATAGCAATAGCGCATTTTTCCTGATATACAACGCCGGCTTTATCACGGAGCAGCAGCTCATCGAGGCGCTGGAGATGCAGCTTGGCGTCGAGTTCATCGACCTGACGGCGGTGTCCATCCCCGTGGAGCTTGCAAGCTATGTGCCGAAGAATATCGCCAAGAAGTTCTGCGTCGTGCCGGTCAAGCTCGTCAAGGATACGCTGTACCTCGCTATGAGCGACCCGCTCGACTTCGTCGCGCAGGAGGAGGTCAAAGTTGCCTCGCGCAAGCGTGTGATCCCGATGATCGCGACCCGCCGCACGACCGAGCACGCCATCAGCCTGCTCTACGGCAGCGAGGGCACGGCCGGCGTCATCGAGGAGATGAAGCGCGAGGCGGGCTCTTCGACGCCGGACATCGTCCCCGTGCAGGTTTCGCAGGAGGCGATGAACTCCGGCGACAGCGCGCCGACGATCCGCTTTGTCAACAGCCTCATTGAACGCGCGTTTTCCGAGCGCGCGAGCGATATCCACTTGGAGCCGCAGGACGGCGAAATGGTCGTGCGTATGCGTATCGACGGTCTTTTGCGCCGCGTGCTTACGGTCCCCTCCGAATTGCAGAGCACCGTCATCTCGCGCCTCAAGATCATGGGCGGCATGAACATTGCCGAGCATAAGATTCCGCAGGACGGCCAGTCCCTCGTGCAGATCAAGGGCTACACGCTCGACCTTCGTATTTCGTCGATACCGACGGTGTACGGCGAAAAGATCGTGCTGCGACTTCTCGACAAGTCCGCGCAGGGCATGAGCAAGGAGGCCATCGGCCTCGAGGGAGAGGACTTGGCGCGCTATCACGCGCTGCTCAAGAATACGAGCGGCGTCATCCTGCTTGTCGGCCCGACGGGCAGTGGCAAATCGACCACGATATGCGCGATGCTCCAGGACCTCGCGCGCGAGGAAATCAATATCGTCACGCTCGAGGACCCTGTCGAGTACCACATCCCCGGCGTGAACCAGTGCCAGATCAACGAAAGGACCGGCATGACGTTTGCAAACGGCCTGCGCGCGATTTTGCGTCAGGACCCCGATATCATTTCCGTCGGCGAAATTCGCGACGGCGAGACCGCGAGCATCGCGATGCGCTCGGCCATCACGGGACACCTGGTGCGTTCGACCCTGCATCCTGGCCACAGGCCTTCCCGTGATGCGCTGTGTGGAGATGGTCGCCTCGCAGAGCCGCAGCAAGCACACGCGTTGGATGCTCGAAAAGGTGGCCGAGGTTATCGGTGCGGGCTATTCGATGGCGCAGAGCTTTGAAAACAACATGCCCGGTCTCCCGAAGACCTTTATCGAGACCGTGCGCGCGGGTGAGCAGTCGGGCGCTCTTGAGGAGTGCTTCAAGCGCCTGCACAGATATTACGACAAAAGCGCCAAGACCAAGACCAAGGTCATCAATACAATGACCTATCGCCGCATCTTTGACATTGCGCGGCTGGTCGCCCCGACGATCTGTGTGGAGCTGACGAAAACGGATGAGGACTACACGCTTAAAAAGAGCGAGCACTGCTACGCGGTGTGGAAAAAGAAGCGCCGCTGTGAAAACTGCATTTCGCAGGAGGTGCTGCGCACGCACAAGCCATAGACGAAGATCGAAACGCGCGAGAGCGATATCTATTATGTGCTCGCGTCGTTCATCGAGGTGGACGGCAGGCCGTATTCGCTCGAGCTGGTCAAGCGCATCAAGAGCGATGACATGTTCGAGCGCGAAAATGTGCTCAACCAGCTGCTCGTGCGCAACCGGCAGGTGTATATGGACTCGGTCACCAAGGTCTACAACCGCCGCTATTACGACGAGCGGCTCAAGAATCTGGAGGGCTGGTTCTCGTTCGCCATGATCGACATGGACAACTTCAAGCACATCAACGACCGCTTCGGCCATCAGGCGGGCGACGCGGCGCTCTATCGCGCGGCGCAGGCCATCAAATCGCAGATCCGCAGCGACGACGAGCTCGTGCGCTACGGGGGCGATGAATTCTTCCTGCTGTTCCGCGACCTGCCGCAGCAGATCTTAGAGAAGAAATTGCAGTCCATCCGCGCCGCGCTTGACGAGATCGTCATCGAGGAGTATCCTGAACTGCACATCAGCGCGAGCATCGGCGGCGCGTTCGCGGCGGGACGCATCTCAAGAACGATCCGCAGGGCGGACCTTGCGATGTATCAGGCCAAACTGAAAAAGGATTGCGTAGCAGTTTATCGAGAGGCGAAAGAACGTGAAACTTGACGAATTTTTCCGCTGCGTCGGCGGCGACTACGGCGAAGCCAAGGCGCGTTTTCAGAACGACGAGCGCATCGTGCGCTTCCTTAATATGTTCCCGGGCGACGACAGCATGCAAAACCTGACGAATGCGATGAACACGGGTGACACGACTGCGGCGTTCCGCGCGGTGCACACGCTCAAGGGCGTGGCGCTGAACCTTGGCCTCGGCTCGCTCGCCCACGCCAGCTCTCAGATGACGGAAGCGCTGCGCGGTCAGGATTCGATGCCTGAAAGCGTACAGCCACTCTATGTGGCGGTGCAGAAGGAGCACACTGCCGTGTGCAGCGCGCTCGAGCAGCTCGAAAAGTAATTGAGAAGTAAAAAAGTCGAAACCTTTCGGTTTCGACTTTTTTACTTCTTACAGCAGCGGGGCGATGATGCGCATGCCGGGGCCGATGAGCTTTCGCATAAACGGGTCGTTTTTGAGAAGCTCTGCGTCCGCGCGGACGCACTTGGCGAGCGTTTGCTGGAAATCCTGCTCAATTTTTGCGACTTCGGGCGATGCATAGAGGTACGTGCCGCATTCAAAGTGGTGGTACAGGCTGCGGTAGTCCAGATTGATCGTGCCGACGGTCGCCTTGCAGTCATCGCTGACGAAGACCTTCGCGTGAACGAAGCCCGGCTCGTACTCATAAATTTGTACACCGTTTTCAAGCAGCCTGCGGTAATACGTGTGCGCAAGCGAGAAGGCGATCTCCTTGTCAGGCACATGCGGCAGGATGAGCTGGACCTCCACGCCGCGGCGCGCGGCGTAGGTCAGCGCCGTGATCATCTCGTTGTCAATGATGAGATACGGCGTCATGATGTGTACGTAACGGTTGGCACGGTTGATGATATCCATATAGACCATCTCGCCGACGAGGTCGCGGTCGAGCGGGCTGTCGCCATAGGGGATGACATAGCCCGCTTCCTTTTCGCGCACCGGCTGCGGCACGTCGAGATACTTGCTGTAGACTTCGGGCGTAAAGTGCACGGAGCTGACGTCCCACATCTGCAAAAACATCAGCGTCAGGCTGCGCACGGCGTCGCCGCGCAGGGCAATGGCTGTGTCCTTCCAGTGGCCGAGGCGCGAGGTGCGGTTGATGTACTCGTCGGAGAGGTTGATGCCGCCTGTGAAGCCGATCTTGCCGTCGATGACCATGATCTTGCGGTGGTCGCGGTAGTTGTAGTGCGTGGAGACGAACGGGCGCAGCGGCGCGAACATCTTGCAGGCAATGCCGAGCTTTTCGAGCTTTTCGGGGTAGGAATAGGGCAGCAGCGCGACCGCGCAGGTGCCGTCGTACAGCACGCGCACCTCGACGCCCGCGTTGACCTTTTCCTTGAGAATTTCAAGGATGCGGCCCCACATGTAGCCCTCCCTGACGATGAAATACTCGAGGAAGATGAAGTGCTCGGCCTTTTGGAGCTCGTCGCACATGACCTCGAACGCATCGTCGCCGAGGGGGAAGTATTGCGCCTGTGTGTTTTGATAGCAGGGGAAGCCGCAGGAATTCAGGTAGGAGGCAAGGCTTTGGAGCTCCTCCGGTAATTCCTCCTTGGAACACGCGCTTTCCGAGGGGGCGAAGTGCTCCGTCTGCGACAGGATGTCGTTGTAGCGGCGGATCATCAGCCGGTGGCCGAGGTCGGTCTTGATGTAAACATACAGAATCAAGCCGAACACCGGCAGCACCGCGAGGATGAAAAACCACGTGAGCTTGATGGTCGGGTTGTCGTCGTTGCCGAACAGAAACAGCACGACTGCCGCCGACAGCAGCGTGTTGCCGCCCCAGAAGTAGGGCAGAAAGCCCTCGAGCTTGTAAAAGGCGGCAAAGAGGAACAAGATCTGCACGATCAGCGAAACGATGATGATGCCCGTGCGGCCGAAGATGATCTGCACGAGGCCTCGCTTGCCCTTTTCTAAAAGAAGAATGTGATTGTCGTCGTCTTTCATAGATGTCCTTTCTCAAAGATGACCGTGCCCACGCGGGGCAAGGCACCTACATTTAATATATATCTACTTTATCATATTTATCATAACATAACTTTGCCGAAAAGCCAACCCATTTCCGCAGCGAAGCGTGAAGCGCACGCAGACGGAGGAAACGGGACTTGGCGATTTGATTTTCCTGTGTTAAAATGGCGAAAAAGGCAGAAAGGTGGGCGAGAGGATGGAACGGCAAGCGCAGCTGCACAATATTCCGCCGCTGTATGACGAAAAGTCGCGCGTGCTGATCCTGGGCTCGTTCCCGTCGGTCAAGTCAAGGGAGGCGGCGTTTTTCTACGCGCACCCGCAGAACCGCTTCTGGCCGACGCTCGCCGCTGTTCTGGGCGAGGAAACGCCGAAGACGGTCAAAGAGAAGAAAGCGATGGCCCTGCGCCGCGGCGTCGCCATGTGGGACACCATCGGCTCATGCGAGATCGTGGGATCGTCGGATGCGAGCATCACGAACGTTGTGCCGAACGATCTGTCCGTCATTTTGGATGCGGCGGACATTCAGGCCATCTTCTGCAACGGCGGCACGTCCTACGCCTGCTATAAAAAATACTGCCGCGCAAAGCTCGGGCGCGAGGCCGTCCAGCTTCCCTCCACGTCGCCGGCCAACGCGCGTTGGACGAAGGAAAAGCTTATCGAAGCGTGGGGCGCAGCGCTGAAACCGTATCTTTTTTGACGCGGCGTTGACAAAGAAAGGCAAATAGTTTATGATACAGGCTCAATCGATACAAGGAGTGTGAAACCATGGGCAAACTGGCAGCGCCGGTGCGCGCTGACAAGGAAATGATGTTTACGAATCGCCAGCTCGTCGCGCTGATGTGGCCGCTGCTGCTCGAGCAGCTTCTGGCCATTACAGTGGGTCTTGCCGACTCACTGATGGTTGCGACCGTCGGCGACGCGGCGATCAGCGCGGTGTCGCTCGTCGACTCGATCAGCAATCTGATGATCTACATTTTCTCGGCGATGGCGACCGGCGGCGCAGCCGTTGCGGGCCAGTACATCGGACAAAGACAGAAGGAGGACGCCTGCAACGCGGGCCAGCAGCTCATCGCGCTGCTCGGCGCGGTGTCGATCTTCTTCGTGGCGCTGCTGTACCTCTTCCGCACGCAGATTTTGACCGTGATGTTCGGCCATATCGAGCCCGACGTCATGGCGGCGACGAACACTTATTATTTATATGTGATGGCATCCATTCCGGGCATCGCGCTCTACAACGGCGGCGCGGCGCTGTTCCGCACGATGGGCCACAGCGACGTGTCGCTCAAAGTTTCGCTCCTGATGAACAGTATCAACGTGATCGGCAACGCCGTTTTGATCTTTGGCTTCGGTATGGACGTCGCGGGCGTCGCGATCCCGACGCTCGTGTCACGCACGGTCGCGGCAGTCGTCATCCTCTCGCTGCTTTTCAACCGCGATCTGATGCTGCACCTTTCTGATATCCGCGGCTTTCGTGTCGATATGCGCCTAATGAAGAACATCTTCTACATCGGCGTGCCGAGCGGCGTCGAAAACGGCATGTTCCAGCTGGGGCGTCTCGTGCTTTTCAGCCTGATTTCGACGTTCGGTACGGCATCGATGGTGGCGAACGCCATCGGCAACACCATCTCAAACTTCAACTGCTTTGCCGGTCAGGCCATCAACTTGGGCCTTGCCGCGGTCGTGAGCCAGTGCGTCGGCGCGGGCGAATTCGATCAGGCGCGCGCATACCTCAAAAAGATCGCCAAGTGGACGTACGGCATCATGGCGGCCGTCAACCTGACGATCATCGCATTGCTGCCGCTCATCATGCGCGTCTACAACGTCTCACCAGAGGCGGAGAAGCTCGCCGTCACGGTCACGCTGATCCACGGCATCTCATCCATCTTCATCTGGGTACCGGCGTTTATGGTGCCGGGCTTCCTGCGTGCGGCGGGCGACGCGAAGTTCACGATGCTCGCCAGTATGCTGACGATGTGGGTCGTGCGCGTGATGCTTGCGTATGTGCTGGGCAAGTATATGGGCTACGGCGTCATCGGCGTGTGGTTCGCGCACGCGATCGTGGACTGGTCGGTGCGCGGCGCCATCTTCTTCCTGCGCTACCGCAGCGGCAAGTGGGAGACGATGGGGATCAAGACGTGATTGTTTTTTAAGGACGCCGTTGGCATCCTTAAAAAATAGGGGATGCGCTCCGCTTCGTGCCTCGCTGCCCGCAGGGCGGCTCGACACGCACGGAGCGAGAAGAATAAATCGCCACGCACTTGTCGCGGCGATTTATGGATCAAAAACATTTCGCGGCTGCGGCCGCGAAGATAAAGAGGTCTCCGCTTAAAAAGCGGAGACCTCTTTGCCTTCTGTTACACTTTTACATTTCAACGGTGATGTTGTCGGTGCCGTGCTGCTCGAATTCGCCTAAGTACGTGTCCATACGCTCGCGCAGCTCGTCGACATTTTCGGGCGTGGGCGCGTCGCTGTCCATATCGCGCAGGGCAAGCTCCTGAGCGAGAATTTCGAAAAACATCGTGTCCTCGTAGGCCATGATGGCCTCGTGGATGCCGCCCTCGGCAAACGCGCGCGAGGGGATCAGTTCGCCCTGATAGGCCTCGACCAGCGGCACCATGCCGTGGGAGAGACAGTTGGCGAATACGGTGCTCTCTACATCGTCGTATTCGCGGATACGGTCGTCGCCGCGGGTGGAGTTCATCACCCAGTTGCCGACGTAGACCAGATCAAGAAGACGGCGGAATTGCTTTTCCGTCAGATCAATTTTCATAGTGACGCCTCCTTTGACGGAACAGAGAATTTGCTTACCGGAGATTATAGCACGCGCTTTTGCATTTTACCATAGCAAAAACAGGGAAACGCACAAAAAATGCAAATGCGCCTTGTGTCCCGCTCTCCGCCGTAGTATGATGACAGAAACAAATGAGAAAGAGGACTGTATGAAAAGAAACGTTTGGCTCACCGTGCACGGCGAGCAGCAATACGAAGGCATGAGCGCCGACAGCTCAGATCTCCGCGTGCGCGGCACGATGGAGGAAACGCGCGACGGCTATCTCCTGCGCTATGAGGAAACGGACGGGGACGGCAAGGTGACCACCGCGACGCGCCTTGCCCTCGCGCCGGACTGCATCATTCTGACGCGCACGGGCGAGGTGACGAGCGAGATGGTCTTTGCGGAGGGGAAGGAGCACACCTCATTCTATGCCGTGCCCTACGGAACCTTGCCGGTCGCAGTGAAGGCGGAGTCGGTCAAGTGGAAGCTCGACGAGGACGGCGGGATGCTGGCCCTGCGCTATGCAATTACTATCGGCGGGCAGAGAGGAAAATGCGCCCTGCGCATCCGCGTGAGAACAGAAGAATAAAGGAAAAGGAGCTGCCTGCGGCGGCTCCTTTTTACGCGCCCATGAGTAGCCGCACAAAAAACGCGGATGCGAGGAACATCACCACGTCGGCGCAGAGCGCGGCGGGGATAGTATAGCGCGTTTTCGTAATGCCCGCTGCACCGTAATAGACGGCGACGGTGTAGAACGTCGTTTCGCTCGAGCCGAGCATGACCGCCGCAACGCGGCCGACATAGGAATCGACGCCGTAGGAGTCCATGATCTCCGATCCGACAGCCAGCGCGCCGCTGCCGGAGATGGGGCGGATGAAGAGAAGCGGCGCAGTCTCGGCAGGAATGCCGATCTTGTCGAGTGCGGGGGCTAAAAGCGCGCCGAGCGCCTCCATCGCGCCGGACGCACGGAACATGTAGACGGCGGAGAGCAGTGCGATGAGTGACGGCAGAATGTGCAGCAGCACCGTGAGTCCCTCCTCCGCGCCTTTGGTGAGGGCGGAGTAGACGTCGACACGCTTGCCGAGGGCAAAGCAGGCCGTGAAGGTGAGCAGTACGGGCACGATGAGCGTAGAGAGCGCCATGACTTAATTCCTCCAGAGACGGGCGAAGAGCTTGGCGGCGAAAAGCCCCGCGAGGACAGAGAGAAGCGACGTCAGCCACACGGCGGGCAGAATGTCGAACGGGTCGGCGGCGCCGAGCGAAGCGCGCACGCCTGCGAGCGTGGTGGGCAACAGTTGAATGGACGCCGTATTCAAAACGACGAGCAGGCACAGCTCATCCGATGCGATACCCTTGCAGCCGCGGCTCATACGGCAGGCGGCGCGGATGCCGAGCGGCGTGGCCGCGTTGCCAAGGCCCAAAAGATCGGCGGAGAGGTTGGCGGAGATCGCGGCCAGCGTCTCACTGTCGCGGCTCGCGTTCGGCAGGAGCCTCTTGAGCAGCGGGCGGAAGAGGGAAGCGAGGCGGTCGGTGAGATGACACTGGTTCATCACTTCCATCACGCCCGTCCAGAGGCACATCACGCCGCACATCGCCAAACACAGCTCGACCGCGCTCTGCGCGCCCTCGAGCGCGGCAGCGCTGAGCGCATTCAAGTTTCCCGTCAGCGCGCCGAAAATGAGCGAGACTGCCACCATTCCCGTCCAAAGCCAGGCCATTGCCATGTCCATCAACTCCTTTGCCCCTAAATATATCGGCAGGGAGGGGGCAATATGCCGCGTTTTTGCGCCAAATCCGCCACAGTTGCCGCGAAAAGAGACTGCTAAAAAATTTCTCAAGAAAAAAGTGAAATTTGTCTTGACATGTGCAACGGAATTTGGTACTATATGCAAGTCCGCGATTGGGCGCATCCTGCCCTATTTGCGCGATATTGCGATGAACCGGGAGATTGCTCAGGTTTCTGAGGTAACTTTCGGGGAGTATGTCCGAACATCGGGCGGCTGAGAGAATATCTGTACGTTGCGTAGATCGCTGCGCCATGTGTGGACCGGCCGTTTATTCGTGCCGGTTTTTCTATGAGCCGGAATGATACGCACGGATAAGCGTACAAGAAAACCTCTCACCGTACGGCTTCGACAAAGCAAGAAAACCGTACAAAATGAAGGAGAAACCGAAAATGGCAAAAGAAATGATCCGCATTCGTCTCAAGGCCTATGACCACCAGGTCATCGACCAGAGCGCAGAGAAGATCGTCGAGACCGCCAAGCGCACCGGCGCTACCGTCTCCGGCCCCATCCCTCTGCCCACCAAGAAGGAAGTCGTCACCATCCTGCGCGCTGTTCATAAGTACAAGGACTCCCGCGAGCAGTTCGAGCGCCGCACTCACAAGCGTCTGATCGACATCATCAACCCGAACCAGGCTACCATCGAGGCTCTGACCACCCTGGATCTGCCGGCCGGCGTTGAGTTCGAGGTCAAGCTCTAATCTAAAGAGCGGGACGCGAACGCAATCGCCGCAAGGGCGATTGCACAAAACAAGTTTACAAATCGCCGGATTAACCCGCCGGAGATTTGAAAGCCCTGCCGCGACACGCGCGGCGAGGTCATGTTGGCGGTTAAATGCCGTCAACCAATAACCTTTAAGGAGGAAAAACAAAATGCTGAACAAAGCAATCATCGGCAAGAAGGTCGGCATGACCCAGATCTTCAACGCTGACGGCAAGGTTATCCCCTGCACCGTAATCGAAGCAGGTCCTTGCGTTGTAACTCAGCTCAAGACCGAAGAGAAGGACGGCTACAATGCAGTTCAGTTCGGTTTTGAGGATGTAAAGGAAGCTCGCCTGAACAAGCCCCAGAAGGGTCACCTGAAGAAGGCTGGCGACTCCCTGAAGAAGTACCTGAAGGAGTTCCGTTTCGAGGACTGCACGATGTTCCAGCTCGGCGACGTTGTCAAGGCTGACATGTTCGTTGAGGGCGACTTCGTAGACGTCACCGGCACTTCCAAGGGCAAGGGCTACGCAGGCGTTATCAAGCGTTTCAACGCTTCCCGTCTGAAGGAGTCCCACGGTACTGGCCCGGTTCACCGTCACGCTGGTTCCATGGGCGCGTGCTCTGATCCTTCCAAGATCATGAAGGGCAAAATGATGCCTGGTCACATGGGTGCTGAGCAGGTTACCGTTCAGAACCTGGACGTTGTCAAGGTAGACGCTGAGCTCAACCTCATCGCTGTCTGCGGCGCAGTTCCGGGTCCGAAGGGCGGCATCGTCGTTCTGAAGAACACCGTTAAGAACAACAAGCTTGTCAAGGGCGAGGCTGGCGTCAGCAAGAACCCGCAGAAGGCATCCGCAAGAAAGTAAGGGAAGGAGGAGCAACTCATGCCTACAGTAGCAGTTTTTGATATGACCGGTAAGAAGACCGGCGAAATGGAGCTGAACGCAGCTGTTTTCGGTATCGAGCCGAACATGACTGTCGTACACGCTGCAGTAAAGAATTACCTGGCTAACCAGCGTCAGGGCACTCAGTCCACGCTGACCCGCGCAGAGGTTCGCGGCGGCGGCATCAAGCCGTGGCGCCAGAAGGGCACCGGCCGCGCCCGTCAGGGTTCTATCCGCTCTCCGCAGTGGACCCACGGCGGTATTGCCCTCGGCCCGAAGCCGCGTTCCTACAAC